>ERZ1643246.3739-NODE-3739-length-12674-cov-8.095015_pt1 | contig 12674 bp, 14 predicted proteins | sample MGYA00579265_ERZ1643246 | MGnify/ENA primary metagenome ERZ1643246 (study PRJEB29033, sample SAMEA4952261) | chicken gut metagenome | biome: Broiler Chicken; feature: Gastrointestinal Tract; material: Caecum | place: Ireland | collected 2018 | study: Broiler... | reverse complement strand
GCACTAAGCCGGACGTCCTTTTCTCATTGTGGAAAAATTTCCCCGAAACTCAAATATTTATGATGATGAATATCAGGTCGTAAAGGCAGCACACTTACAGATCAGAAAGAACATCGCAGAAGCACCCACACAACGCTGCTTACAAGCGACAAACTGCGCACTTAGGTATAGACAAACAAGTTCACGGCATAGATGAACAGAACGCAGGGCATCACAGTGCGGTTAATGATGAAAAACGCCTTAAGATGGACACAGAGAGTGAATAACATACAGGCATGCGCGCAGGAGATCGGGAAAAATGAGATCATCTTTGCATAAGCATTGGCAATGGCAGAGAGAAATCATTATCATTGCTTTTGAGAACCTGTTATGTCAAAACAGCCTAAAAGAGAACTAAATTGATGAAGCTGTTATTACGCTCAAAAGACCTAGACCATTTCTACCTGCCATGGCAAAGACTGAATCATATTTATGAAGATCATGCAAAGCAATATGATGATGGAGCAACACAAAAAGACTGTGCGACACGCTTTATTTTTCCAAACAGACCGTTGATGCAGTCATACAATATTTTGAGAAAAAAGGATGGTCTCGCTCTATTATTCTTGCCGAAAAAGGAAAACTGTTTCAGCAGGAAGCGATATCCAATATCAAACAGGCAGAGCATACTGCTTTTGCAGCCCTGGCCGATCTTTGGGAAAAATATACAGACCATCGCATCAAAAGTATCATCGCTGGCAAAAGCGATGTACAAGAAAAAAATTGATATTATGTCAAAAGTGTGGATCATTACAGATGCTGTAAAAGGCATAGGGCGCGCTATTACTGAAAAAGACGGCACATTTACCGGAACATGCTTGATCTGTATCAGCCATCGCCGCATGCCCTTCAAAAGTGATGACGTCCACCGGACAGCAGTGGCACACAGACCGCATTTTCCTCCATTGCTGTGAATGAACTTTTTTCGTATCTTGCTCATATCTTGAGCGCATTTTTGTTTAAAGAAATGCGCTTGGATGATCCGCTTTTCAAAGATATGAATGAATGCCCCTGATCAAAAGCCTGCTGCGGATCAGCGTAAACCCAAATTCATGAAGACAGCACGAAGCCGAATGAAGCAGGAGAAGATCATCGACTTCAGGAAAGGCAAAAAAAATCCTGCATTATGTGCAGGAAGATGTCAGGAAGGCTTCATAGCCGGTTTTCAGCCGGCGCAGGCCTTCCATCAGCCGTTCATTGGCCACAGCCATATTGATGCGCAGGAACGCGTTGCCTTCAGGGCCGTATTCACCGCCATAGGCCACCTTCAGCCCCGCGTGGTCATACAGGAAAGCGCAGAATCTTTCGGTATCGATGCCGCATTCATGCAGATCCAGCCACAGCAAATATGTCGCATCTGCATGCACTGGCCGCATTTTTGGCAGCTCCTGTGTCAGGAACCTTTCGGCTGCCTCACGGTTTCGCTGCAGATAGACACGCAGCGCATCCAGCCATTCAGCGCCCTGAGAAAAGGCCGCGATCGTGGCATCACAGGCAAACACGTTCGGTTCCGCTGCTTCATCGGTATTCAGGCCGCGCCAGACTTTATGACGCAGCACGGGATCCGCGACAATGATGCAGGCGGATTGCAGTCCTGCCAGATTGAATGCCTTGCTGGCTGAGACACAGGTGACACAGATCTGCTTATTTGTCTCATTCACTGAGGCAAAGGGCACATAGGATCTGCCCGGCGCGCACAGATCACAGTGGATCTCATCGCTGATCACCGTTACATGATGACGGTCACAAAGCATGCCGACTTTTTCCAGGGTCTCCGCATCCCAGATCTTGCCGATCGGATTGTGCGGATTGCAGAAGATCATCAATGTCGTCTGCGGATCCGCGAGCTTGCGCTCCAGATCATCAAAATCGATATGGTATTCCCCATCGGCATAGATCAGCGGGCTGGAAAGGATCACTCTGCCATTGTTGAAGATCGAATTGTAAAAGATATTATAGACCGGAGAGAGGATCAGCACTTGTTCAGCCGGAGTGGTCAGCTTGCGCACCATCGAGGAGATGGCCGGGACGATGCCGGTGCTGAAGATCATCCAGGAGATATCCGGCTTCCACCCGTGCCGCTCTTCCCACCAGTGCTGATAGCTTTCATAGTATGTCTGAGGAATGTCTGCGTAGCCAAATACACCGAATTCCACTTTGCGGCGCAATGCTTCTTGAATGCAGGGGGCTGCCTTGAAATCCATGTCTGCGATGCCCATGGAGATCACGCCTTCTTTCACATCCCATTTCATGGAATCTGTGCCGGCTCGTTCGATGACCGCATCAAAAATTTCATGCATCATTGTCACTTCCTTTCTCATCGGAAAGCAAAAACTGCCGGGTTCTTTCCTGCCGCGGCGCAGTGAAGATCTGTTCGGCGCTGCCTTCCTCAACGATGACGCCATGCTCCATGAAGATCACTCGATCGGATATTTCGCGGGCAAAGGCCATCTCATGGGTCACGATGACCATGGTCATGCCTCTTGCGGCCAGATCTTTCATCACTTGCAGCACTTCCTGGGTCAGCTCTGGATCCAGGGCGCTGGTCGGCTCATCAAAATAGATGATCTTTGGATCTGAAGCCATGGCGCGGGCAATGCCGATGCGCTGCTGCTGGCCGCCGGAAAGCTGGCTGGGATAATGATCGGCATAAGCATCCATGCTGACTTGCGCAAGCGCTTTTCGGGCGCGCGAGAAGGCTTCTGCCTTGCTCATGCCGTGTCCGTAGATCAATCCTTCACTGATGTTCTCCAACGCGGTGCGATTGCGAAATAAGCTGTAATCCTGAAAGACGAAGCCGCAGCGGCGGCGGATCTGCAGGATGCGCTTGCGATCGGCATGAGGAAAGCGGATGTGTGTATCGTCGAGCGTAAGCTCGCCCTCATCCGCGCGCTCAAGAAATTCCAGGCAGCGCAGCAAGGTCGTCTTGCCGCTGCCGCTTGGCCCCAGGATCGAAACGACATCGCCGTCGTTGACTTCAAGGTCGATTCCCTTGAGCACTTGCAAGTCGCCAAAATGTTTTTTCAGTCCTCTGACACTGAGCATATTTCCCACCTCACTTCAGCTCCAGCTTCTTTTCACAGATGCGCTGCACTTTGGTCAGCACCGTACAGAACAACAGATAGATCAGCGCTACCTCACAATACAGCGCAAACGAGTCATAAGTGCGGGCCGCGATGCGCTGTGCGGACATGAACATCTCCATGATGGTGATGTTGCTCGCCAGCGACGTATCTTTGACCAGCCCGATGAGCGAATTGCTCAGGGGAGGAAAGGCCGTGCGGGCGGCCTGCGGCAAGATGATGCGGGTCATGATGCGCGGATACGTCATGCCAGCGCAATAACCGGCTTCCATCTGCCCTTTGGGCACCGCCAGGATCGCGGCCCGTATCGTTTCCGCCGCATACGCGCCGGTATTGATGGAAAAGACGATGATTGCGGATGGAAAGGCATCCAGCGTGATGCCCAGGCTGGGCAGGCCATAAAAGATCACGAACAGCTGTACAAGCAGCGGCGTGCCGCGGATCACCCACACATAAAAGCGTGCCAGCTGGCTCAGCACACGGATCTTGGCAATCTGCACCAGCGCGGTGAATAAAGCAATGAGCAGACCGAGCGCAAAGGAAATGGCCGTGAGCGGGATCGTCACGGTCAGTCCCGGCAGCAGGATCTGCCAAAATGAATCAACGAGCAGTGAAATGATACGGCCGTCCATGCGCCTACTCCTGTGTGACGTCCATGCCGAAGAAGCGCTGAGAAAGCTCGCTCAGCTCGCCAGAGGCGCGCAGCGCATCAAGCGCGTCATCGATGGCTTCCCGCAATGCTTCATTGCCTTTGCGCACCGGGACGACGCTTGATGTGGTCGTTTCGGTCCGGGCCGCGATCTTCACCGGCGCATCCGGATGTTTCCGCAGATAATCGCCAAAGGCGGTCTCCGAGTTCAAGGTCGCGTCGGCCCTGCCGCTTTCCAGCAGCTGGATCGACTGATCCATGGAATCCACGCCGACCAGCTGCGCGCCGTAGCTTTCCGCCAGCGCGCCCCAGCTGCTTGTCAGATTCTGTGCTGCCCGCATGCCGTCAAGATCCGCAAAGCCCTGGATATCGGTGTTGTCGCTGCTGACCATCAGGGCGCCGTGGACATAGGTATAAGGCTGAGAGAAATCATATTTCTCCGCGCGCTCCTCATCGGCTTCGACTTCATTGATGACAGTATCGACGCGGCCGGAATCCATGGCCGCAAACAGCGAATCCCAGCTGCTCTCCACGAACTGGGCCTCAACGCCGAGCTCACGAGCGATCAGACGGCCGACTTCGACATCAAAACCGGTCAGGTTTCCTTCTTCATCATGATAGCTGTTCGGCGCATAGGTACCTTCGGTGCCGATCACGATCACTCCTTTTTCCTGGATCTGCGTCAGCTGATCATCTGACGCGGTATCGGAAGCGCCGCAGGCTGCCAGCACACAGGCAGCGCTGAACAGCGCGATCATCTTTTTCCACATTTTCATCATATCCTTCCTTTCTCTTCCGCTCCTGGGCCGATGACCTCAAGCCATCTTCCGCGCAGCTGGCGGATCAATAGCAATATGCCGCGCACACAGAGCTCGATCGCCATGGCGACCCAGGCGCCAGCCAGACCCATCGGGCCGACGAGCCACAATGACAGCGGGATGCGCACGCCCCAGATGCTCACCAGGTTCAGCAGGCTGGGGATCAGGGTGTCGCGCGCGCCGCGCAATGCGCCGGAGGCAACGATGCTTGCGGCATATAACGGCTCCGCAAACAATTCGATCCGCAAGACTTCCGCTGCCAGCGCGCGCACCTGAAGGTCTGGCGTCAGCAGCTCGAACACCAAGGGACAGACCATGTACATCACGATGGCCATGGCGCTCATCACACCGATGCCAAGCGCGGCCGACATATTGGCAAAGCTGCGTGCCAGATCCTTGCGGCGCGCACCGACGCTCTGTCCTACCAGCGTGGTCGCCGCGTTGCCGATGCCATAGCCCGGCATGTAGCACAGGCTCTCTGCTGTTACCGCGAACGAATTGGCCGCGATCGATATCGTGCCCAGCGGCGCAATGATACGGGTCGAAGCGATCTGCGCACCGCACAGCGCCGCATGTTCCAGCGCCATCGGCAGGCTGATGCGCAGCATGCCCTGCACGATGCCTGGATCAAAGGAAAACGGCTCACCCTTGCGCAGATGCAGCTGCGGAGAACGGACCAACGCCGCATACAGCATCATCGCGGCTACGACGGCCTGTGCCAGCGCCGTGCCGATGGCTGCGCCGATCACCCCGAAAAAATGGATGAAGATCAAATTGAAGATCACATCGAAGCCGCACATGGACGCGTTAAGGATGCTGGGTACCTTCATGTTGCCGCTGCATTGCAGCAAATATGAGCCAAGCAGGCTCATCTGCAAGAATGGCAAGGCACAGACGTAAATCAGAAAGTAGCCTGAGGCATCCGCATGCAATATGCGATCTGCGCCCAGCCAGCCCGGCAGGAAAGGACTGATCACGCCGCCCGTGAAAGCCAGGATGAACGCGAAAAGCAAGGCAGTGATACATCCATGCTTCACCACGCTGCGTGCCCCGGCCTCATCGCCCGCGCCGATACGCTGGGCCACTTGCACGGAGAAACCGCTGGCGCAGGCCGTGCAAAGCCCGCTCAAAAGCCACGTGCTCGTCGATACGACACCGATTGCCGCGGAGGCATTTGCGCCCAGGGCGCCGACCATCGCGGCATCGATATACTGCATCATGATCGAGGTCAGCTGGGCCAGGATAGCCGGCAGGCTGAGCCTGACCAACGCATGCAGCTTTTCTTTTCCGGTAAGCGGTGACCTGCGCTGTAACAGTGCGGTCACATTTTCCTTCTGTTCCACATTCTTCCCCCCAGACAGCGGCCTGTGCCGCAATACGTATCATTATAGCGATACCACGCACACATTTCAACGCATTCACTCTTTGGGCTCCTGCCGCAGCTTATAGATCAGATAATCCAGACAGCTGATCTCATTCTCGATGCGGCAGATGCGCTCCTGCATATGACAGCGGCAGCGCAGCAGTGACTGCCGCCGCTGCCGGGCATCTTCCTGGGTCAGCGCTCGGATATCTTGTTCGCTGCAGCCAGCTTTCCGCAGATATTCTGCAAGCTCGCGCATTTCCTCATGATCCACTCTTCAGGCCTCGCTTTCTGCATTCAGTATACTGCTTCTTTATCCTCATAACAAATACTTATATTTTATATCTGTCCATACCTGAAAACTATAAAAGGATACCGAAGTATCCTTTACAGCTTTTTGACAAAGAGGGCGCGGATGGCATTGAGCACGGCAATGATCATCACGCCGACATCCGCAAAGATAGCCAACCACATGTTGGCGATGCCCATCGCGCCCAGCACCAGGCAGATCAGCTTGATGCCGATGGCGAACACGATATTTTCATAGACGATGCATAAGCACTTGCGAGAGATACGGATCGCCTTGGCAATCTTCAACGGATCATCATCCATCAGGACGACATCGGCTGCTTCGATGGCCGCGTCTGAGCCCATCGCGCCCATCGCGATGCCGATATCGGCTCGGGACAGCACTGGCGCGTCATTGATGCCGTCACCGACAAACGCGATCTTTTCGCGTTCATTCTTACGGCCGGCGATCAGTTCTTCTACCTTGGAAACTTTATCATCTGGCATCAGTCCGCCATACACTTCATCGATGCCCAGCGTCTTGCCGATGGCAGCGGCCGTTTCCGGCTTATCGCCGCTGAGCATGACGCTGCGGCTGACCCCGCAGCGGCGCAGTGCCTGTACCGCTTCCTTTGAAGTCGGCTTGAGCATGTCAGAAATGACGATATGCCCGGCATATCTGCCATCCAGGGCCACATGGACGATCGTGCCGATGCTGCGGCATTCCTGATAAGGAACGCCCAGTTCCTTCATGAGCCGGCCGTTGCCGGCCGCGACCTTGACACCGTCGACCGTCGCGATGACACCTCTGCCGCTGAGCTCATGCACATCACTGACACGGCTGCGGTCGATCGGCTCACCATAGGCTTTCTGCAGAGAACGGCTGATGGGATGAGAAGACGCGCTTTCTGCCAATGCCGCATATTCGATGAGCTGCTGCTCCGCGATGATGCTGTGATGGATGGCATTGACCTCGAATACGCCTCTGGTCAGCGTGCCGGTCTTGTCAAAGACGACCGTCTTCGTCTTGGACAATATCTCCAGGTAATTCGATCCTTTGACCAGCACGCCGGCATTGCTCGCGCCGCCGATGCCGGCAAAGAAGCTCAGCGGGATGCTGATGACAAGCGCGCACGGACAGCTGATGACCAGGAAGGTCAGCGCGCGATAGACCCAGGATCCCCATTGCGGCTGCATGCCGGCAAACATGAGCACCAGCGGCGGGATGAGCGCCAGCGCCAGCGCACTGATGCAGACTGCCGGTGTATACACCCGGGCAAATCTGGTGATGAACGCCTCAGAACGCGATTTGCGGGAAGATGCGTTTTCCACCAGATCAAGGATCCGGGATACCGTGGACTCTCCGAATTCCTTGGAGGTACGGATCTTCAGCACGCCGCTCAAGTTGATGCAGCCGCTGATGATCTCTTCGCCAGGGCAGATCTCACGCGGTACGCTCTCTCCGGTGAGCGCTGCCGTATCGAGCGCGGAGGTTCCTTCGATGACCGTGCCGTCGATCGGCACTTTTTCACCGGGCTGAACGACGATGAGCGTGCCGACCGCCACTTCATCCGGATCGATCTTTTCCAGCTTCCCGTCTTTTTCCACATTGGCATGATCCGGCCGGATATCCATCAGCTCGCTGATGTTGCGGCGGCTCTTGCCGACGGCATAGCTCTGGAACCATTCGCCGACCTGATAAAACAGCATGACCGCGATGGCCTCAGTGTAATCTCCGCTTTCACAAAGCGCCAGCGCGATAGCGCCGATGGTCGCCACGGCCATCAGGAAACATTCGTCGAACACCTGCCGGTTACGAATGCCTCTGGCTGCCTTGAGCAAGATATCATAGCCGATCACCAGATACGGGATCATGTATAGGATAAACCTGAGCGCGCCTTGGACCGGCGCGAAATTCAGCGCGATCATCAGCACAGCAGCAATCATGATGCGCGCCAGCATTTTCTTTTGTTTCTTGTTCATCGTCTCTCCCTCTTTCCTTTATCTCAAAAGTGATCCTATCATTTTCTCAATTAAACATGTATTTAATTGACAACCTTACTATACTTGCTTCCCCAACAGAATGCAAGTCAGAGCATGACGCAGTTTCTGTTCGGGCGCATTTTGTTTCCAAACGGTCCATTTTTGATATAATAGGACACAGGAGTTGATGACATGCACAACGAAAGACAAGACAAGCTGCTCGATGAGGTGACGCGGCATTCCGATGTTCAGCCCGTCTGTGAGCTGTTCAGGCAGCTGAGCGATGAGACGCGGCTGCGCATCTTCTGGGTCCTTTGTCACCAGGAAAAATGCGTGCAAGAGATCGCTGCCCTGATGGAGATGAGCAGCGCCGCCGTTTCTCATCATTTGCGCAGGCTGCGCGCCTGCAGCCTCATCCTCAGCCGCCGTGAAGGCAAAGAAGTGTATTACCGCGCTGCGGATACGAAGGAAGCACACTTCCTCCATCAGATGATCGAAGCGCTTCTGGACATCACTTGTCCAAGGCGGCACATATGAACAAAAAGATCCATCAGCTGCTTTCCGCAGTGCCCGATGGCAGTGTAAAGATCATCAATGCATCCGGTGCCGTCCAGCGCCAGGCGCAGACCAGAGGCAAGGGGCTCATCCTGTCTTTCCAGGTATTCGCGGGCGTTACGCTCGAATACAATTGCTTTCAATGCGACAGCGTGCACTTCATGCACCGGCCGCTCGATCATGTGCTGGAGATCAATCACTGTCATGAAGGACGAGTCGGCTGGGACATGAAGAGCGGCAGCACCATTTATCTGGGAGCAGGCGACCTGGCCATGCAGCCGATGGACTGCTGCGCAGATTCCCTCATGCGCTTCCCTTCCGGCTGCTATGAAGGCATTCAGATCACGATCGATCTTGCCACGCTCGATCCGCGCGTCACCGATACGCTGCAGCAGCATGACATCAGCGCTTCCAAGCTGCGGCAGCGCTATTGCAGCCATCAAGTATTCTCGATCCCTGCCAACGCGCATATCGAAAGCATCTTTGCGATCCTCTATCACCAGGATCCGCCTTCTGCGTTCCTGCATCAGATCAAGGTCATGGAGCTGCTCGCTTATCTGGCGGACCTGGATCCGCACGCGCAAAAAGCAGTCAGCGAATGGAACACGGAACAGACCGCCATCATCCAGCAGATGCATGACTTCCTGATTGCCCATCCGCAGCAGCGCTATACCATCGAAGCGCTGTCCCGGCGGTTCCTGATCAATACGTCCACGCTCAAATCCGCGTTCAAGGCCATATATGGCATGCCGGTGGCGGCCTATATGAAGGAATTCCGGATGCATAAGGCGATGAAGCTGCTCCAAGATCCATCCCTGAGCATCGCGCAGATCGCCGCTATGCTGGGATATGAATCCCAGAGCAAGTTTGCCCGGGCCTTCAAGGAGCATGCCGGAGTATTGCCTAAAGACTATCGCAAAGAGATCCGTGAACGACAATGACAAAAAACAGGCGGCCTTCAGGTCACCTGTTTTTTGTGAAAAAGACCGAATGACAAATGTGCAAACGGTCTGCAGCCATTGCGGCTTTATCTCATTCTGTCTTGCTGCCCTGGAGATACCGGCTCAAGAACGCCCTGGTGCGCTCATTTTTCGGATGCCCGAAGATCTCTTCCGGTGTTCCTTCTTCAACGATGACGCCGCTGTCCATGAAGACCACGCGATCTGACACTTCTCTGGCAAACGCCATCTCGTGGGTGACGATGACCATGGTCATCTTTTCCTGTGCCAGTTCCTTCATGACATCAAGGATCTCGCCGACCATCTCCGGGTCAAGGGCGCTGGTCGGCTCATCAAAGAGCATCACTTCCGGATTCATGCACAACGCTCTGGCGATGGCCACGCGCTGCTTCTGTCCGCCGGAAAGCTGTACGCTGCCAGCGCGGGCAAAGCTGTCCATCCCCACCTTCTTCAGGTAGTTCATAGCAGTCGCTTCGGCTTCCTCACGCTTTTTCTTTAATACTTTCATCTGCCCGATGACACAGTTTTCCAGCACGTTCTTGTTGCTGAAGAGATTGAAGTTCTGAAAGACCATGCCTACCCGGGAACGATATTGGTTGATATCCGCGCCTTTGGCAGAGATATCTTTTCCATGAAAGAGGATGCTGCCGCCGCTGGGCGTTTCCAGCATGTTGATGCAGCGCAGCATCGTCGATTTGCCGCTGCCGCTTGATCCGATGACCGTGACGACCTCACCCTTCTGTACGCTGAAATTGATGTCGTTGAGCACTTCCAGGGAGCCGAAATGCTTCTTCAGATGCTGAATCTCAATGATCTTTTCCATATCCGGCCTCCTGTCATGCGCACAGATCGCGCGTTTCTGATTTCATGTTCATGCGCTTTTCGATAAAATTGAGCAGCAGCGTGGCGATGGTAGTCAGGATCAGATACAGCACGGTCGCCACGAAATACGTCTCGACAGGGCGATAGTTGCTGCCTGCCAGCGACTGGCTCTGGAAAAACAGATCCAGCACCCAGATCACGCTCAGCATCGAGCTGTCCTTGATGTTGACGATCAGCTGGTTGCCGATCGAGGGGAAGGCATTCCTGATCGCCTGCGGAAAGATGATGTGCACCATCGTCTGCAGGGTAGACATGCCCAGGCTCTTGGCCGCTTCGCTCTGACCGCTGTCGACCGACTGCAGGCCAGAACGAATGATCTCCGCCATATAAGCCCCGGTGTTGATGGAAATGACGAACAATCCGGCGGTCGGCCCATTCCAGCCGATGACCGGCTGCAGGCCATAATACAGGAACATTGCCTGCACCATCATCGGGGTGCCGCGGAACACCCAGATATAAAGGCTCGTAAACAGCCGTCCGATGCGTTTGAGCACCTTGACCGGCGTGCTGTCAGAATCATTGATCTCCAATGCACGGATGCCGCCCAGAATGAGCCCGATGATAAATCCGGCAAGCGTACCGATGATCGCGTAGATGAGCGTCACCTGCACGCCGGACATGAACATCGCGATGTTTTCTTGAAAAATCTGCCAGCATCTCAGCAAATCAAACGTCATATCTTCCCTGCTCTCCCTTACTCAGCCGGCTGGATCTCGACTGCCGTCTGCATGTAAGATACTCTTGTATCTTGGTCGATGTTATCCAGCGCCTCCTGCACTGACTTGAACAGCTCGCTGTCACGGCTGCCTTCCTTCATGGCGATAGATACGGTCGTATCAGCCACAAAGCCCTTACCTTCATCAAAGGTGATATAAGTCAGATCCGGGTTGGCCGCAACGACGCCCTCAGCTACAGCGATCTCTGCCGTGATGCCATCAACATCTCCGGCCTGCAGTGCCAGCACCATTTCAGAATAAGTGCGCTTCGGCGTAACATGATTGACGCCTTCGATCTGATCGATGACCTCATCATAGTTGGTGCCGTTCTGACCGACGACATTCTTGCCGCTGAACTGCTGGATGTCAGTGTATCCCGCTTCTTCACTGTCTTTGCGCACGATCATGATCATGCCCTGGGAATCATAATACGGAGTAGTGAAGTCAGCTGCCTGCTCGCGTTCCTCGTTGGCGGTCATGCCGGCGATCACGGCATCGATGTCTCCAGTGCCCAGCGCCGGGATCAGGCTGTCCCAGCTGACCTGCTTGATGACCAGCTCTTTGCCCAGCTGATCCGCGATGTTCTTGGCGATCATGACATCGTAGCCATCGGCGTATCCGCCGCTTTCCAGCTGCACAGATGAATCGGTCTGATTGCTGCTCTGCCAGTTGAAGGGCGCATATGCGCACTCCATGCCGACGACAAAGGTATTGTCTTCCTCAGGCTGTTCGCTGCTGCCGCAGCCGGCCAGGGTCAGCACCATAGCTGACGCGCAAAGCAGTGTTCCAAATTTTTTCCACATGTTCTTTTCCTCCTCATGCCTATAAAACAGGAGCCGTGCTATTAGCACGACTCCTGTTTCTTTTCTGGTCCTCTAATAGCGCCTCTTCATCGAAATGAAGGAGTGCTGCAAGTATTTCCTGCAGCCCCAGGATTCTGCCTGCCGGCATGCCTCCTTCGGCAATGGTTACCTTTCGCGCGTTTCTCTGCCTGCCGGCTCCGCGCGCTACTCTGATGCATTGCTTCCTCTAATCTCCCGTGATATGTCAATTATTATAGCGTACCAGATAAGATTGTCAACTGTTTATCCCATTTTTCTCACATTATTGGCAAAAGCGGCATGCTGACGCATGCCGCACGTTCGTTATTCTGCAGCTTTGACCATGAAGTCGCACACTTTGCGAGAATATTCCATCGGGTCTTCGACCGGGAAGCCTTCAATGAGCATTGCCTGTGTGTAAAGCACATCCGCATATTCTTTGACCGCTTCTTTATCCTTGGCATAGACCTTCTGCAATGCCGTGAAGATCGGATGATTTGGATTGATCTCCAGGATAC
>ERZ1643246.3737-NODE-3737-length-12677-cov-4.636825_pt1 | contig 12677 bp, 9 predicted proteins | sample MGYA00579265_ERZ1643246 | MGnify/ENA primary metagenome ERZ1643246 (study PRJEB29033, sample SAMEA4952261) | chicken gut metagenome | biome: Broiler Chicken; feature: Gastrointestinal Tract; material: Caecum | place: Ireland | collected 2018 | study: Broiler... | reverse complement strand
GCTGGCCGCTTACAGTAAGGCTTGTCTCTTTTCCGAAGAAATCCTTCGTGTAATCCACTGTTCCGTCCTCATTTTTCGGAACGTTCTCCATATCCAGCGTCGTCACCCGGAACATCTCGCCCGCGCCTTCGCAGTCGCTTCCCGTGATCAGCGGGGTATGCACATAGACAAACCCTCTTTCCTGGAAGAACTTGTGGATTGCATAAGCCGCCAGTGATCTCACACGGAAGACCGCCTGGAAGGTATTTGTCCTCGGACGGAGATGAGAAATCGTTCTGAGATATTCGAAACTGTGGCGTTTCTTCTGAAGCGGGTAATCCGGTGCGGACGCTCCCTCAACCACGACTTCATCCGCCTGGATCTCAAACGGCTGCTTCGCCTGGGGCGTTGCCACCAGTGTTCCCGTCACGATGACCGCAGCTCCCACGTTCAGTTTTGAGACTTCTGTAAAATTGTCCATTTTATCATGATATACAATCTGAAGCGTCTGAAAATAAGACCCGTCGTTCATGACGATAAAGCCGAATGTCTTCGAATCACGGATACTGCGGATCCAGCCCCCAACTGTCACCTTTTTATCCAGATACTCCTCTCTGTTTTTAAATAATTCCCGAATCGTTGTCAGTTCCATACCAAAAAAACTCCTTTGATAATTATTCCTTACAGGCAGAGCGCCCATATGGATATTATAATGAAAACACCTATGATACACGGATCGCTCCGTGCCAGAGCACTCCCGCGATCCTAAAACACCTCAAATCCGCTCATTTTTCTTCAAAAAATGGCTCCTTTTCGGTGTTTTGCGCGTCCCACGGTCATACTCGTCTGCGCAAGCGCAGCCCGCATGCCCCTTTGACGCTTGTATCATATTATAACACCAAGCGTCGGAACCGTAAACAAAAACATGGGGTGATTCCGGACAGAAATCCGCGCGGGATGGATAAACGCATGCGGTCAATCACCGGAAGTGCCTAAAGGCACATTCCGGGATTGTAAGCGGTCGCCAAGGTCTCGGGCAAGCCCGGACTTTGGCTCATCGCCATTGCAAAAAGACTCCCGGAGCTGCCACTCCGGGAGTCTTCGTACATAAACGGCTGAATTAATATCTCTTGCCATTAATTAATACAGCATAGTGGCCCGGCAAAGTCAAATTTTTTACTTCGTCCGCACTGTCTCCACGGCCTGCTGCCATCCCTCGTACTTCCGTTCTCTTCTCTCAGTTTCCATACAAGGCGCATACTCGGTCCGCTTCAGTCCGTCGAACACCTTTGCGTCATACAGTCCGATACCAAGCCCGGCTGCGTAAGCCGCCCCGATGCCGGACAGTTCCTGGGCGTTTGGCACGAGGACCCGTGTGTCTGCAATGTCGCTCTGGAACTGCATCAGATAACCGTTGGCGGTTGGGCCTCCGTCCACACGGAGTTCCTGCACCCGCGTCCCGGCATCCTGGCTCATTGCCCGGATCACGTCCGTGATCTGGTAGGCAATACACTCCACGCCCGCTCTCACCATCTCCGCTTTCCGCGTGGTCCTGGTGATGCCGGTCAGAGCGCCTTTTGCCTCGCTGTCCCAGTAAGGCGCGCCAAGCCCGGTAAAGGCAGGTACAAAATAGAGGCTGTCGTCCTGCTCCGCCTTCCGGCAGAGTCCCTCTGTCTCCCCGGGCGACTGGATCAGTTCCATATCGTCCTTAAGCCAGGTGATCACCGCTCCCGTGTAGTTGATATTCCCTTCCAGGACATAGTTCACTTTTCCGTTCATTCCCCATGCAAGGGATGTGACCACGCCGTGGCTGCTCAGGACCGGCTGCTCCCCGATGTTCATCATGATAGAAGAGCCTGTCCCGTAAGTACACTTGATCATCCCCGGTTCCAGGCATCCCTGTCCAAACAGCGCTCCATGGGAATCTCCCAGAACCCCGTGGATCGGGATGGGCCGGTCAAAGAAACCGTCAAAATCCGTCTCCCCGAAGCAGGAATCAGAGTCGCACACTTCCGCCAGATCCCCCGCGTCAATGCCAAAGAGACGGCAGATCTCCTCGTCCCATTTCAGTTCAAAGATATTAAACAGCTGGGTCCGGGATGCGTTGGAGTAATCCGTCTTGTAGACTTTTCCTCCGGTCAGCTTATAAACGAGCCAGGTATCCACCGTTCCCAAGCAGAGTTTATGCTCCCCGGCTTTCTCCTTTGCCCCCGGTATGTTCTCCAGGATCCAGGCAAGCTTTGCCGCAGGAAAATAGGGGGAGAGCTGCAGTCCGGTCTTCTTCCGGATCATCTCAGTGATCCCGGCATTTTCATTCTCAATACGCTCGCAGATCTCCGCAGCCCGGGCGCACTGCCACACGACCGCATCTGTCACGGGTTTTCCTGATTCCTTCTCCCATACGAGGGATGTCTCCCTCTGATTGCTGATCCCGACAGCCTGCACACTCTCCTTCGGGATGCCGCTGTCCTCCACCAGTTTCCTCACGACCTGCACTGTATTCCTGTAGATCTCTTCCGGATCATGGGATACCCATCCCTTCTCATTGACGATCTGCCGGTGCGGCAGATCGTCCCTTCGCAGCAGAGCACCGTTTTCATCAAAGAGCAGCGCCTTCGTCCCCTGAGTGCTCTGGTCAATACCTATAATATATTTTTCAGACATTTCTCTCACTCCGCGCCCAGCATTTCTTTTGCTTTCGCGGCGATCCCTTCCGCGTTCATTCCATAATAGTCAAACACTTCTTTTGACGTTCCGGTGATCACCGGTGCATCCGGAAGTGTGATGTTCACGATCTTTCTCGGACACTCTCTTCCGACAACCTGAGCAACCATGGAGCCCAGACCTCCAAACGGCGCATGTTCCTCCGCAGTGAGGACCACCTTTGCGTTTTCCGCCGCGCGGACCACAGCCGCCTCATCCAGAGGTTTCACACAGTACATATCCAGGACAGAGGCATGGATCCCTTCTTTTTCCAGAAGCTCCGCCGCGTCCTTCGCCGGTTTTACCATCTCTCCACAGGCAATGATCGCCACGTCGTTTCCGTCCTTGTTTCCCTCTGTCACAACCGTTGCCTTGTCCATCTCAAAAGGAACATTGCCTTCCTCGTACACCGGATCCACAGCATTTCTTCCCACACGGATATATGCCGGTTTTTCATCCTTCAGGAGCGCTTTGGTAAGCTCTGCTGTCTGAAGATGATCGCTGGGAATGTACACGCGCATGTTCGGGATAGCGCTCATGGCAGCGATATCCTGTGCGGAATGATGGCTCATTCCAAGGGCGCCGTAGCTGATTCCGCCGCTGATTCCGATCAGCTTGACATTGGTATTGGAGTAGGCAACATCAACCTTGCACTGCTCGTAGCTTCTGGTAGAAAGGAAGCTTGCCGGCGAAACCGCGTAAGCTTTTTTCCCGCATTTTGCCAGACCTGCCGCAATGCTGACCAGGTTCTGCTCTGCGATTCCGGTCTCCACGAACTGCTCCGGATAAGTATCTGCAAAAGGAGTGAAGGATCCGCTTCCCCTGGAGTCGCTGCACAGCGCGACAATATTTCTGTCCTCTTTCGCCGCTTCCATCAATACTTCACAGATCATCTGTTTATTTGCTGTTTTTCCCATTACTCAAGCGCCTCCTTTGCCGTTTCCAGATCTTTCATGATCGTCTGATATTCTTCTTCTGTCGGAACTTTGTGATGCCAGTTTGCCTTGTTCTCCATGATAGAGGAACCTTTTCCCTTGACCGTATTTGCGATCAGGACCGTAGGCTGTCCCTTCACCGTCTTTGCCTCCTCGAACGCAGCATGGAGCTGGTCGATATCATTTCCATCCGCCACGTCGATCACATGCCATCCAAAACTCCGAAAGCGCTCGTGAAGGTCGTCGTGTCCCATAACGTCCTCTGTATTTCCTGAAATCTGCAGACGGTTCCGGTCTACCACTGCGCACAGATTATCCAGTTTGTACTGATGAGCTGCCATGGCGCCTTCCCAGACGGATCCCTCGGCAAGCTCACCGTCGCCCATCACCACGTAAACTCTGTTGTTTCTATGGTCCATTTTTGATGCCTTTGCCATGCCGACACAGACCGGAAGTCCATGTCCCAGAGAACCGGAATTCATCTCGATCCCCGGCAGCTTGTTATTCGGGTGGCCGATATATTTTGATCCAAACTTGCTGAAGTGCTCCAGCACATCCTCTTTGTCAAGAAATCCTTTCTCCGCCAGGACTGCGTAATATGCCTCCATGGAATGTCCCTTGCTGAGCACGAACAGATCCCTGTCCGGGTCATCCATATTTTCCGGACTGATGTTCATCTGGTCAAAATACAGTTCCACCAGAACTTCCATCACACTCATATCTCCGCCGATATGTCCCGCTTTTCCGGCACAGATAATATTGATCGTATCTTCCCTGAGCTGATATGCCAATGCTTTTAAATTCATACTACTACTTCCTTTCCTGAATTCTCATTCGCCTCTTAAGTACGCTTTCACATCTTCTTCGATCGGGTCATAGAGATCCGGTTTCACGCCGATGTATTTACATGCTTCATACAGTACCGGCACTACATTTTTGTGAATGCCGACACAGTGGTGAATGTACGGTCCCTCAACGATCTTCGCCTCGAGACGTTTGATGTTCTCAACCTCTACCCAGAGGTAGGTTCCCATTCCCTTCGGGCCGTCCACGCCCTTCGCGTTTCCAAGAAGGAGGGAATACTCTCCGTTATCCCCGTCGAACCGGCAAAGGGTCACGTCTCCGTGCTTCGCCTCTGCTGTCAGGCTTCCCGGATAATCAAAGGCAAGGGGATAAGTCAGCTCCGGTTTCTCCTTTGCCACAGACACAGGCCATGGTCCGCAGTGCTGCAGGAGTTCTCCGTTCTCGATATCAGGATGGCGGATCGTCCAGTCCGCGAAGAAGCTGCGGGTCTCTCCCATTCCTGCCGCTTCCACCATCAGCGCGGTGACCGCACCGTGGATATCCGTCTCACATACTACCGGGATGCCTTTCTCGTTGAGGATCGCATTTGCCGCGCAGGGCATGATGCCGATCTCAGTCTGCAGCGCGTTCCAGCACTGGATTGCCGCTGCCTGGCATCCGTATTTCTCCACCAGGTTCTCCATTGCCAGCGCAAGGGCGGCTACGTTCTCGACCTCGTTCTCCTTGATCTTGACGGTCATTGTCTCGTTGATGTAAGCGAGCATCTGCCCCATCTTTTCCTTATCCTCTTTTACCGCTTTCATCTCTTCTGTCAGTTCCGGCATCGGGATCGGAGAAAGCTGGATATTGAATTTCTCGAGCAGTTCTCCCTCGTTGCACATGGTGGTCCAGAAATCGAACGGTCTTGTAGAAATCTGGAGGATCCGGATATTCTTAAATGTCTTGACTACATTACAGACAGCCAGGAAATCCTTTACCCCTCTCTCAAATACCGGGTCGTTCAGACGGCAGTTTGTCAGATATGTAAAAGGAACCTGAAATCTTCTCAGAACTTTTCCTGTTGCGAACAGGCCGCACTGGGTATCTCTCAGACGTACTCCGTCCGGCTCCGGCCTCTCATCCAGCGGTCCCCAGAGAAGTACCGGTACGCCAAGTCTCTTTGCAAGTCTTGCACATACATACTCGGTACCGAAGTTGCAGTGTGCAAGCAGGAGTCCGTCTACTCCCTCTTTCTCAAACTTTGCGGCGATCTTCTCCACATCCTTGTCGTCATAGAGAAGGCCTTCCTCGTTGATGTCCGTGATATCCACGAAATCAACTCCCATCTCTGTCAGCCTCTGAGCTGTCAGTCCTCTGAATTTCAGCGCGTCCGGCGCACTGAAGATACTCCTTCTGGTCGGTGCGTATCCTAATTTGATCTTTGTCATTTCCGTAAGACTCCTTTCCTGATGAATCTCTGTTCTTGATTTACCTTCAGTATAGTCGTGTCTTAGCTTAATTTCATCGGATTATTAAGTATTATTTACTAAATTTGCAACTTAATTATTGAGTTTTTCACTGAACAAGTACATAATAGAGACATCAGAAATGCACGAATCATGAAAGGAGACTTAAGATTAAGTCATGGGGATCACAGCGAAAGAACTTGCCGGAAAACTGAATCTGTCCGCTGCCGCAGTCTCAATGGCGCTGAACGGCAAACCCGGCGTCAGCACGGAGACCCGCCGCAAAGTCCTGGACGCCGCGGAGCGGTACGGATATGATTTTTCCCGTCTCTCAGATAAAAAGAAAACGCCGTCCGGCGAAATCTATTTTGTAATGTATAAAAAACACGGAGCCGTCGTGGCAGACACCCCCTTCTTCTCCCAGGTATCGGACGGGATCGCCCTGGAATGCAAGACGCAGGGACAGAAGCTGAAGATCAGCTATATATATGAGGAGGAAGATTCCATGCAGAAACAGATCGAGGACATCCAGTATTCCGACTGCTGCGGGATCATCCTGCTGGGCACAGAGATGGAAGCGGCAGATCTCCGGCCTTTTCTGGATCTGCCGATCCCGCTGGTCCTTCTGGACGCCTATTTCGATACGGTTCCATGTAACTGCGTGCTGATCAACAACATGCAGGGAGCTTATCTGGCGGCGCGGCACCTGATCCGCTCCTGCCGGAAACAGCCCGGATACCTCCAGTCAGCATATCAGATCAGCAACTTTGCGGAACGCTCCTCCGGATTTTACAAGGCAGTCCGCTCCTGCGGCATGTCCGCGTCAAAAAGCATCACTCATCTGCTGACGCCGTCCGTGGACGGAGCCTTCGCAGATATGAATGAGCTCATCAAAAATGGAGATGAACTTGCCCCCTGCTACTTTGCGGACAACGACCTGATCGCCGTGGGCGCCGCAAAGGCTCTGATGCAGAACGGCTACCGGATCCCGGAGGATATTTCCATCGTCGGCTTCGATAACATGCCGGTGAGCACAGTCATCGACCCCGCCCTGACAACCATCCATGTCCCGAAGCAGTATATGGGCGAGGCGGCGGCTCGGAGACTCATCAGCCTGATGGAGGATCCCGGACAGCCGCCCATCAAGATCGAGATCGATACCACGCTGATCTACCGGGACAGCGTGGGGAAAGATATCTCGTGAAAGATTTGAAATTCCAGTTTGGAATTTTAGATTCCGTTTAAAATTTGAGATTCTGTTTTAAATTTTAGATTCTATTTTAAATTCTATTTTAGATTCGTTCTGTTTTTTGAGATTTTCCCTTAGAATCTAAAATTTTTAGAAGAATTTAAAATTAAGATTTTAAATTCGTTGAATATAATTTCAAATTGTAGTAAAATCTAAAATTGGAAGGAGGAAGTTGAAATGACAGTTGAAAAATTAATTGAAATCCTAAATGATATACAACAGCACAAATCTGAAACTCAAACACTGGAAATCAAATGCGCCGCAAAGGGCTGCCCCCGTAAACTGTTCGATACTCTTTCCAGTTTTTCCAATCAGGACGACGGCGGAATCATCATTTTCGGTGTGGATGAAGACAATGACTTTCAGGAAACAGGCGTATATGACCCACAGGATCTGCAAAAGAAGGTAAACAGCCAATGTCTCCAAATGCAGCCTGTAGTCAGACCGCTCTTTACTGTCGCGGAAAAAGACGGCAAGATTTTTGTCTCTGCTGAAATCCCTTCCGTGGATCTTTCAGAACGCCCCTGCTATTACAAAGGAGTCGGGCGGATCAAAGGCTCGTATATTCGTTCCGGTGACAGTGATGAACCAATGACCGAATATGAAATTTACAGCTATGAAGCTTTTCGGAAAAAATATCAGGATGATATCCGTACTGTTCCAAGAGCGACTATGAAGACGATCGATACACAAATGCTGGAAGCCTACGTCAAAAAGCTGAAAGAAGGAAAACCGAATTTATCAAATCTGTCTGATGATACAATCTGTGAACTGATGAGCATTACTAGGGATGGTGTTCTGACTTTAACCGCAGTCATGCTGTTCTGTCCGTATCCACAGGCATTTTTCCCCGGTTTTTCCATTATAGCCATGGTAATTCCCGGAACGGAAATGGGCGAAACAGGAGATCTCGGCGAACGATTTACAGATAATGAGAGAATCGAAGGAACTATCCCGCAAATGCTGGAAACTGCCCTCCAGTTCGTGAAGAGGAATATGCGTCACCATACCATCATCGATCCTGACACAGGAAGAAGAGCAGATCGGACCGACTACCCGCTCACGGCAGTTCGTGAAGCCATACTAAACGCACTGGTACATCGGGATTACAGTATGCATACTGAGGCAATGCCCGTTCAGTTGATCATGTTTGATGACAGAATAGAGATCCGAAGTCCGGGCGGAATCTACGGACGCATCAAAGCCGACCAGCTGGGCAAGGTACAGCCTGATACACGAAATCCTGTTCTTGCACTGGCTCTTGAAGTAATGGGAATTACAGAAAACCGGTACTCCGGAATACCTACAATCCGCAGAGAAATGGCCGGATATGGTCTGAAGGAACCCGAATTTTCAGATGAACGCGGAAGTTTTAAAGTGTGTTTCAGAAAGGAACTGGAGTCCAAAGAACCTTCCCGTCAGACCCAGGAAGAAAGGCCCGGGGATCATGATCTCCTCCTGTTCTGTATAACGCCCCGCACCAAAAAAGAAATCTGTGAATTTCTCGGGTTGAATTCTACTTCCTATGCCATCCAGAAATATGTAATGCCGCTGGTAGAGGAAGACCGTATACGGATGAGTATGCCTGACAAACCCAAAAGTCCGAAACAACTGTTCTTCACAAACAGATCTCTGCTGAATGAGTCTTAAGATAAACATTCTGACTAGCTTTCCGGCATCATAAAACCTGCCGCGCAGAAACCACTGCGCGGCAGGTTCCGTTTATTCGTCCCTTATGCATTTATGTTTCTTACGCCCTCCTTCTCTTTCTCATAACCGCTCCTGCAGTCACCGCAGCGCCTGCTCCGGCTGCCAGAAGGATCAGATACAGCATCCCCTGCATTTCATCTCCAGTCTTCACTGCCGCCTTGCCGGTCTCTGTAGCTTTGACTTTAACAGATTTAATATCATCCGCTCCGTCAGATACCCATTTCCCGTTCTTATACACCTGTCTGTCAAACGTGACTTTGAGAGTGTAGGTTCCATTTTTCGCTGCTTTTACAGTGGCCGTGTAGGGCGCCTCCTTCCAGGTTCCCTCCGTCAGTCCCTGCCATTTGACCGGAACGTATCTCACGTCTCCTTCGATCGGATCTTCGATATTCATCCCGCCGCCTTCCGCAACGAATTTTATGTTCTGATTCACCTTGATGATCTGACCGTTGCTGATGCCCGTGATCTTATTCTCACTGGTGCCTGTCTCGATCGGATACCTCAGGGTAGCGGCCTTAAGCGGCTGGCTTGCCGCACTTGCTGCCGCAGTTGGCGTTTCTTTTATCCTTGCCACGATCTCATAAGCCGTCTCTGCCTTCAGCCCTTCAAATCTTCCGCCCGCCTGCCATGTCTTTCCTCCGTTGATGGAGTACTCCTGACCGGTCTTTTTCTCCACCTCGAGAACAGTCTGGCTTCTGCTCGTCAATTTCGGAGCTTCCGGAGCCTCGGTCGGGGATTTCTGCGTGGTGACGACCAGCGCCTCACTCACAACACTTTCCTTGTGATCCTCTGTCTCCGGGGTCTTCGTCACGATCCGGTATACCGTAACCGGATCCAGCTTTTCAAAAGCACCGGTGTCCTGCCAGTTCAGTCCGTCCGGCATCGTGCTCTCTTTATAGATCGCATATACCTGGCCGCTCACCGTATTCACTTCGATCCTTGTGTCACTGACTGAGATCAGTTCCGGTCTGGCAAGAGGCTCTGCCGGATATTTCTCGGTAGACACGGTCAGAATTTCACTGGTCTCTCCCGGCATCTGGTCCTCTGTTCCGGCGATCCTGGCCGCGATTGAATATTCCGTTCCCACTTTCAGACCGCTGAACACCGGGGACGTCTGCCAGTTCCACTGCTGATCCACGGCCGCTCTGCCTTCACAGATCGCATATTCCGCTCCTTCAACTGCCGTGACCTCTATGCTGTCCACTCCGGCAAATTCCAGTTTCGGCATCTCCGGTGCACCGGCTCCGGCTCTCATCGTCCTCGCCTTCAGCGGATCGCTCACGGGAGCCTGCTCTCCTTCTCCTGCCATTCTTGTCTCGATTTCATATTCCGTATCCGGAGTAAGTTCCTCGAACTTTCCGCTGTCCTGCCATTCATTCTGATCGATCCGATACTGCTGTCCCCGAAGCGCCTCTACTTCCAGCATCGTATCCGTCCGGCTCATAAGTTTGGGGGCTTCCGGCGGTTCCGCGGGCTCTTCTGTCTGTACATCCGGCTCGCCGGTCGGTTCGGTCGGCTCTTCTGTCTGCACGTTCGGCTCGCCTGACGGATTATCCGCTCCGCCTGCCGGATCGTTCAGGACATTCAGTAGACCTGCTGGTACCGGTTCCGCCGGCTCCGGTTTCGTCGGTTCCGGTTCTGTCTGCTCAGGCTCTGTCGGTTCCGGTTCCACCCCCGGTTCGTCTGCCAGGACGCTGTCCAAATCCGCTTCTTTCACCGATACGCTTTCAGAATACACTTTCTCGCCATTCAGGCTCACTTGACAACGGTATAATACATTTCCGCTCAGATCCGCTGCCGTGACCTTGTGTTCATATCTTGCCTCATCAGCTTCCGGGATATCCGTCCAGGAATAAACAGGCTTCTCGTCCTCATCTTCTTTCTCCTGCAAAATTCCCTGCTGCCACTGATAGGTGACATTTTCCGCCGGCTCCGCCGCAACTTCAAATATCACGGTGCTTCCTTCGACGGAAGCTGCATCCTCCGGCTGACCTGTGATCGTCAGCCCGGCCGCCGCCACTGTTGTCCCCATCCCCAGCGCCATGACCACTGTCATCATCCATGCCATGATCTTTCTTGCTTTACTCATACTGCTCCCTCCTTTCTCTGATGAATAACCCGCTTATTATTTTCAGATTATTCATCTTATTTCATTGAATTTTCTTACTTTTATTATACTATTTTCGCATCTGCACTACAATCATTTCACCCATTTTAGTTCTTAAGATTTTCAGAACAAAACGAAGTTTCCTATTAAATAAAAACCCCGGAAATACAATCCATCTCTGGATCTGTATTTCCGGGTTCCCTATTCTCGTCATTATCTGGATCTTTCTTGTCAGTATTCCGTCAGGCTTTTCCTACCACGCTTCCTCTTCCCATTTCAGCATCGTTCCGCTCTGCGCATCGATCTCGAACTCGTACTCCATCCTGTTGTACAGGATATCCCCTTCGTAGATCAGCCAGCCGTCGTCTCTCTCCAGTTCAATGGAGATGTTCTGCTCTGTGGCGCCCGGGACCCTGTCAAGTGCGATCTGCATCGCTTCCTCCAGACTGATCTGCGCGCCGGAAGACGTCTGTCCTCCGCTCCTTGTTCCTGAACTGCCTTCCGCATTATCCTGCCTCTGTGCAGCATCGCCGCTTCCGCTCTGTCCCGAAGCACTGCCGCTCTGTGAACTCTGATCCTGCGCATTGTCCGCAGCTCCCGATGCAGATGTGTTGTCTGTTCCAGATACATCCTGTGAACTCTGAGCATTTTTCAGGGCGTCCAGTTCCTCTCTCAGGGAATCAATCTCCGCCTGAAGTTCCTCTTCCCTCTCTGTCGAACCACTGTCCGTTGTATTTCCACCAGCCTGAGTTCCCCTGCCCGATACCGAACCGCATCCTGTGAGAAGCGCAAATGCAAGTATGATCCCTGCTATTGTCAATATATATCTGCTCTTCATATGTCCATCCTCCTGTCCTTATCCTGTATCCAGTATAAATGAGAAAAATTAAAGGAACATTAAAGAACATAATTTTTTACATTTTTCTCACTGCATATCACTCAGAAAATACTCGGCAAACTGCCGGAGCGCGTCTGTCTTATCCGACCCGGCAAGAGCTCCGGCGTATACTGGTTCGTATGCGACCAGCCCATAGGCATCCCAGCGTGCGCTCTTCGAGAGATCCAGGCGTCCGTCATCAAAATATTCCTCGTATTTCCCGTAATCCTCTCCCAGGATCTCCTCCCAGTCCGCAAAGGCTCCCTGGGCCTCATACTCTTCATAGAGTTCTTCCCCGCAGATCAGCATATCCATCGTCCCCGCCCCCATCACGGTCGCACGCTTCATTACAGCGGCGGAGTCATCTCCGGAACTGATTCCTGTATCCAGTGTTATAACCTCATATTTGTCCCCGGTTCCGAGCAGTCCCAGCAGATCGCTTTCAAGCGCCTCCTGTCCGTTTGTCGTATCCAGTCCGGTATCCGCGATCCCGATCGAAAGCAGTTCCACTTCCCGGGCATTATGATAGATCTGTATCCCCTGCCAGATCACGATGATCAGGATCACCGGAATAAGAAGCCAGATTTTATAGTAGGTCCAGAGATAACCCGCTTTCTCCCCCAGGCTCATCCCGCGGAGCTTTTCAATCTCCGCCTGTCTTTTCTCCTTTGGCGTCATATCAGATTCATGCTTTTGTTCCATCCTCGTTACCCTTCCTTTTCCTCCGTATTCTCCAGAGACCTCATCCGTTTTCCATGTACGTAAAAGGCAGGAAGAAATGCCGCTTCTTCAGCATTTCCCCCTGCCTTCAAAAAAGAGGCGCAGACCGGATTTGAACCGGTGAATCAGGGTGTTGCAGACCCACGCC
>ERZ1643246.3736-NODE-3736-length-12682-cov-5.868773_pt1 | contig 12682 bp, 10 predicted proteins | sample MGYA00579265_ERZ1643246 | MGnify/ENA primary metagenome ERZ1643246 (study PRJEB29033, sample SAMEA4952261) | chicken gut metagenome | biome: Broiler Chicken; feature: Gastrointestinal Tract; material: Caecum | place: Ireland | collected 2018 | study: Broiler... | reverse complement strand
GTGGTGTGAGAGGTCGGAAATTCCTCAATCAGAGGAATTTCCTCCTACTCGATTAAGATCGTACCTGTCTGATCGACGACCAGCCCACCGCTGTCTGCAATCACATAATCCGCATGCAGCGAATCGATGGCCTTTCCCAATCCATAGGGTGCTCTCCCGGTGGCGATCGCAAAGCGCACTTGTTTTTTCTTCATCGCTTTGATGGCTGCGATGGCGCTTGACGGCACCTGATGTGTCTTTTCGTCATACAGGGTGCCGTCGACATCAAAGATGACCAGCTGAATGCTCATGATCCTCACATCCTTCTTTTTAAACATAGCAAAAAACATAGAGAAAGAAAAGACGGAAATGGAGAAATGTGTGCTTCGGGACATCGGTCAGAGCACTGCGGGCAAAGTGAACGGCAGCCGATGGGTACGACGGGAGCACGAAATGCTTCTAGTTTTGTCGAAAGGGTTTTCAAATCGGATGAAAGAAAATAAAATAAAAAGGAAGATGAGGAGAAAGTAAAGGGCGAGTAAAATGAAATATAAATTGCAAGCGCATACAAAAGTTGCTTAAAAAGCACTAAAGTGCTGGAAATTTCATCAGATTGTAGTATACTTAATGTATAGAGAACCTAAAGGGGGTTTAATATGAAACAGAACAAGATGCTGGCAATGATCCTTGCCGGAGGTCGTGGGACACGTTTGCTGGACCTGACCAAGAAAAACGCCAAGCCGGCCGTTTACTTCGGCGGTAAATATCGTATCATCGATTTTCCGCTGAGCAACTGTGCCAATTCGAACATCAATGTTGTCGGTGTGCTGACGCAGTATGAGTCGGTCATCCTGAACTCTTATGCGGCTGCCGGACAGCGCTGGGGACTGGATACCCGCGACAGCGGTGTCTATGTGCTCCCGCCGCGTGAAAAAGACGGCACGGCATTTGATGTCTACCGTGGTACGGCAGATGCGATCTCTCAGAACATCGATTTTATCGACACCCATGATCCGGAGTATGTACTGGTTCTCTCCGGTGACCATATTTACAAGATGGATTATTCCAAGATGCTATCGCACCATATCGCCTGCAATGCGGATGCGACGATCGCCGTTTTGCCGGTACCGATGAAGGAGGCCAGCCGCTTCGGTATCATGAATACCGATGAGGAAGACCGCATCGTCGAATTTGAGGAGAAACCGGCGCAGCCAAAGAGCAACCTCGCTTCGATGGGCATCTACATCTTCAACTGGAAGCTGCTGAGAAAGATGCTGATCGCGGATATGGATGATCCAAATTCCAACCACGACTTTGGAAAGGACATCATCCCGACGATGCTCAATGACGGCAAAAGACTGTTTGCATGGCAGTTCAAGGGATATTGGAAGGATGTCGGAACCATCGATTCCCTCTGGGAAGCCAATATGGACCTGCTCGACAAGCACAACGATCTCGATCTGAGCGATCCGTCCTGGAAGATCTATACGGAAGATGTTCCGACGATGCCGCACTATGTCAGTGAGACCGGCAGCGTGAAGAATGCCTATATCAATCAGGGCTGTGTGATCGAAGGCCATGTGGAGAGCTCCGTGCTCTTTACCAATGTCAAGATCGGGGAAAATGCGGAAATCAGCGAAGCGGTGCTGATGCCAAACGTTGAGGTCGGCGAAGGTGCAAAAGTGTACCGCGCGATCGTGGCAGACGGTGTGAAGATCGATGCCGGCTGTGTGGTCGGTGATCCAAAGAGCGAGGAGATCGCCCTGATCTCCAAAAGGGTAAGGAGTGAGTAGGTATGTGTGAAGCATTTGGAATCGTAAACTACGAGGGAGCGAACGTTTTGGTCAAGGGAATGCAGGACTACCGTCCGGTTGCCGCTTTCTCCTTCCTGGGACGTTACCGCATGATCGACTTTCCGATCTCAAACCTGAGCAACAGCGGGGTGGACCGCATCCAGGTCTATGTCAAGAGCAATCCGCGTTCCCTGATCGAACATCTGGGAACCGGTCGTCACTATAACATCAACTCCAAACGGGGCAAGCTGCATATCCTCACGGCAGAGGATATGAGCAACAACAGCGTCTACAACAGCGATATCAGCGCCTATATGTTCAACATGCAGTCGATCGAGGATGCACCGGATCCTTATGTGGTCATCACCTCCAGCAACATGATCTTCCGCGCAAACTATGAAGAACTGCTGGATCAGCATGTGAAGAGCGGAGCGGACATCTCCATCCTCTACAAGAACGTGGACAACGCAAAGGATGCGTACATCGACTGTGATGTGCTGATGCTGAACCGCCAGAAAGGCGTGCTGTCCATCGATCAGAACCTGGGCAACTACAAGAACCGTGCGATCTCCTGCGGAACCTACATCCTCTCTAAAGAACTGTTCATCTCGCTGGTCAATAAAGCGGCGAATACGAGCTCGATGTACTGGTTCAAGGACATCATCAACGAGGAATGCTCAGAACTGGATATCCGCGGTATCTCCCTGCGCGGCTTCTTTGCCTGCGTCAGCGACTTCAAGAGCTACTATGATGCCAACATGTCATTGCTGGATTTTGACAAGGCAAAAGATATGTTCAATTCCGACTGGCCGATCTATACGCGTACCAACGATTCGGCACCGACGCAGTATTTCAATGAGGGAAGCGCCGTGCTCTCCATGGTATCCAATGGCTGCCATATCGAGGGAACGGTGAAGAATTCCGTCATCGGACGTGGTGTCGTCATCAAGAAGGGCGCCGTCGTGGAAAACAGCGTCATCCTCCCGGGCGTGACGATCGGAGAAGATGTCATCGTCAAATATGCGGTCGTCGATAAGAAGGTAAAGGCCGTCCGCAAGAAGGAACTGATCGGAGAGGCAGATCGTCCTATCTATATCAAGAGGGGAGACCGTATCTGATGGCAAGCATCCTGATGGTTGCCGGTGAGGGACTGCCGTTCATCAAGACCGGCGGTCTGGCCGATGTCATCGGTTCCCTTCCACCGGAACTGGTGAAAAAAGGTCATGAAGTGCGTGTGGTCATGCCTCTGTATCAGAAGATCGCACAGAACTATCACCAGGATTTCTACTTTGAAAAAGAATACTCCGTATCGATCAACTACCATGAGGTACCGGTACGGCTGTACTCCATCATCAAGAACAACGTCGTATTTTACTTTATCGAACATCAGGGCTACTTTGAGCGTGATTCACTGTATGGCTATGACGATGACGGTGAGCGTTTCGCCTATTTTCAGAAGGCCGTGCTGGAGATGCTCAATCAGCTGAATTACTGGCCGCAGATCATCCACTGCCACGACTGGCATACCGGCATGATCCCATGTCTGTGCAAGGAAGCACACGGCTATGATGAGCGTTACCGCAACATCCGTCATGTCTACACGATCCACAACCTGGCCTATCAGGGCAATTTCGGTGTGGAGATGCTGGACAGCTGTCTGGGATTGGGTTACCATCTCTTTGACAATGGCAATGTACGTTATGACGGCGGCATCAGCTTCATGAAGTCCGGTATCCTTTATGCGGATAAAGTGACGACCGTATCACCGAGCTATTCTCAGGAGATCCTGACACCGCAGTATGGAGAGCATCTGGAAATGGTGCTCAACATGCGCAAGTATGATCTCTGGGGCATCACCAACGGTATCGATATCGAGTCATGGAACCCGATGAGCGATCCGGAGATCCCATATCACTTCAATAAGGTCAACGCACAGGTACAGAAGAAGGAAAACAAGCTGGCCCTGCAAAAAGAGCTGGGGCTGCAGGAGGATCCGAATGTCCTGCTGGTCGGCGTCGTATCGCGTCTGACCTGGCAGAAGGGCTTCTATCTGCTGATGGAAAAGCTCAATGAGCTTTGTGCGGCTCCGATCCAGCTGGCGGTCCTGGGCAGCGGCGAACCGCTGATCGAAGAGAAGATGGCGCAGCTGGAGGCCGGAAACAAAGGCAAGATCGTATTCTACCGTGGTTACAATGAATCACTGTCGCACCGCATCTATGCGGCCAGCGACCTGTTCCTGATGCCTTCGCTGTTTGAGCCATGCGGGATCTCACAGCTGATCTCCATGCGCTATGGCACGCTGCCGCTGGTGCGTGAGACCGGTGGCCTGCGGGATACGGTGCAGCCGTTCAACGAGTATGAGAAGACCGGCAATGGCTTCAGCTTTGCGAATTACAGCTCCGATGAGCTGATCAATACGCTGTATTTTGCGATTGATGTCTATTACAATCGCAAGGAGGACTGGACAACATTGATTCGTCATGCGATGAATACGGATGTCAGCTGGGAAAAGAGCGCTGGTACATACGGACTCTTGTATGATGAACTGTTGAAATATTAACCCCTTTGAAAAGGATGGCTTCGGCCATCCTTTTCGATCCTCTGCCAGGATCCGGAGAAAAGATGGAAACCCGTGTCCAAGTGTGCTAGGATAATAAATGATCAGAGGAAGGTGAAGGGGAGATGGCATATCTTCATGTCAATGGGATCGACCTGTATGTGGAGATCTATGGAGAGGGGACACCGCTGGTCTGCCTGCATGGCAACGGCGAGGATCATACGACCTTTTCAGCGCTGGGAGCGACGCTGAGCAAAGAATTTAAGATCCATGCATTTGATACGAGAGGGCATGGCCGCAGCACGATGGTCACGGCATATCATTATGCGGATATGGCACAGGACATCGCCATGGCGCTGGAAGAACTGTTTGAGGGACCGGTCGATCTGCTCGGTTTCAGCGACGGCGGGATCATTGCGCTGTTTCTGGCGATCTGGTTTCCGCACCTGGTGCGGCGAATGATCATCTGCGGTGCCAATTACCACCCTTATGGCATCCGGGAGGAAGGGCGTCTGGCCATGCAGCAGGAATACGATGCGACCGGCAATCCGCTGATGCCGCTCATGCTGCAGGAACCCTGGCTCACCCAGGAAGATCTGCACCGGGTATCCTGCCCGGTATGGGTGGTTGCCGGCGAATACGATATCATCGAGGAAGCACACACCCGGGAACTGGCGGCATATCTTCCCAATGCCCGTCTGCGGATCATGGAAGATGCGGATCACAGCAGCTATGTGGTCGGCAGCGATCAGCTGGCCGATCTGTGCAGGAGCTTCTTTCACGAAAACGACCAGGAGCGAGGAGGGATCGACCGATGCGCGTAGCAGTCAGCAGCTGCCTGCTGGGGGTCTGCTGTAAATACAGCGGCGGTCACAATCGCAGTGATGAGCTGTTGGAACTGCTGGAGGGACATGAGGTGATCCCGGTCTGTCCGGAAGTGCTGGGCGGTCTGCCCGTTCCACGTCCCAGCTGCGAGATCGTCAACGGTACCGTGCGGACCCAAACGGGCGAGTCCAAAGAGCGCCCGTATCAGGAAGGGGCCCGGCGTGCGCTGGCAATCGTGGAGGAACGGCGGGCAGAGCTGGTCATCCTGCAGCCGCGCAGCCCCAGCTGCGGGCTCACGCACATTTACGACGGGACCTTTTCCGGGGTGCTGATCGAGGGGAGCGGACGATTTGCACAGGCCTTGCAGCAGCGAAAGATCCCGGCGGTGGATATGGAAAATCTGACAGAAATTCGACGGCTGTTGAAAAAGCGGTAAAATAGTGATATACGCCTGCAAAAAAAGAGAAAATGTTCAAAAACCATTGTAAGTGTTACCAAAAAGGAGTAAAATAAAGATTAGGTAGAGAACCATAGGAGGAGTTAGAAAATGAAACAAATTACTGTATCTGTTGTCGATCCAGTAGGATTACACGCACGTCCTGCTACCGTAGCAGTGAACGCTGCAAGCAAGTTCAAATGCGAGGTCAATGTCGCATTCAAGGGGCGTGAAGTAAACATGAAGTCCATTATGGGCGTTATGTCCCTGGGAATCCCTACGCAGTCTGAGATTACCATCTCCTGCAATGGTGAGGATGAGGACGCTGCGATCGCTGCAATCGAAGAGGTATTGCGCGCACAGAAGATCATCGCTTAAGGATGAGAGAGAAAGCTATTATCGATGGATAGTAGCTTTTTTTGTGCGAGATCAGATTTGAAAGCGTTCACTTTTCGTTGATTTCATGATATTTTGACAGACGTTTATGCTATAATGAAAGCGTGAGCTACATATAAAAGAGAGGTCGATAAAAATGGTTAATGAAGCTTATGAAAGGTGGCTGAACCACCCGAATCTGGATCCTTCCTATAAGGAAGTGCTCGAACATATGACAGAAAAGGAAAAAAACGACGCCTTCTATACAACGATCGAATTCGGTACGGCCGGCATGCGCGGTTTGCTGGGGCCGGGCACCAACCGGATCAACCTGCATACGATCCGCAAGGCGAACGAGGGGTTTGCGGCCTATATCGAGGCCCAGGGAGAAGAAGCGAAGCAGCGCGGTGTAGCGATCGGTTATGACAACCGTCACATGTCGCCGGAATTTGCCATGGATTCTGCCCGTGTGCTGGCAAAGCACGGCATCCGTTCCTATGTGTTTGAGTCGCTGCGACCGACACCGGAGCTGTCCTTTGCGGTGCGCTACTTCCACTGCTTCGGCGGGATCATGGTCACCGCTTCCCACAATCCGAAAGAATACAACGGATACAAGCTGTATGATGAAAAGGGCTGTCAGCTGGTGCCTGCGCTGGCACAGCAGGTCATCGACCGTGTCAATGCGGTCAAGGACGAACTGGCGATCACGGCAGACGTCAGCGCGGAAGAAGAAAAGCTGATCACCGTCATCGGAAAAGAAGTCGATGAAGAATACTATAAGAACGTGCTAAGCATTCAGCTCAATCCGGATGTGGACAAAGATCTGATCAAGATCATCTTCACACCGGAACATGGAACGGCGAACATTCCGGTCAAAGAGGTCTATACCCGTGCCGGCTATCACTTTGTCGCTGTGGAAGAACAGTGCACGCCGGATCCGGACTTTTCCAATACACCGACACCGAATCCGGAGGAGCCGGGTTCCTATGAGCTGGCACTGGAATATGCGAAAAGAGAAGATGCGGACATCATCCTCGTCTGTGATCCGGATGCGGACCGCATGGGCGTCGGTGTCAAGCACGAAGGGGAGTACAAACTGCTGACGGGCAATCAGAGCGGTTCCGTCCTGATCGAGTACATCCTTTCCCAGCTGAGCGAGAAAGGCCAGATGCCGCCGCATCCGGTCATGTTCAATACGGTCGTCACCAGCGATCTCGGTGAAAAGATCGCCAACAAATACGGCGTAGAATGCGAAAAGACGCTGACCGGCTTCAAGTTCATCGGTGAGAAGGTCGCCAAATATGAAGTGAGCGGAGAGAAGAACTATGTCTTCGGTTATGAGGAAAGCTATGGTTCCCTGATCAAGCCGTTCGTTCGGGATAAAGATGCACCGCAGGCCTGCCTGATGCTGGCGGAAGCGGCCTGCTACTACAAGGCGCAGGGAAAGACGCTCGTCGATGTGCTCTATGCGCTCTATGAAGAACTGGGCTACTATGAGGAGAGCCAGACCTCGCTGAAGCTGGAAGGACAGGAAGGTGCGATGCGCATCAAGCAGATCCTCAGCGACCTGCGCGCCAGCGATGTAACGGAAATCGCAGGCGAGGCCGTCGTTCGCTTTGAGGACTACAAGGAATGCATCATCAAGGAAAAGGATGCTGTCCGTGAGCTGACCGGCTTTACGAAGTCCGATGTGCTGAAATACTATCTGGCAGACGGCAGCTGGATCGCCATCCGTCCAAGCGGAACCGAGCCAAAGTGCAAGTTCTACTACTGTGTCAAAGGCACTTCCCTGGCGGATGCCCACGAGAAGACGCTCGCTTATCAGAAGGCGATGGCAGAGATGACAAAGTAAAACCCGACGGATACGCTGAGGGAAAGATCTTCAGCGTATCTTTTTTGTGCGCGTTGTATACATCGCTTGCAGGGATCCGGACATCTTCGATCAGATGCGGATGTCTCAAACATATGAACTGAAAGGGTTTACAGTTTATGTGAAGAGTGCTATAAAGGAAGAGAGAACCATTTGCCAAATGAATGGATGCATCGCACGGGGAATGACAGAGAGAGTGCCGGTAAGGCTTCAAGGAGAAGCAAAGGCTGTCATGCATCACAAAGCGGATGTGTTTCCGTCCTTTTCAAAAAAGGAGGGAGGAAAGAAGATACCATAAGGATGGTATATTTGTGCAGATCGTTTTTTTGGAGGAAGTATGATGAAGAAGAATCATTTGAAGAATGCAGGAAAAACAGCTTTGAGCGCCGCATTGGCAGTAACGATGGCTACATCGATGTTTTCCATTTCTGCAGTTGCGGCAGAGGATGTGGGAAGTGTTGCGGTACTGGCAGACAGCAGCCTCGACCAGTCGAGCAATTATCCGCCGACGTATACCGAAGGGCTGTATACGGTCGATCAACTGAAGACGATGCTGGCAGAAAAGATCGAGAAGTATAAAAATCTTTGGGAAGAAAAAGGCGGCCTTACTTATTGGAAGAACAATCGAAGCGTGCAGACCTCACAGGATTATTACGAGAAAGCGATCCTGTATCTGGAGGAAGGCAATTCGACCGCTATGACCTTCTCCTGGCGCTGTTATCAGATGGATACGGCACTGAAGACGTTGAATAGCGATGCGAACATTCATACGGAAGCCACAAAGGCCATCTATGCGCTCAATGAAGAGATGGCCTCCCTGAACTCCATCAATTATACGACCGATTCCTGGAACGCCTATGCAGATATGGTCAACGAGGCAATGACGAAGGCCAATGGTTCCGGTACGAGTGAGGAACGTCTGCAGCAGTATGTCGAGGAGATCAAGGAACTGAAGGCGGCCCTGGTAGAGATCGACCAGCAGCTGATCCAGCTGAAGGCGCTCGTTGAAGAGTGTGAGGCGATCACTTATGACAATTATACGAGAGAAAGCTGGCAGGCACTCGGTGCAGCGATCATGTATGCCAATGAAGAACTGGACAAGAGTGAAGTCACGATCGATGATGCTGTATTTGAAGAACTGTATGGGAACCTGCAAGGGGCAAAAGAAGGTCTGACACCGGCAGCGACCAGTGGAGCCGAGTATGGGATCCTCGATTACTGGCAGGGCAAGACATATGAAACAAATCAGAAAGTACGAGGCGGTAAGCTGTATGTGAGCGGCGAAAAGATCCTGGGCAATGGTTATACCGAATTGACCATCACTTGGATCAACGACGGAACCAACCCGGAAACCGGCGGTCTGTTCCATAATCGATATACAGCCAATGAAGAGTATTCGCTTCGTCCGTTTACCGAGAGTGACTGGGAAGAAGATGATGAGTGGTGGATCGATCTGAGCGGTTCTCTGTTCAATGACCAGACGGTGGAAGATCCGATGCTGACGGAGGAAGACTATGACGGATGCACGAAGACCGTGATCGTCCCGACCGGAACGACAGTGGAACTGGAACTGCATTCCTGGGGAAATACAGGTTCCGATGCACATTCAACGGCCCGCACGTATTCCATGGGTACTTATTATACCAAATCGATGGATTACAGTGAGCTGGATGCAGCGATCGAACAGGCAAATGAACTGCTGACAGACAGCGATACTTATACGCCGGCTTCAATGGAAGCATTAAAGTCCATGCTGGATCAGGCAGTGAACGTAAGATCGACAGCACAGGATCAGTCAGAGCTCGATCAGGCGCTGGCACAACTGAATGATGCGATCGCCGGCATTACGGAGCGTGCGGATAAGCAGGAGCTGCAGGAAGCGGTCGATGCAGCAGAGAAGATCGATCAGAGCGGATATACGGAAGAGAGCGTTGAAGATCTGAAGAACGCTCTGACAGAGGCAAACCATGTCCTGGATGATCCAAATGCCAGCGAAGAAGACGTAAAGGCTGCACTGGATCAGCTCACAAAAGCCGTAAACGCACTGAGTGTACTTCCAGATCGTCCGGCGGATGAAGAAAAGCCAGCCGATCAGGGAGATAAGGAAAATACGGAGGATCAAGTAGATACATCTGCAGCCGCGATGGCGGGCAGCTATGCATTTGCACTTGTTGCCGGCGGCATCGCTCTGGGAGGTATTCGTAAAAGACAACGCAGCGAGAAAAAGTAACTGAGCAAAGCGATAATTGAAAAGCGCACCAGTTCAGCAAAGGATGGATGAAGAAGACGATGAGTTTTCGATCCATCCTTTTTTTCAAAAGATCGAACGGATATGGATTTTATCTGCCGGAATAGGTGTAAAAATAGAATTATTTAACATTGTTCTTGAAACGTGTGAAGATTATATGGAAAATTCAGTAAAAAATAGTGAACAATTTGCACTTTTTAGTTTTTCGGAATGAATGCGTTTACAAAAGGGGGAGCGGGGTGATATAACGTTAGCAGATGGAATAATCCTGTCCGTCAGAACAAAATGTAAACGCATTCCGAGCGTTTCAGACAGACGCAAAGAGTAAGATGAAAGGGAAGTTTTATGAAGAACGACAAGAAGAACACAGAACATACAAAAAGCGAGAAGGGCCCTTATATGGTCTTTTATGTGCTTTCGGTAGTATTGTTGGCGTATATGGTGTTTTCGATGGTGACCAGCTACCAGAGCTTCGTACAGTATTGTGATAACTATGCGATCAGTCCCTCTGATGTATGGTTCACTGGGTTCCAGTCCATTCTGGCAGCGGCTGTTCCTTGCCTGGTATACGCAGCGACGCTTTATGGAATCGGCTATTTGATTCAGCATAAAAATTAGATGCATATTCTTGGAAGTGCTTTTGGAGGGATCGACTGTTGCTTCAGAAAACATTTTTAGCTCATATCACCCAAGAAAAGAAACAGAACGATCACAAGAGCGCTCCATTGGATAGATGAAAAAGAAAGGGAGGCGGAGATCCAAAAAAGCGGACAATTGAATAAGGATGAGGCAAGAAAGGAGAACATATGTCTAAATTTCGAAAAACAGGGACATTGCTTTTGACTGCGGTAATGGCGTTGTCAGCATTTTCCACTGTTGGGACAACCAAGGTACAGGCTGCAGACTTCAGTGGTCAATTGAAGAGCGCTGACAGCGTGACGATCAATGGAAATGTAGCAACAGTATCGTTTAACGGCGGTGCAATTACCGGAAAGATCACTTTCCTGGAGGATGGCATCTTCCGTTACAATGTGGATCCGGCAGCGGAATTCAGCGATTACCCGACAGTGCGCGGAGGTTATCCGGATACCGGTAAGATCGTTGCACAGTCTGATAATTCTGACCGTTACACAAAACCGGAGGCAACAGATGCGAGCACGGACGATGCGATCGTGATCAAGAGCGGATCAACAACGATTGAATTTGACAAGGATACTGCCTTGATGACGGTAAAGTCCGGGGACAGCACCGTAATGGAAGAAAAGGTTCCATTGACTTTCAACGGTTCAAATACAGTGCAGACACTTGTTCAGCATACAGAAAAGAGCAACACCAGCGAAAAGGTAGCTGAGCAGTTCTATGGAGGCGGTACGCAGAACGGACGCCTGGTACATACAGGAGAGGTCATCAATATCGCTAACGAGAGCAGTTGGACTGATGGCGGCGTCTCTTCCCCGAGCCCGTTCTACTACACGACCAACGGTTATGGTGTTCTGCGCAACACCTGGAGAGATGGTTCCTATGATTTTGGATCCACTGAAGGCGGTACCGTAACGACACGGCACAACGAAAACGAATACGATGCATACATCTTTGTATCGGATGCGGACAACGGAAGCAGTGTCGCACAGGAACTGCTGACCGAGTACTTCAAGGTCACCGGTAACCCGGTGCTGCTGCCGGAGTACGGTTTCTATCTGGGCCATCTGAATGCATACAACCGTGATGCCTGGTCCTCCGATACGGATATCGGATCCAACTGGACGATCAAGGGAAATGATCCGTATAACAGTACAGGAAAGACGACCTATGAGGCCGGCGGAACCGGGTATGAGATCACGGCCAATTCACATGGAGAGTCATTGAATGGCAAGGGGCCAACAGTATTTACTGTAAAAATACCGGAAAACGTTGATTATCCGAAAGAGTTTTCTGCAAGAACTGTATTGGATGAATATCAGAAATATGATATGCCGTTTGGGTTCTTCCTGCCAAACGACGGTTATGGTGCCGGTTATGGAAAGAACGGTTACAACATGACCGGCGGCGTTAATGAGGATGGAAGCAGCAGTGAGGAACGTTTGGCTGCGGTTGCTGCCAACGTAGAAAACCTGAAAGAATCTGCGGATTATGCAAAGTCAAAAGGCGTTGCAACCGGACTTTGGACACAGAGCAATCTGGAACCAGATTCAAATCCGAATACGTACTGGCATACTCTGCGTGACTTCGATGCAGAGGTGGCAGCAGGTGTCACGACATTGAAGACAGACGTTGCCTGGGTCGGTCATGGCTATTCCTTCCAGCTGAGTGGTGTAAAGGGTGCATATAATACAATTACGGATGAATTGAATGCACGACCAAACATCATCTCTTTGGATGGATGGGCTGGTTCTCAGCGTTACAACTCGGTATGGACCGGTGACCAGACCGGCGGAAACTGGGAGTATATCCGTTTCCACATCCCGACATTTATCGGTCAGTCCCTGAGCGGTAACCCGAACATCGGTTCGGATATGGATGGTATCTGGGGTGGTAGTCCGATCATCGCTACTCGTGATTATCAGTGGAAGAGCTTTGCACCGCAGATGCTGGATATGGA
>ERZ1643246.3735-NODE-3735-length-12683-cov-6.316598_pt1 | contig 12683 bp, 14 predicted proteins | sample MGYA00579265_ERZ1643246 | MGnify/ENA primary metagenome ERZ1643246 (study PRJEB29033, sample SAMEA4952261) | chicken gut metagenome | biome: Broiler Chicken; feature: Gastrointestinal Tract; material: Caecum | place: Ireland | collected 2018 | study: Broiler... | reverse complement strand
TCGTTCGGGTTCATGACGGAACCGCGAACCGTCGGGCGGATGCCCTTCCAGCGATTACGTCCGGCCTTACCGATGTTGACCAGGCTGTGGTCCTCGTTGCCGACCACACCGACCGTTGCACGGCAGTTGGCCAGGATCTTGCGAACTTCACCAGATGACAGACGAACCGTTACATACTTCTCTTCGATACCCAGGATCTGTGCAGAGCATCCGGCAGAACGTGCCAGCTGGCCGCCCTTGCCCGGCTTGAGCTCTACGTTGTGGATGAAGGTACCTTCCGGCATGTCCTTCATCTCCAGGCAGTTGCCGACCTTGATATCGGCATCCTTGCCGGATACGACCGTCGTTCCTACGGTCAGCCCCTTCGGAGCCAGGATGTAGCGTTTCTCACCATCGACATAGTGCAGCAGCGCGATGTTTGCGGAACGGTTTGGATCGTACTCGATCGTCGCAACCTTTGCAGGAATTCCATCCTTGTTGCGCTTGAAGTCGATCAGACGGTAGCTGCGCTTGTGTCCGCCACCCTGATGACGGGTCGTGATACGACCATTGTTGTTTCTTCCGCCCTTGCTCTTCAGCGGAACGACCAGTGATTTTTCCGGTTTGTTCGTTGTGATCTCTTCAAAGGTCAGAGATGACATCCCACGACGTCCAGGCGTCGTCGGTTTATACTTCTTAATAGGCATGAACCTTTTCCTCCTTACGCATGTTTATTCAGGAAATAGCGCGATCTTCCTGATGATCAGTTTTCGCTGTTCTCACCGAACAGATCGATCTGCTGTCCTTCTTTGATCTTTACGATCGCCTTGCGAACAGCCTTCGTCTTGCCGACATAGCGTCCGACACGCTTTGTCTTCGGCTTTACATTGATGACGTTGACCTTTTCTACATCAACGCCGAAGATGCTTTCGACCGCCTGTGCGATCTGCACCTTGTTGGTCCCCTTCGCAACCTCGAATGTGACCTTGTTATCCGCATCCATGTAACGCATCGTCTTTTCAGTGATGATCGGGCGGATGATAATATCTCTGTAGTTGTTCATTATCCTAATGCCTCCTCAACATCTCTTACGGCAGCTTCCGTGAACACGATCTGATTTGCGTTCATGATGTCGAACACGTTGATGCGCTCTGCCGTCAACATCATCATCGTCGGGATGTTGCGCATGGAGAGCATCACGTTCATGTAGTCTTCCTTCTCAGAAACCACAAACAGCGTCTTCTTCGGGGCGTTGATCGCCGCCAGGATCTGGTTGAATGTCTTTGTCTTCGGTGCGTCGATCGCGAACTTGTCCAGTACGCTCATCGCGCTTTCGTTTACCTTCTCGCTCAGCACGCTCTTCAGCGCCAGACGGCGAACCTTGCGGTTCAGACGGTAGCCGTAGTTGCGCGGCTTCGGTCCGAATACGGTTCCTCCGCCTCTCCACTGAGCAGCGCGGATGCTACCCTGACGAGCGCGTCCGGTACCCTTCTGGCGATACGGCTTGCGTCCGCCGCCGCTGACCTCGCTGCGTCCCTTCGTGCAGTGAGTTCCCTGACGACGGCTCGCTAACTGCATAACGATAGCGTCGTACATGCACTGCTGATTTGGCTCGATACCAAAAATTTCGTCTTTCAGCTCGATCGAGCTGACAACTTTACCTTCCTGGTTGATTACATCCATCTTAGGCATCTGTTATTCCTCCTCTGCGTTCGTGTAGTCTACTAAAGTTACCGGAGCTTTGTTGCCCTTGGAACATTTAGCAGTGCGTACCATGACCATGCCACGCTTCGGTCCAGGCACGTTTCCTTTGATCAGCAGGTAGTTGTTTTCCACATCCACCTTGATTACTGTCAGGTTCTGGTTTGTCGTACGGTAACCGCCTTCCTGACCGGCCATGATCGTACCCTTCAGGATACGTCCCTGACGGGAAGTGATACCGTTGGTAGCCAGGGAACCGATGTGACGGATGTTCTTGGAACCACCGTGGCTCTTCGGACCCTGGTGTGCGTTGTTGCGCACGATCGTACCGTTGTAGCCCTTACCCTTGCTCGTACCGATGACATCGACTGTCTCACCGGCCGCAAAGATATCGACCTTTACCTCGTCTCCGACGTTGACATCCAGCTCGCAGTCGCGAATCTCTCTGACAAAGCGCTTCGGCGCTGTGTTCGCCTTCTTGGCATGACCGACGTTCGCCTTTGTTGCGCGTCGCTCCTTCACATCCTCGAAGCCCAGCTGAACTGCTTCATAGCCGTCGTTTTCTACTGTCTTCTTCTGCAGCACGATGTTCGGCGCTGCCTCTACTACTGTAACCGGGATCAAGACACCGTCCTCAGTGAAGACCTGCGTCATTCCCAACTTGCGTCCTAAAATTCCTTTCATGCTGTGCACCTCCATTAAAGCTTAATTTCGATGTCCACACCGCTTGGCAGTTCCAGTCGGCTCAGAGAGTCGATCGTTTCTGCGCTCGGTCCGACGATCTCAATCAAACGCTTGTGAGTTCTGACCTCGAACTGTTCACGAGAATCCTTATACTTGTGTACCGCACGCAGGATCGTTACGACCTGCTTTTCAGTTGGAAGTGGTACCGGTCCAACAATCTTCTTAGCACCGTGAGCCTGTGCCGCCTGCACGATCTTTTCAGCAGATGCATCCAAGATTCTGTGCTCGTAAGCCTTTAAACGAATTCTTACGCTGTTTTTTGCCATGAATAAATCTCCTTTCGTCTATATCCTGATAGACTCGCTCGATGCGAATTCCCCGCCCACTCATTCATGACAACGCTTTTCAGTGGGTCGGCAACCTCGCACGTCCTCGCGGTCGCTGTATTATTGTAACAGAAGAAAAGCCTTTATGCAAGGCTTATTTTTCTTTTATTTATCGAGTTTTCACGCCCATTTGAAAAAAGGGCGCCCCGGTTCCACGAAGCGCCATTCCGCCATTTTTCGTAAGCGTTTTCACTGTTTTTGCAAAAAATTTCGTTCATTTTTTCGTTATTTTGCCAGGATCAGCGGCATGCGAACCACAGCTGTACGATCTCGTCCGCCAGATCCGCAAAGCGATAATAGCGGCCGGAACGCACGGCGCTGTTAGGGTCATGTACGAGGAAGCCTTCCCCCTGTGCATACCCGCACAGCAGGATGAAGTGCCCGCTGTCGGTAAAGGTGCCGGGACCGACGGAACACAGGATCACCCCGCCGCGTTCGATCACCTGTGCCATGGCCCCTTCCTCCAGCGAACCGATCTGTACGCGGACACCCAGCTGTGGAAGTCCTTCTTCGATCAATGACCAGCTGCTGCCGACACCGTCGACATAATACCCGTTCTGTTCGCTGAAGCGGGCAACGGCATTCGGGGTCAGCGTCCCATCCGACAGCAGATACGAAGCGGCCATCGATACGACCGTAGGTCCGCATCCGCTGAGCCCCAGATAGGTATCGCCATAATGTGTATAGCCCCAGCGTTCATCCCATTGCAGATACTGTGGTACCACACCTTCCCGATATTCTGCCGGGATCCCCTGAAGATCCTGATCCTTCTTGTCGGGATATTCCCGGGCAAACGTCTTCAGCTCCGGATTTTTCTCAGCTGCTTTCTGCAGGACATCCGGTATTTCAGCTTCTCCCGCTCCGGAAGGAGCGAACATCTGTTTCATTCCCAAACAGGCGGCCGTCACCACCAGCACCAGCAGGGCGACCCGGCCAAAGCGAATTCTGCGTTTCATTCCATCACCTTCATTACAAAGATAACGATAAAGGTTTCCGGCTGGATGTGCCATCGTTGTTCCTAACAGCTTTCTACCATTTTTGTAACGAATGTCTCTCTCCCTTTTATAAACGCAGAAAAGCCCCTTGGATCCTCTCGTCCAAAGGGCCGGTTTCGATCAGGATGGCAGCTGTTCTTCCAGCTCTTTGCGATAGCGTCGCTTCGTGACGAAGTACGCGATCACCAGCAGCAGATAAGAGACGTCAAAATTGCCGCTGACCAGCAGCTTGACGATGATGCACAGCACCAGGGTGACGATGTCGATCGCCAGATACACGCTCTTGTTCGCGCTGTGTGCGATGACGTGCCAACGCACCTGATAATTGCGGAAGGCCAGCACCAGGGCAATGGCCGCCGCGATCAGATCAACGCTGAAGTTGATCAGGTAATGTTCTGTCAGCAGGTTTTTGAAAAACAGCAGCAGGATACAGACGCTGAACACCAGCCAGATGCCGGAGATCGTCATCTTCTCATAGTTCTGACGCAGCAGCTTCTCCCGCATCTGAGAGAAGGCCTGCCCTTTGCTCATCTTTGTGATGTACGTCTGATAGTGTTTTTCCTTGCTGATGATGAGGGACGGCTTCTTTTTCTTTGCCATTCCCTCCTGCAGCTGCTCGATGGCGATGTTGGCGATGATGTTGATCTTCTCATCTTCGATCGGCTCCCGCAGCAGCACTTCTTCAAAGTCAAAGAAGGCCTCGGTATAAGCCGGCTCCAGCTTTTTTACCAGATGCAGGTTATCGATGTGCACCTTGCGGCCGGGCTTCTTTTTCTTTGCGGATGCCATCGCTATTCCCAGACCTCGATCACGTCGCTGTCAACGATGTGCAGATTGGTGTTGTAGAATGCGGTGAGCGCCTGGATCATGTAGAGCGTATCCCGGATACCGGCGGTTTCATAGGCAGAGTGCATGGCCAGCTGCGGCAGTCCGATATCGACGGTATGCAGCGAAACATGCTGATTGGAAAGATTGCCCAGCGTGCTTCCGCCGACCATATCCGAACGGTTGGCAAAGTACTGCACCGGTACGCCCGCTCTTGCGCACAGATCCGCAAATACCGCCGAGCTGATGCCGTCGGTCGTATATTTCTGGTTGGCGCTGTACTTGATGACGATTCCCTGGTTCATGTACGTACAGTTGTTGGCATCTGTCTTTTCCGGATGGTTTGGATGTACGGCATGCGCGTTGTCGCAGGAGACCATGAAGCTCTTTGCGATCGCACGGCGCAGTTCCTCCGCCCCATAGCCCAGGTTGTCGTTGATGCGCGTGAGCACATCGCTCAGGAACGTGGAGAGCGCGCCCTGCTTGGTACCGGAACCGACCTCTTCATTGTCGAAGCAGGCATATACGTTGACCGCATGCGGATTGTCGGCAGCCAGCAGCGCCTTGAGCGAGGTGAAGGCACACTGCAGATCATCCAGCTTTCCGCTGGAGATGAACTCTTCCTTCGCTCCCCAGATGCGCGGTTCCATGCGGTTGACCAGGAACAGATCCTTTCCACAGATATCGCTGACCTCACAGCCGAGCGCCTCTGCGATCAATGCGTCAAAATCACCGTCTTCACATGCGCCGGCAGAGAACAGCGGCAGCATGTCCACCTGCTTGTTGAACGCCATGCCGTCGTTGACATCCCGCTGCATATGGATCGCCACATTCGGGATGAGCACCAGATCACGGTCAAGGTCGATCAGCCGGGTCACCAGCCTGTTGCCTTCCTTTACCAGCACACGGCCGGCGATCGAAAGCGGACGATCCATCCACGTTGCACAGATCATGCCGCCGTATCCTTCCGTGTTCAGCTGCACATAGCCGCCTTTTCCCTTCAGCTCTGCCTTCTCCTTGATCTTGAAGGTCGGTGAATCACTGTGTGATGCAGTGATCTGAAAATGATAGTCATCCAGCTCCTTTCCGATCGTAAAAGCGATCACGCTGGAGTTGTTGCGCGTGGTGAAATATTTCCCCTGCGGCTGCAGGTTCCACGCCTCACACTCTTTTAAATCCTGAAAGCCCTCTGCCTTCAACTGCTCGCTGATCGTGGCAACGGCATGAAAACAGCTCGGACTCTTTTTGATAAATGACAACAGTTCCTCTGAAGCTTCTCTATACATCATAATTCCTCCATCTATCTAACAGCTATCAGTATAGCATATTTCCTTTAAAAATGTTGTGCAAACCTCTCATCTCCCGACTTTACGACGCAGCGTGTCGCACAGAGATCCGATGCCCCTTTTCGACACATCCGAAATGCCAATGAAAAAGAGCCCTGCTCACACAAGGCTCTCGATGCATTAGATGACTTCTTTTGCGTCCTGATTCTTCTTGATGATCGGCAGGATCAAGCCCAGCGCGGTCAGCACGATCGGTGTAACGACGTTTAAGAAGATCGTCAGCGGGTTCTCGGAGTACATCTTCATGATACAGCAGATCGCCGTAACGAAGAAGCACCATCCGCCGGCAAACAGCGCAAACTTCTGATTCTTTGTGAAGCGGTATTCCGCCGTGAACTTATCACCGGCCTTCCGCAGCGCGATGTAAGCGGCAAATACCCACAGATAACGCAGCGGCATGCATACGGCGTTGAGATCTGTCAGCTGCTTCAGGATACCGGCAGCGCTGTCACCCAGCGACTGGATGACGATGATCGCACCAGACAGGACAACGACCATCCAGATACCGTTGATGTAAGCGTCATGCTTGTTCTTCTTCAGCAGTCCCTTCGGAATGAACTCACGTGCCTGCTCGTTGTCCAGCAACATACGCAACGGCGCATCGATGCTCAGTACCAGCGTAGAGAACTGACCGATGGCATTGCAGATCGAATAGATGATCTTGAGCGAGTTGCCAATGCCATAATAAGCACCCAGACGCTCAAATGCCCAGTATGCACCGTTTGCGATATAAGTATCGCGGTCCGCATTGACCAGTTCGACATCAAACATCATGCCCATCGCAATCGTACCCAGGATCGCGCAGACCATGACCATGATCGCCAGTGCGATCATGCCCTTCGGGAATCCTCTTGCCGGATCTTTTACCTTATTTACATAAGGCGAGATCTTCTCGCATCCGCCGACAGCGAATACCAGGATACCCAGCGAAGTAAAATAGTTCAGATTAAACTGCGGGATGATGTTGTCCCAGCTGAAATCCAGCGACTGGAAGCCACCGTTCGGATTGATGGCCGGAGCCGCAAACATCATGACGATGTAAAGAATGGACATGACGAACATCGAAGAACCGGCGATCGTCGTCAGCTTCTTCAGCGGGTTGAGACCACGGCTCGCTACCCAGCAGAAGAACAGGAATACGACCATCGTCAGTGCCTGAACGATCAGCGTATCCAGATTGTCATACCAGTCTGTGCCATTCGGCATGAATGCCCAGCTCGTCGCCTGTGACAGCGCCTTCAGACCACCGCTGGCCTTGCTGGCAATGTAAGTGATGTGGCATGCCCAGTACGTCCACCCGGCATAATAAGCGAATTTTGGGCCGATGGTCTCGTGGATCCACGAGCTGACTCCACCACCAGAGTTCTTAAACGCAGAACCGAGTTCGCCAACCATCAAAGCGTACGGAACAAAGTACAGCGCAAACATCAAGACCCAGCTGAAGATAACCTGAATACCGTTGAAGTACATGTAGCCGTTGACGACGTTACCGAAACCCCACACGGTGGAGAACGCCATAAAGGCCAGGTTATACCAAAGAATCTTCTTTGTCTCCATAAATACCTCCTTTAACGCGAAATGCAACAGAATTATACCATAGTTTGCGATATTTGTACGATTTTTCGGCGTTAATTGTCGGAAAAACGCGGAATTTAGCCGATAAATGTATAAAAATCTTGAACGGCACCACGCTATTTCTGAAAGGAGTGGTATGATGAACAAAAAAATCAAGCTGACACCAAAAGACGTCCTCTACATCAGCGATGTGCTCAATCAGCTGGGCAGTTATAGCGCAGAGCTCAGTGAAGATCTCGACGATGTGAAGGACAAAGCGCTGAAGACGTCGATGCATTCCATCTGCGAGGGCTTCAGCGAACAGTTCAATGTATTCAAGAACATCCTGAAGGAGGCAAGCAAGTGATGAAAGAAAAGGACATCGCGATGAATGCGCTGCTGGCCTGCCGGCACATGGCGGATCTGCTTCATACGTTTGGCTGTGAGGCCAGCAGCGATATCTGTGACGAGGTCAAAACGGCCTATGACGCGATCACCCAACTGCAGCACGACACCTATGACATGATGGTGAAGAACGACTGGATGCAGGTGGAATACGAAACAAAGAGCAAGCTGGAAAAAGCTTACGGAAAATACCGGTCACAAAAGTGTTGAAAAAACGGACAGGAGCCATGATGGTTCTTGTCCGTTTTTTTCAGAGATCCCTCGTACAGCGAAGGACCCGGGATGAAAAAAGCAGATATGCGCTTCATATCTGCTTCGTATCTGTCGATAATTACTCGATGATCTCAGTTACGTTTCCGGCACCAACCGTACGTCCACCTTCACGGATGGAGAACTTCGTACCGTTCTCGATAGCGATCGGAGCGATCAGCTCAACCGTCATCTCAACGTTGTCGCCCGGCATGACCATGTCCGTTCCTTCCGGCAGCGTGATGACACCGGTTACGTCCGTTGTACGGAAGTAGAACTGCGGACGGTAGTTGGAAACGAACGGTGTATGACGTCCGCCCTCTTCTTTGCTCAAAACGTAAACCTGCGCTTTGAACTTTGTGTGCGGATGTACGGAACCGACCTTAGCCAGTACCTGTCCACGCTGGATCTCATCGCGGTTTACACCACGCAGCAGGGCACCGATGTTGTCACCAGCCTCTGCGAAGTCCAGCTGCTTGCGGAACATTTCCAGACCGGTGATGACCGTCTTACGCGTTTCGCGGATACCAACGATCTCAACTTCCTCACCCATGTTGACAACACCACGCTCAACACGGCCAGTCGCAACCGTACCACGGCCAGTGATCGTCATAACGTCCTCTACGGACATCAGGAACGGCTTGTCAGTCTCACGAGTCGGATCCGGGATGTACTCATCAACAGCTGCCATCAGCTCGTCGATCGCACCGACCCACTTCGGATCGCCTTCCAGCGCCTTCAGAGCAGAACCACGGATGACCGGCGTGTTGTCGCCATCGAAACCGTACTCGCTCAGCAGTTCACGAACTTCCATTTCTACCAGGTCGATCAGTTCTTCATCATCGACCATGTCGCACTTGTTCAGGAATACAACGATGTACGGAACGCCTACCTGACGAGCGAGCAGGATGTGCTCACGAGTCTGCGGCATCGGACCATCGGAAGCAGCTACTACCAGGATCGCACCATCCATCTGAGCAGCACCGGTGATCATGTTCTTAACGTAGTCAGCGTGACCTGGGCAGTCAACATGCGCATAGTGACGCTTTTCAGTCTGATACTCAACGTGTGCAGTATTGATCGTAATACCGCGCTCTTTTTCTTCCGGAGCACCGTCGATCTGATCGTAATCCATGGCCTTTGCTTCACCACGGCCAGCCAGTACGTGCGTAATAGCAGCCGTCAGCGTCGTCTTACCATGGTCAACGTGACCGATTGTACCGATATTAACATGTGTTTTCGATCTGTCAAATTTTTCTTTTGCCATTTTAGCTTTTCCTCCTAAATAATCGTCAAGTATATTCTAATTCAAACAACCTATAAAAGCAACCTCATTCGCCAAAAATTAGGCTTCCGAATTGTTGTTTTTAATGATTTTTTCAGCGATGGACTTCGGTACTTCGCTGTAATGGTCGAATTTCATAGAGTAGTTGCCGCGACCCTGTGTGAAGGAGCGCAGGTCGGTAACATAACCAAACATTTCAGACAGCGGAATCATGGCACGAACGATGATGGCATTGCCACGCTCTTCCTGGTCCGTGATCTGACCACGACGGGAGCTGACATCACCCATAACGGAACCGAGGTACTCATTCGGCGCCGTAACCTCAACGTTCATGATCGGCTCCAGGATGACCGGCTTACACTTCTTGCCGGCTTCTTTCAGCGCCATGGATGCAGCGATCTTGTACGCCATCTCACTGGAGTCGACATCATGGTAAGAACCATCAAACAGCGTTGCCTTGACGTCGATGACCGGATAACCGGCGATCATACCTTTTTCCATCGCATCGACCAGACCTTCTTCCGTCGGTTTGATGTATTCGCGCGGAACGCTTCCGCCGACCGTCGCATCGACGAATTCAAAGCCCTTGCCCTCTTCGTTTGGTTCGAAGCGGATCCATACGTGACCATACTGACCACGACCACCGGACTGACGGATGTACTTACCTTCACACTCTGCAGCCTGACGGATCGTTTCACGATAAGCAACCTGCGGTGCACCGACCTTGGCCTCGACCTTGAACTCACGGCGCAGACGGTCAACGATGATATCCAGGTGAAGCTCACCGACACCGGCAATGATCGTCTGTCCCGTTTCCGGGTTCGTGTAGGTCTTGAAAGTCGGGTCCTCTTCTGCCAGCTTTGCTAACGCCAGACCCATCTTATCCTGGTCTGCCTTGGTCTTCGGTTCCAGAGACAGCTCGATGACCGGCTCCGGGAATTCCATGGATTCCAGGATGATGTGATGATCTTCATCACACAGCGTATCTCCGGTCGTCGTCGCTTTCAGACCTACAGCTGCAGCGATGTCGCCGGCATATACCTGCTCGATCTCCTTACGGGCGTTGGAGTGCATCTGAACCAGACGGCCAAAACGCTCTTTCTTGCCCTTTGTGGAGTTGTATACATAGCTTCCTGCTTTTGCCGTACCGGAATACACACGGAAGTATGTCAGCTTTCCGACAAACGGGTCTGCCGTGATCTTGAATGCCAGCGCGGAGAACGGCTCATCATCCGAAGCATGACGCTCAGACTCTGTTCCATCTTCCAGCGTTCCCTTGATGCTTGGAATATCCAGCGGGGACGGCAGATAATCAACGACTGCATCCAGAACCATCTGGACACCCTTGTTCTTATATGCGGAACCGCACAGAACCGGGAAGAAGTCACCGGCACATACGGCAATGCGCAGTACGCGCTTGATCTCTTCGATGCTCGGCTCTTCGCCCTCCAGGACCATCATCATGAAATCTTCATCGTAGTCTGCGAGGTATTCGATCAGCTTTGCACGATATTCTTCACACAGATCCTTCAGATCTTCCGGTACATCCTCGACCTTGATATCCGTACCCAGATCGTTGGTATAGATCTCTGCTTTGCGCTCGATGATGTCGACGATACCGGAGAATGTGTTCTCGGCACCGATCGGCAGCTGGATCGGGCAGGACTTTGCGCCCAGACGATCCACGATCGTACGGCAGGACATCAGGAAGTCCGCACCGGTCGCATCCATCTTGTTACAGAATACGATACGCGGTACTCCGTAGTTTGTCGCCTGACGCCATACGGTCTCCGTCTGCGGTTCTACACCGGCCTTGGCATCCAGTACCGTTACCGCACCATCCAGCACGCGCAGGGAACGCTCTACCTCAACGGTAAAGTCGACGTGGCCTGGTGTATCGATGATGTTGATACGATTGCCCTTCCAATGGCAGGTCGTCGCAGCAGAGGTGATGGTAATACCACGTTCCTGCTCCTGCTCCATCCAGTCCATCGTGGATGCACCATCGTGTGTTTCACCCATCTTGTGGTTTACACCGGTATAGTACAGGATACGCTCCGTCGTTGTTGTCTTACCGGCATCGATGTGAGCCATGATACCAATGTTACGAGTTTTCTCAAGTGAATATTCTCTTGGCATAATGAACTCCTTTCTTACCAGCGGTAATGTGCAAACGCCTTGTTTGCCTCAGCCATCTTGTGCGTATCCTCACGCTTCTTCACGGACTGACCGCTTCCGTTAGCGGCATCGATGATCTCAGCGGCCAGACGCTGTTCCATCGTCTTCTCTCCTCTTAAACGAGCGTAGTTGACGATCCAGCGCAGTCCCAGCGTCAGACGACGCTCCGCACTGACCTCGACCGGTACCTGATAGTTGGCACCACCGACACGGCGAACCTTCAGCTCCAGCATCGGCATGACGTTTTCCAACGCCTTCTCAAAAACTTCCATCGGCTTTTCGCCGGTCTTGACCTCTACGATATCAAACGCATCGTACAGGATCTTCTGCGCAACCCCTTTTTTACCATCAATCATGATTTTGTTAATTAAACGAGTAACTAACTTGGAGTTGTAGATCGGATCGACCAATACGTCACGTTTCGCAATATGTCCTTTTCTAGGCATAGTTTTTTCCTCCTTTCACAATTGATTTATTTCTTAGCTGCTTTTGGCTTCTTGGCACCATACAGAGAACGGCTCTGGTTGCGGTTGGCAACACCGGCGCAGTCCAGGGTACCGCGGATGATGTGGTAACGAACACCTGGCAGATCCTTTACACGGCCGCCGCGGATCATTACGACACTGTGCTCCTGAAGATTGTGTCCGATTCCCGGGATGTAAGCTGTTACTTCCATTCCGTTGCTCAAGCGTACACGAGCGTACTTACGAAGAGCAGAGTTCGGCTTCTTCGGTGTCATCGTACCAACACGCGTACAAACACCACGCTTCTGCGGTGAGCTCAAGTTCGTTGGACGGCTTTTCAGGGAGTTGTATCCTCTGTTCAAAGCAGGTGATTTCGACACTTTCACACTGTCCTGACGACCTTTACGAATTAACTGGTTAATTGTTGGCATAATATCCTCCTTTCGATTTCTTTCTAACACACATTTCCGGGTGTGTCATTTTACAGGCTAAATTTATGTTCCCGATCGGGAACCCTCTAAATTTCGCTTGCCAACATATCTTATAACAGACAAAAACAGATGTCAACTGCTTTTTTTGAAAAGCAGAAAAAAAGCGATCAAAAGATGACCGCTAAAAATGAAAGGGACCGG
>ERZ1643246.3733-NODE-3733-length-12691-cov-13.118392_pt1 | contig 12691 bp, 9 predicted proteins | sample MGYA00579265_ERZ1643246 | MGnify/ENA primary metagenome ERZ1643246 (study PRJEB29033, sample SAMEA4952261) | chicken gut metagenome | biome: Broiler Chicken; feature: Gastrointestinal Tract; material: Caecum | place: Ireland | collected 2018 | study: Broiler... | reverse complement strand
AATTTTAGTTTTTTCTTTGCTTAATTCAGCTTTAGTTACTTTGCTTTGTGTTGTAGCATAAGCATTAACAACAGTACCTGTAATAACACCACTAATAGCAGTAGAGCTACCCATCATAACTGCCATACCAATAGCCATTGCTTTAATAGCTTGACTAGATAAGTTTCTTTTCATTCAAATTTCCCTCCTAAAATTATTAATAATTTGAGTAAAATAATGTAAAATCTTACGTTTAAATATGTAAGTTTTTTAAAACTTACACATATATAATAACGCTAAATTGTAAATTTATCAACTTAATATATATTACAAATATATTACAAAAATTTTTGTGAATAATAAATAAATTTTACATAAAAATTAAAATTATAACAATCATTTACAAAAAGACTTTTTTAGAGTAAAATTAAAGGTATGTTTAATTTTTTAAACATTACTGCTATATTAGAATAGTAATATATAATGGAGGTATAAAATTGAGTAAAAGAGAAGAAATAAAAGTTTCTGATGAAGAACTTTTATTACAAAAACAATATATAGATAAAATTAAAAAAATTAATGAAGATTTTGAAAAAACTAATGGTAGAAAAAAGAAAATGTTTATTTCTACTTTTGGTTGTCAAATGAATGCTAGAGATAGTGAAAAACTAGACGGTATGCTTAAAGATATGGGCTATATAGATGCCCAAGATGAAAAAGATGCAGATTTTATTATTTATAATACTTGTTGTGTTAGAGAAAATGCAGAAAATAAAGTTTATGGTAATTTAGGTTACCTTAAAAAAGCTAAAGAACAAAATCATCAACTTAAAATTGCTCTTTGTGGTTGTATGATGCAACAAGATATAGTTATAGATACTATTAAAAAAACTTACAAACATGTTGATTTAGTTTTTGGGACTTTTAACCTTTATAAATTCCCTCAACTTTTATATACTAACTTTGAAACTAATGAACCTGTTTTTGATATTTGGAAAGAACATAAAGACATTGTAGAAGATTTACCAAGTATTAGAAAATATAAGTTTAAAGCTAGTGTAAATATTATGTTTGGTTGTAATAACTTCTGTTCTTATTGTATTGTACCTTATGTGCGTGGGCGTGAACGTAGCCGTAAAAGTGAGGATATTATAAAAGAAATTAAAGAATTAGTAGCAGATGGTGTTGTAGAAATTACTTTACTTGGACAAAATGTAAACTCTTATGGTAAAGGTTTAGATGAACAAATTGACTTTGCTGGTCTTTTAAGAAAAGTTAATGAAATAGAGGGGTTAGAGCGTATTAGATTTATGACAAGTCACCCTAAAGATTTATCTGATGAGCTTATTTATGCTATGAGAGACTGTGAAAAAGTATGTAATCATATACATTTACCTTTCCAAGCTGGTAACAATGAAATACTTAAAAAAATGAACAGAAACTACACTAAAGAACACTATTTGGGTCTTATTGCTAAAATTAAAAAGGAAATACCTGATATTGCTCTTACTACTGATATTATTGTAGGTTTCCCAGGTGAAACTCTTGAGCAAGTAGATGACACAATAGATGTTATTAAAAAAGTAAGGTTTAATGGTGCTTTTACTTTTATTTACTCTAAAAGAACAGGCACTCCAGCTGCTAAAATGGAAAATCAAGTAGATGAAAAATTAATTAAAGAAGGCTTTAATAAAGTTTTAGAGACTTTAAATCCTATTATTTTAGAGCTTAACAAAGAAAAAATTGGCAATACTTATAAAGTATTAGCTGAAGAATATGATGAAGAAACTAAAACTATTAAAGGTAGACTAGAAGATAATAGTCTTGTACATTTTGCTGGTGGGGAAAGACTTATTGGCAATATTATTGATGTTAAAATAGTAGATTGTAAAACATTCTATTTATTAGGCGAAGTTATTTAATTATATATTTTAGGAGGAAATTTTTATGAACAATCTTTTTGAACAAGCTAGAGAACTTGCAAAAGCATTATTAGATACTAAAGAAGGTAAAAAATATCAAGAGGCTAAGTATATTTTTGAAGGTGATGATGAAGCTATTGCTATGTTACAAGAATATGCTAAGAAAACACAAGATTTTCAAATGAGAATGCAAAAAGGTGAAAGTGGTGAAAGTTTTGAACAAGCTAGAGAAGAACTTAATTCTCTTGTTATGGAAATGAAAGAAAATAGTATTATTACAGAACTTTTTAAAGCTGAAGGTGAATTTAATCAAATGGTTGGCAGTGTTATGGATATATTTAATGCTACTCTTATGGGTGAAAGTGAAGAACAAGGTGGCTGTTGTAGTGGCGGCTGTGGTGGTTGTTCTGGTTGTCACTAATTAGGAGGCTTTTATGATAGAGTATACACCTATGATGAAACAATACCTTGAAATAAAAGAAAACTACAAAGATTGTCTTTTATTTTTTAGGTTAGGTGATTTTTATGAATTATTTTTTGATGATGCTATTAAAACTGTTGCAGAATTAGACATTGCTCTTACTAAAAAAAGTTGTGGTAAAGAAAACGGTGAACCTGTTAAAGTTGATATGTGTGGTGTACCTTTTCATTCTGTAGATGGTTATATTGCTAAATTAGTTGAAAAAGGTCATAAAGTTGCTATTTGTGAACAAATAGAAGACCCTAAAAATATGACTGGTAAAATAGTTAAAAGAGACGTTGTAAGGGTTATTACTGCTGGTACTGTTATTGATACTAACATTTTAGAAGAATCTAAAAATAACTATATTATGTGTCTTTTTGAAAATAAAGCTGCTATTGGGCTTTCTGTTTGTGATGTTTCTACTGGTGAATTTTTAACTATTGATTTTTCTCTTAATGATAAAAATAAAGTTATAGATGAAATTGCTAAATATAATCCATCTGAAATTATATGTAATAGTAATTTTAGTTTATCTAATGTTATAGAAAAAGTTTTTGGTGTTAGAGTATATACTTGTTTAGATTTTTATTTTGAAACTGAAAATGCTAAAACTACCCTTTTAAAACATTTTAATATTGTTAATCTTAGTAGTTTTGGTATAGATGAAAATCCTATATTAATAAATGTTAGTGGTGCTTTAATGAGGTATCTTTTAGATACTCAAAAAAATAATCTTTCTCATATTTCTAATGTAAAAAAATATAGTACTAATAAGTATATGTTTTTAGATATATCTTCAAGACGTAATTTAGAACTTACAGAAACTATTAGAGAAAAATCTAAAAAAGGTTCTCTCCTAGGGGTTTTAGATAAAACTAAAACCCCTATGGGAGCTAGACTTATTAGAAAATGGATAGAACAACCTTTAATTGACAAAGAAGAAATAGAAAAAAGACTTTTAGCAGTAGAATACATTAAAAATAATCCTTTAGATGAAATGGATATTAAAGACTATCTTTCTAAAATTAGGGATATAGAAAGGCTTATTGGTAAAATATCTTATCAAACAGCTAATGCTAGGGATTTAATAGCACTTAAAAATAGCTTTAAAAATTTACCAGAAATAAAACAAATTATATTAAAATCTAATACACCTTTATTAAAAGAAATATATAATAATTTTGATACATTAGAAGACTTATATACTAAAATTGATAATACTATCCAAGAAGAACCACCTTTTAGTGTTAGAGAAGGTGATATAATAAAAGATGGATTTAATGAACAAATAGACAATTTTAGACAAGCTAAAACTAAAGGGACAAGTTGGCTTTTAGAATTAGAAGAAAAAGAAAGAGAAAAAACAAATATTAAAAGTTTAAAAGTAAGATTTAATAAAGTTTTTGGTTATTATATAGAAGTTACTAATTCTTATTTATCATTAGTGCCAAATACTTATGTTAGAAAGCAAACTTTAGCTAATTGTGAAAGATTTATTACAGATGAACTTAAAAAAATTGAAGAAGCTATACTTGGTGCTGATGAAAAACTTGTTGAAATAGAATATGAAGAATTTTGTAAAGTTAGAAACTATTTAAGTGAAAATATAAGTCGTATTCAAAAAATGGCTAATATTATTGCTACAATAGATGTTTTAGTATCATTTTCTCAAGTAGCTATGAAAAATAACTACAAAAAACCTATTATAACAAGTGATAATAGTGGTAAAATTGATATATCACTTGGTAGACACCCAGTAGTTGAACTTTTAACAGAAGATACATTTATACCTAATGACACTATATTAGATAAAGACAAAAATAGGTTAGCTATTATTACAGGGCCTAATATGGCAGGTAAATCCACATATATGCGACAAGTTGCCCTTATTGTTTTAATGGCTCAAATAGGTAGCTTTGTACCTTGTGATAATGCTACAATTTCTATTGTAGACAGAATATTTACAAGAGTTGGGGCAAGTGATGATTTAGCAACTGGTCAAAGTACTTTTATGGTAGAAATGACAGAAGTAGCTAATATATTAAACAATGCAACAGATAAAAGTCTTTTAATATTAGATGAAATAGGAAGAGGTACAAGTACATTTGACGGACTTAGCATAGCTTGGGCTGTACTTGAACATATAGCTGAAAAAATAGGTGCAAGAACACTTTTTGCTACACATTATCATGAATTGACAGAAATAGAAGGTAAAATAGAAGGTGTTAATAACTATTGTGTAGAAATAAAAGACAATGGTGATGACATAGTATTTCTTAGAAAAATAATAAAAGGTGGTGCAAAAGGTAGCTATGGTATACATGTTGCAAAACTTGCAGGTATACCTAATAGAGTTATAGCTAGAGCTAATGAGATATTAGAAGTATTAAATTCTTGTGATGCTACAAAAGTAGCTAATGTAGGTGGACAAGATTTTACAGAAAATAATGAAGATGATGATAATTTTTATTATAATGCATCTGCGAAAAGAACTATATTATTTGTAGATGAATTAGAAAAAGAATTTAAAAATCTTGATATAGATAATATTTCACCAAGGGACGCTTGGCAAAAACTTTTTGATATAAAAACTAAACTACAAAATTTATAGAAATGAGGTATTATTATGAAAGAAATAAAACTTTTAGAAAATAACCTTATTAATAAAATAGCGGCAGGGGAAGTTATAGAACGCCCTGCCTCTATTGTTAAGGAGTTAGTAGAAAATTCTATTGATGCTGGTAGTAAAAATATTACTATAGAAATAAAAAATGGTGGAACATCTTTTATAAAAATACAAGATGATGGAACAGGTATAGAAAAAAGTCAAATAAAAAGTGCTTTTTTAAGACATGCTACAAGCAAGTTAGAAAAATTAACTGATTTAGATAGTATTTTAACACTTGGTTTTAGAGGTGAAGCACTAGCAAGTATAGCATCTATATCTATGGTAGAAATGATTACAAAAACAGAAGATGAACAAATAGGGAATAGAATTTCAATAGAAGGTGGAAAAATTGTATTAGAAGAAGAAATAGCTACTTTAAAAGGTACAACTTTTATAGTAAGAAATATATTTTTTAATACACCCGCTAGAAGAAAGTTTTTGAAGAAGGACTCTGTAGAGAGTAGTTATGTATCTGAAATAGTAAATAGATTAGCTCTTGCACACCCCAATATTGCTTTTACTTATATAAATAATGGGGTAGAAATTTTAAAAACATTAGGTGATAACAATTTACAAAATACAGCTTTTTATATATATGGTAAAGAAGTATGTAAAAAATTAATACCTATAAAAGCAAGTAAAAATGGTTTTACTATAGAAGGGCTTATAGGTATACCAGAATTATCAAGAGGTAATCGTTCATATGAAAACTTTTTTATAAATGGTAGATATATAAAAAGTAAGATAGTACAAAATGGAATAGAAGAAGGTTATGAAGGAAAATTAATGACAGGTAAATTCCCAGTATTTATTATAAATATGATTGTTCCAGAAAATACCGTTGATGTAAATGTCCACCCTACAAAATTAGAAGTACGTTTTGAAGATGAAACATTTATACACACTTTTTTATGTGAGGCAATAGAAAATACATTAAAAAATGAAGTTTTAATACCAAATATACAAATAGAAGATAAGAAGAGTTTTTTTGAAGTAGAAAAAACAAAACCTTTCAATGTAGAAGTACAAAAAAATTTAGAAGAATTATTACTAGAAGAAAAAAGTATATATAAAAAGGAAGAAACTAAAACTAAAAATTTACCATTAGTTTTAAATGAAGTGGCAGACAAAGAAATAAAAATACCAAATAAAACAATTGTAGATATTAAACCTTTATGTAAAAAGGAAGAAAAACAAATCAAACCTTTAATACTAAATGAAACAGAAGAAAAAAGAGAAAATATATTTAATAAAAATAAGTCTATTAAAGGTGAAGAAACTTCCTCAAAAATTAAAGATGAAAAAGTTTTAAAAGAAAATATTATTAAAAAGGAAGAAACTACAAAAAAGCATAACTTTTTTAATAATTATAAAATAGTAGGACAAATATTTAACACCTATTGGATAATTGAGCAGGAAAAAGAAATGTATATAATAGACCAACATTCAGCACATGAAAGAATTATATATGAACAACTTACTAAAAAGTTTAAAGAAGAAAAAATACACAGTCAAAAACTTTTAGAGCCTATTGTAATAAATGCTACACCTTTAGAACAAAAAATAATAGAAGAAAATATGGAACTATTTAAAAGATTTGGCTTTAGTATAGAACAGTTTGGTTTAAGCACATATGCAATAAGACAAGTACCATTTATATTTAATAGTGGTGTAGGAGTACAATTTTTTAATGATTTATTAAATATGTTAGAAAATAAAAGTATATCTAGTGTTTATGATGCAAAAATAGAAAAAATTATAACAATGAGTTGTAAAAAGGCTGTAAAAGGTAATGATAGGCTTAGCTTTATAGAGGCAAAAGCACTTATAGAACAACTATTAAATTTAGAAAACCCTTTTAGTTGTCCACATGGTAGACCTACTATTATAAAAATGACAAAATATGAAATAGAGAAACTTTTTAAAAGGGTACAAAATTAAAGAGGTGGTAAAATGAATATTAATAATGTATTTTCTATAGTTACTTTAATAACACTAATATCAGAAGTTTTAGCAGCAATTATAGTTATGACAACAATGGGATTTATAAAAGCATATACATCTTATAAATTTGGAGACATTGCAATAAAAAATATGGGAAAAGTAACATTAAATCCTAAAAAGCATTTTGAAATAATAGGATTTTTCTTGCTTGTATTTACAGGTGGATATGGTTGGACAGCACCAGTAGATACATCTGCTTTATACTATAAAAATAGAAAAAGGGATACAATATTAGTTTCTGTAATACCATTAATAGTAGCACTAGTTATAGCATTTGGTTTGCAAGTTCTTTTTATATTTGTAGAAATGATAAAAACGCCTTCTATTTTTCAAATGTTTATAAGTTTATTTATTCCTGTTTTAGTGACATATTTTGTGAAATTTGCAGTTTTTAATTTAATACCAATATACCCACTATTTGGTCAAAAACTTTTTCAAGCAATATTACCAACAAATAAGGCTTTGATGTTATCACAATATGATAAAATAATACAATTATTAGTAATAATGTTTTTATTGTTTGGTTGGTTAGATTTTATATTAAATCCTATTGTTAATTTTATTACAAGTATAATGAGTATGATAACAGGAGTTTTATAATGTCAATATTGCAAATAAAACTAGAAGAATTTGAAGGACCATTAGATTTATTATTAAAGTTAATAGATAAAAATAAAATAGATATATATGATATACCTATATCTAAATTAACAGATGATTATTTATATTATATAAAAAACAAAAGTATAATAGATATGGAAGAAATGAGTCAATTTATAATAATGGCAACAACACTATTAGAAATAAAATCTAAAATGTTATTGCCAAAAGAAAAAGATAAAGAAACAAATGAAGAAATAGACCCTAGAGAAGAATTAGTGCAAAAACTTATAGAATATAAAAAATATAAAATGATAGCAGAAAAACTATATGAAACAGAAGTTTTTGTAGACAAAGTTATATTTAAAAAAGAAGATATAAATGCAATAAATAATATAAAAATAAAGACAGAACCAACAATTGAAGAAATTTTAGAAGGTGTTACATTAAAAGATTTATATAAAGCATTTGAGGAAGTTTTAAAAAGAAAAGAATTAAAAACAGATAAAATAAGAAGTGGTTTTAAATCTGTAACAAGAGCCCTTTATAATATAAATGATAAAATAAATTATATAAAAGATTTAATGATATTAAATAATAAAATAAGTTTTAATAAAATTTTTGAAGAAAGTTCATCTAAAGCAGAAATAGTAGTTACATTTTTAGCAGTTTTAGAACTTATAAAAACAAAAGATATAAAAGTAAAACAAGAAAATGTATTTGAAGAAATACTTATATTTCAAAATAAAAACCCTCTTTAAATAATTAAAGAGGGTTAATAGCTATTTTCAATGATAATATGTTAATTATAATATAATTTAATATTTTTGTCAAGAAATTTAACAATTTGAGGTATTATTTTATGAATGAAAAAGAATTAAAAGGAATAATAGAAGCAATACTTTTTGCAAGTGGTGAGCCTGTACCATTAAAAAGTATAGCAGTTGCAATAAATAAAAAGGAAAAAGAGACAAAAGAAATATTAGAAAGGCTTATAAAACAATATGAAGAAGAAAAAAGGGGTATAAAGATAATAAAAATAGCTAATAATTATCAAATGTGTACAAATCCAGAATATTATTCATATATAAAAAATATTTATAATGTACCACAAAAGAAAAATATATCACAAACTTTATTAGAAACACTTGCTATAGTAGCATATAAACAACCTATAACAAGAGCAGAAATAGAATATATAAGGGGGGTAAGCTGTGAACACGCAATAAACAGTCTTATAAAATATGAGCTTATAGAAGAAAAAGGAAGACTAGACACAATAGGTAAACCAATAATATTTGGTACAACAGATTATTTTTTAAAATATTTTGGCTTTAGTTCTTTAGAAAATATGCCGAATATAGAAAATGAAGAAAATGTTGCAAAACAAGTGCAAATAGATATATTTGATTTAAAATAAATATGGTAATATAAAATATATTATGATATAATAAAAATATTAAAAAATAAGTATAAATAAAGGAGGCTTTTTATGAGCAAAAAAGAACATAAATGTTGTGGTGGAACAGGTGAAAACTGTTGTGGTGGTAGCCACGAGCACGAAGGTTGCTGTGGAGGACATCACAACCATGAAGAAGAACAATATTTAACAGTAGTTTTAGAAAATGATGAAGAGTTAAAATGTAGCGTATTATCAATATTTGAAGTAGGCGAAAAAGAATATATAGCACTTTTACCAGTTGGAGATGACCAAGTTTTATTATATGAATATTTAGAACATAGCGAAGAAGATTTTGAGCTTTTAAATATAGAAACAGAAGAAGAATTTGAAGCAGTAGAAGATGCATTTTTTGATATATTTGACGAAAATCTTTTTGAAGATGAAGAAGATTATGACTATGACGATTATGATGATGAAGAAGATGAAGAATAGTTAGTATGCAGAAAATGTAAAGTTTAATATAAAAAGGAGAGGATTTTTATGATATCTACTTTACACTATTATAATAGCTATACCCCTTTTGTTTTAGATAAAGAAAAAATTAGAGAGCGTAAAACCTCTTCTTATAAAACCTATAGTAATAAGGTTAAAAACTCTCAAATGACATATTTTTTAAATAAGTCCTTAAATGATAATGTAAAATCATATATGTTTGAATTATCTTCAAATTTTAATGGTTTAAAAAGTACAGCTAATAATATATATGAAAAAATATATTATAATTCACATATGGAAGATTTAGAAGAAAACATTGAAGAGTTTACACATACATACAATAGATTTATAGGATTTTTAGAAGAAAACACAGAAAATAGTGGTGGTTTTACAAGTATTTTAAAAAATGTGAAAAATTTTATAAATGAAAATGAAAGTACATTAAAAGATATTGGTATAAATATATCTAATAGTGGTTTTTTAAGTATAGAAGAAGATAAAAATATAAATGGAAAAAATATAAATAAAGAAAAAGCTAAAAAATTTTATTTAGATTTTTATGACAAAATGTGTGATTTTATGAAAGAGCCTATGTCTAACCATATGGACTTTAAAGACTTTTCATATTATTTTAATTATGGTGGGGACTATAATAAAAATAGTTCTTTTAAATTAATAGAACAGGGGTTACTAGTTGATATAACATTATAAAAATATTACAATAATATTACAACTATTGACTAATTTTAAAAAAAGTATTAATATATATAATATAATCGCCTTTAAAATATTACTATTATAAATAATAGATTACTTATAAATATTAGGTTTAAATATAATGATTATTTATATGTAAAATATTACATTTAAGCATAACCAAAATAGTTATATACAAAATCTTACGTTTAAGTATAATCAAAGTGGTTATGTATAAATCTTATATTTAAGTATAACCAAAATATTTATATATAATTCTATATTTAATATGACATAATTAGGCGTATATAAAACATTATATCCATATAGAATTAGGGAGGAAAGTTTAATGAAAAGAAACTTATCTAGTCAAGCTATTAAAGCAATGGCTATTGGTATGGCAGTTATGATGGGTAGCTCTACTGCTATTAGTGGTGTTATTACAGGTACTGTTGTTAATGCTTATGCAGCAGCTCCAACTATTACTATTACTAATCCAAGTAGCTTAGTTAGTGTTGTTACAACAAGTAGTTATATAGTTACAGAAAGTGGTTTATTATTTAAAGTTAAAAATGCTGGTACTACTACTACTGGTACTCAAGATGATGGTACTGTTACATTATTAGGTACTGTTGCTAATGAATTTACTGGAAAAACTGCTACAAATGGACAAAATATACCTTTTATGGGTTTAATAGAAGGAAATAAGTTAGTTATAAAAAGTAATAATACAACAGATGTTTTTAAATTTGAAATTGAAGAAATTGGTGATGGATCAAATCCTTTAGCAGAAGTAACTCTTTCTGATAGTGCTGCTCCAGATTTTGCTTCTTATGCTACGCCTTCTACTATTGATGGTACTTTAATATCTTCAGATACTCTTACTATTGATAATACTAATGGACTTACTATTAAACCAAGTGCGTTTAAAGGGGTTACTCTTACAGGTAATTTAACATTAAGTGGTAAAATTTCTGCTGAAGCAGGTGCTTTTAAAGGAATTAAAGGTACAAATAGTACAATAGATTTAAGTGGTGCAACTGGTGGTACTATTGATGGTGGTGCTTTTTCTGATAGTACAGGTACAGAAAAAACAACTTATGGTACTTTAAAAATAAAAGATTTTACAAGTAAAGCAAATTCTTTTAATAATGTTGATGTTACAGGTACATTAGAATTTACAGGTACTCCTACTCTTAATACAACAGAATCATTTAAACCAGATACAGCTGGAAATACAATTAATAAGTTAGTATTACCTACTTCATTTAATGGTGGTGTTGATGGATTATTTGCTACTAATACAGCAAATTACACAATTACAAATTTAGATTTAACAGGCAATACTAATGCTTTAACAGATGGAACATTTAAAAATACTACTATAACAAATCTTACTCATAATGGTAAAGCATTAATGAATGGTGCTACTATTACAAACCTTACTTTTGATAGTGGTGTAACTTCTATAGAAGATAATGCATTTAAAGGTGCTACTGTTCCTAAAGAAATAACTCTTAATGGAATAACAGACCTTAAAGCTAGTGCTTTAGAAATAGCTAATGCAAATGCAACTGATGAACAAAATGCTGTTACAGTTAAAATGCCTAACTTTGATACTTCTTTAAATAATACTAATGTAGATACTAAAATTAGTACAAATTCTTTTGGTACTGCTGCTGGTAAATATATTAAATTAGTTTTACCAAATACTATTTCAGATGATGTTGTTACTGCTCTTAATCAAGGTGGTGGAAAAGCATTTACAAATACAAATGTAAAAGTAGAAAAAGAGGCTGCACAAAATCCTGATAAACAAGCTCCAAAAATTACTAATGCTGCATATAGTGCTAGTACAATAACTCTTACTGCTGATGAAGCTTTAAGTGCTATTGATGCAAAAAGTGATTTTGGTTTTGTTATAAATGATAGTAAAACAAGTAAACCTGTTGAAGGTGTTGCAATTACTAGTGTAAAAGCTGATGATGATACAAATACTATATCAATAGGTTTAGATAATCCACTTCCAGATGGTAGTTATTATGTAACTTACACTCAACCAACAACTGAAGGCAATAAAATTAAAGATAAAGCTGGTAATGCTTTAGAAAATATTAGTCAAAAAACTTTATCTTTCCAAGTAGGACAACAACAAGAAGAATTAACATTTACTACTGGTACAAAAACTTATACTTTTGAAAAAATTTCAGGAAAGCCTAATGAAGTACTTTTAAAATCATTTGTAGATACTTCAGTTAAAAAATCTAGTGCTAAAAATAGTAATACATTTGTAAATGGTGTTCTTACAACAAGTGCTGGTAAATATACATTAACTCAAATTGGTGATGGTAAAACAACTTTAGGTAATGTTACAACAGATGCTTTAAAAGGACATACTAATAATGTAACAGTTGTTAAAAAAGATGCATTTAAAGGTAATACTGTTATTACAGAAATATCTT
>ERZ1643246.3730-NODE-3730-length-12695-cov-6.889399_pt1 | contig 12695 bp, 9 predicted proteins | sample MGYA00579265_ERZ1643246 | MGnify/ENA primary metagenome ERZ1643246 (study PRJEB29033, sample SAMEA4952261) | chicken gut metagenome | biome: Broiler Chicken; feature: Gastrointestinal Tract; material: Caecum | place: Ireland | collected 2018 | study: Broiler... | reverse complement strand
GCGCGGACGCGGCGGAGCTGGCGGGCATCACCTACGGCGCAGAGCTGCCGGACGACCTCGCGGCGCACATGCAGGAGATTCTGACGCAGGCGGGAGCGGTAGCAGAAACGGGGGCAACAACGTGAAAAAACTGCTGTTACATATCGTGCTGGCCGTCATCGGCGGCGTGGTGTACATGGGTATTGAAACCCTTTGGCGAGGTTACACCCATTGGAGTATGGGCGTGCTGGGTGGGGTGTGCTTCGCCCTGATCGGCCTGCTGGACGAGTGGCAGGAGCACCCGCCGCTGTGGCTGCAAATGCTGCAAGGTGCGGTCATCGTGACTGTGCTCGAGCTGCTGGTGGGGCTGGTGGTCAACCGGTGGCTGGGATGGAACGTGTGGGACTACTCCGACATGCCGTTCAACCTCTGGGGGCAAGTGTGCCTGCAATTTGCGGTCGCGTGGTTTTTCCTGAGCGCGGCGGCGGTGTGGCTGGAGAACGCGCTGCACCGGCTGGCGGGGTGGCTCGCGCACCGGCGGGGGAGGTGATCTTTTGCCGGGTTGACCAAAGGACGTAAAAAAGCGCCCCCAAGGGGCGCGGAAGCAAGAAAGGAGATACAAAAATGGATCGAGTAACCGAAATCAAGGCCGCCTGCGCGGCGGCTGTGGCTGTGCTGACCGCCCTTTGGGGCTGGTTTGGCTGGGTGGTTTTGCTGTTTGTTGCTTGCATGGTGGCAGATTATGCGACGGGTACGATGGCTGCGATGTACACGGGCAGCTGGTCGGGTGAGGCAGCGCGCAAAGGAATTTTACATAAGCTGGGCTGTATTGTCGTGGTGGCAGTGGCCGGAGCAGCTGACTTGCTGCTTGGCATGATGATTACACATTTGCCCGGCATCGTACTGCCGTTTAATTACACCGTGCTGATTTGCCCGGTGGTGGTCGTGTGGTACATCCTGACTGAGCTTGGCAGCATCATCGAAAACGCGGTAACGCTCGGCGCGCCGTGTCCCAAGTGGCTTGCGGGTGTGGTAGACGCGGCAAAGGATGCGGTGGAAGAGACTGGCGGCAAAATTCTGCCGCAGTCGGAGGAGGACGAGGAACCATGAGCAGCATTCGTTGCGATATTTACGACCCCAAAGAGTACGACATCTGGTTTGCGGCTGCGCCCTATGGCGCGGCCAGCAAGCCCGCCAAAACGCTGAAAACGTGGGCGGCGGAAGAGCAGGCCGATGTGGTGTACAACCTCTGTCTGTTCAACATGACCGGCTCGGGCAGCGACAAGTACGGTGTGATCCGCGGCCGCACTTTGCAATACCTCAAGGCCAAGAACGTGGACTGTGGCTACGGCGGCACAGCGGAGCATCTGACTGTGAGCGCGGGCAACGTGGTCGCGGGCGTCAAGGTCGCGGTGCGCGACGGCGTGGTGCTGTCCGGGCTGGACAAGTCCACGTACCGAAGCCGCAACATGATTGGCATGCTCGCGGACGGCCGCATCATCGTCGTGCAGTCCTCGGACGGCTGCACCGAGGAGCAGGTGGCGCGCTATGCCGCCGGGCGGTACACGATCGAACTCCTGCTGGTGCAGGACGCGGGTGGCAGCACCGGCATGTACCGCGTTTCGGACGGCTATCTGTTCGCACCCGAGAAAGAGGGCACGGACGGCAGGCCGGTGTGCAGCGTAGTATGTATGAGAAAGAAAAATAAGGAGGAGAATGACACTATGAGCAAGAAAAAGGTATTTATCGGTGTTGGTCACGGCGGCAGCGACCCCGGTGCGGTTGGCTATCTGGTCGAGAAGGACGTAAACCTCACGATGGCGACCGCATGCCGCGATTTTCTGACGGCTTATGGCGTGGACGTCAAGATGAGCCGCACCAAGGACGAGAACGACACGGTGAATGACGAGGTGCGCGAGTGCAACGCCTACGGCCCCGATCTGGCGGTTGACGTGCACAATAATTCTGGCGGCGGCGACGGCTTCGAGGTGTTCCACACTATCAGCGGCGGCCTCGGCAAGACGCTGGCGCAGAACATTGAGAAGCACGTCAAGGCCATGGGCCAGAACAGCCGCGGCGTGAAAACGCGTCAGGGCAGTAACGGCGACTACTACGCGTTCATCCGAGAGACGGTCGCGCCGGCGGTCATCGTCGAGGGCGTGTTCGTCGACACCAAGGCCGACGCTGCACAGGCCGACACGCTCGCCGAGCAGCAGGCATTCGGCGTGGCTTACGCCAAGGGCATCCTCGATACGCTGGGTCTGGCCTACGATGAGCCGGAAGAGCCGGACGATGCGTTTGAGACCGACGAAGAAGTGCAGGCCGCGATCACCAAGGTGCAGCAAAAAGCCGGACTTGCCGCCGAAACCATGCAGTACCTGCTGGCGTATGAGTACGGCACGGAGCTGGTAGTGAAGCTCGCAAGCGCCATGAAATAACGGTGTTCAATTTGGACACGGGAAAGCCCGGGGCTTATGCCTCGGGCTGTGTCCATTCCTGCAAGATGCAACACGCCTTATATCGTGTTGCATTTTCGTGTTGCATCATGCGGTTTTCAACTGTATTTTTGCGGTTCATGGTTGCAGCACCGCGTTATGTACATAACCGCAAAAACCCGCACTACATCTGGAGAAAATGAAAAACCCCCGGTATTTCGGGGGTTTTTGTTTGGAGCGGATGATGGGAGTCGAACCCACCTATGCAGCTTGGGAAGCTGCCGTTCTACCGATGAACTACACCCGCAAATAGCAGTCTTATTATACCGGAACGGCAGCGTGTTGTCAAGAACAAGTAAATGTAAACCATTATATTATATTTAGTTGACAATGAGACGGGCGTATGATATACTCGTACCGAAAACCGGAAAAGGAGTATTCATATGGAGCAGAAACAAAGATCTAACCCCCGTATGCTGGTGCTCAGTGCATTGTTCACCGCACTGGTGGCCGTTGGTGCGTTCATCCGCATTCCCATTCCAATGTGGCCGTTTACGCTGCAAACACTGTTCACCACCATGGCGGGTTTGCTGCTGGGGCCGCGTTATGGCACCTTAGCTTGTACCGCTTATATGGTGCTGGGACTGATTGGCCTGCCGATCTTTACGGGCGGCGGCGGACCGCAGTACATCTTTCAGCCAACCTTTGGCTGCATCATTGGCTTTGCGTTGGGCGCGCTGGTGTCGGGACTCATTGTGCAGCGTGCGACCAAGCGGAATTTTGCCGTATATGCGGCAGCTGCACTGGTGGGCGTTGTCGTCGTGTATGTGATCGGCATGATCTGGTTCTGGGGCGTCAAAGCGTTTTACCTGAACGATCCGATCGGCATGTGGACGCTGTTTGTCACCTGCTTTGTGCCGACCATTGGTGTGGATATCGTCAAGGCGCTGGCTGCGGCCGCGCTGGCAGCGCGCCTGGTTCCCGTGATAGGCACCTATCGCGTGCCCGCAGCATAAGCAAGTCGATTTCTCAAACGATAGAAAATATTGTTCGATGCGTAAAGCACCGCCCCACCGGTAGTATCCGATGGGGCGGCGCTTTTTGGGGGGTTATGATGAATTGATGTTGTGTCCCGAACCAAAGGACATGCTCACTGGTTGACCGACTCGACGATAACGTCTGCGAGTGCGTCCAGTTCGCCCGCTTTGTCGGCGTGCAGTGCGGAGGCCATGGACAGGCGCTCGTTGAGCACGGTCATGTTCTTGAGCTCTTCGTCGATAAATTTCTGCATCAGATCGCCTGATTTGACGGCCCACGAACCGTTTTCGATGATTGCAAAGGTGCGGTTTTGCAGGTTGAGTGCCTTCATATCCATCAGGTAATTGTGCATGACCGGATAGATGCCCAGATTATAGGTCACCGATGCAAGCACCACATGGCTCAGACAGAAGGTTTCGGAAATCAGGTAGGAAACATGGGTGTTGGATACGTCATACAGCCTGACGTTGGTGACGCCCTTCTCGCACAGGCGGCTGGCCAATGCCTGTGCTGCGGCTTCGGTGTTGCCGTACATCGAAGCGTAAACGATCATGACGCCCTTTTCCTCCGGCTCGTAGCGGCTCCAGTGGTCGTACTTATCAATGAAGTAGCCCAGATTTTCACGCCAGACCGGACCGTGCAGCGGGCAGATGAACTTGATCTGATCCAGAATGCCCGCAGCCTTTTTGAGCAGCAGCTGAACGTGAGGGCCGTATTTGCCGACAATGTTGGTCAGGTAACGGCGGGCATCGTCAATCCAGTCGCGGTCGAAGTTGACTTCGTCTGCGAACAGCTTGCCGTCCAGCGCGCCGAACGAACCGAACGCATCGGCAGAGAACAGCACGCCGTTAGTGGTATCAAAGGTGACCATGGCTTCGGGCCAGTGCACCATGGGGGCGGCGACAAAGGTCACAACATGCTTGCCAAAGCTCTGGGTATCGCCTTCCTTGACCTCGATCAGCTCATGGCCGTCGATGTCGAAGCCAAACTGGCGCATGAGCATGAACGCCTTTTCGGTCGAGATCACCTTGACCGACGGATAGCGGATCAAAATCTCCTCGATGGAAGCGCCGTGGTCGGGCTCCATGTGGTTGATGACCAGATAATCCAGCGGACGGCCGTCCAGCAGATGCTCGATGTTTTCCAGCAGCTGGCGGCAGGCCGACCAGTCTACCGTGTCAAACAGTACGGTCTGCTCATCCAGCAGCAGATAGGCGTTGTAGGACACGCCGCGCGGGATGGGATGGATATTTTCAAACAGGGCAAGACGATGGTCGTTCGCGCCGACCCAATAGAGATCGTCCGTTACATTGCGTACGCAGTACATATATTCTCCTCCTTATTCTTCGGTCAGCCTTCAATGAACATTTCCTTGCCTTCGCCGCACTCCGGGCATACCCAGTCCTCGGGCAGCTTTTCAAACAGCGTGCCGGGCGCGATCTCGGCGTCCTCGTCGCCCAGCTCGGGAACATATTCGTAGCCGCAGCCGCCGCAGACATAGTGCTTGCCAATCGGCTCGGGCTTGGGCACAGGCGGGCGCTTCATCTTGACCATGGGCGGGGCGGGCTGCTTTTCGCCGGTATCGAGCGCGGCGGTCAGCAGCGGCAGGATCTCGTTGACATCGCCCACAATGCCGTAATCGCAGTTTTTGAAGATAGGCGCGTTGCCGTTTTTGTTGATCGCTACGATGGTCGAGGCATCCTTGATGCCCTTGAGGTGCTGAATGGCACCCGAAATACCGCAGGCGATGTACAGATTGCCCTTAAACTTCTGGCCGGACATGCCGACATAGCGGTCAAGCGGCACATATTTGAGCGTTTCCGCCACCGGACGGGAGGAACCGACCGCAGCGCCGGCGGCGCGCGCCAGATCCTCGACCAGCTTCATGTTTTCCTTGCTGCCGATGCCCTGACCGGCGGAGACCACACGCTCGGCCTGCGTGATTGGGGTTTCGATCGGGATGCCGACGGTAAAGTCGTGGCCGTCCTTCTGGAGCGCCGCGACCAGCGCCGCAACCTTCTCTTTTGCGGAGCCTTCCTTGAGGATGGTGCGCTTGCGCACGCCGGTAACCGGTGCGGGCTTTTTCGGACGGCTGGACGAACCGCCCTCGCTCTTGGGCGGCTTGCCCAAAATATTCGCGGCGATAACGACGCGCTGGATTTCGTTGGTGCCCTCGTAGATCGTGGTGATCTTGGCGTCGCGGTACATGCGCTCGACATCCATACCCTTGAGGAAGCCTGTGCCGCCGAAGATTTGCAGCGCATCGTTGGTCACTTCGAGCGCAATGTCGGATGCGTACATCTTCGCCATAGCCGCTTCGGTGGCGTACGGCTCATGCGCTTCCTTTAGCTCGGCTGCGGAGTAAACCAGCATACGCGCGCAACGCAGCTTGGTCGCCATATCCGCAATTTTGAACGAGATAGCCTGCTGAAAGCCGATCGGCTTGCCAAACTGGACGCGCTCCTTGGCGTATTCGAGCGCCGCTTCGTATGCGCCCTGCGCAATGCCGAGTGCCTGCGACGCGATACCGATGCGTCCACCGTCCAGCGTTGCCATGGCGATTTTGAAGCCCTGGCCTTCCTTGCCGAGCAGGTTTTCCTTGGGCACCTTCACGTCGTTGAAGATCAGCTCCGCGGTGGACGAGGAGCGAATGCCCATTTTGTCATAATGGTCGCCGAAGGTGAAGCCTTCCCAGCCCTTTTCGACGATAAACGCCGAGATGCCGCGGGTGCCGATATCCGGCGTGGTGACCGCGAACACAACATATGTATCCGCCTTGGGGGCGTTGGTGATGAAGATTTTGCCGCCGTTGAGCAGGTAATAGTCGCCCTTATCGATGGCGGTGGTCTCGGTGCCGCCCGCGTCCGAGCCGGCGTTGGGTTCGGTCAGGCCGAACGCGCCGATTTTCTCGCCCTTTGCCAGCGGGACAAGGTATTTTTGCTTTTGCTCCTCGGTGCCGAAAGCGAAAATCGGCCAGGAACCGAGCGAAACATGCGCGGACAAGATAACGCCTGTGCCGCCGTCCACGCGCGACAGCTCTTCGACTGCGATCGCATAACTCAGCACATCCAGACCGGCGCCGCCGTACTCCTTGGGATAAGGCAGCCCCATAAAGCCAAGCTCGCCCATTTTCTTGACGGCTTCCGTGGGGAATTCATTTTCTTTGTCCATGAGGAAAGCCTGTGGCTTGACCTCGGCTTCCGCAAAAGAGCGGATCTCAGCGCGCAGCTTCTCATGCGCGTCGGTGGTTCGGAACAACATGGGGGAAACCTCCTTAATCAATATCAATTTCAAATAATATGTATTCTCTTTATCAATGACAAAAGAATACCATATTGGTATTATTTTGACCAGATGCATTTTAAACAAAATTCATAATAAAGATTTTATATAGCAATATATGGTTGTGCAAAATGGCTAAATCAATCTGACACAATTGGACTTCACAGTCAAAAAGCGCTTGTTTTCCCGTAATGCAGGCACGGCAGGCAATCCGATCGCTCTTACTTGCAGAGCAATGAGAAAAAACCCGGAAATTTTGACTTTCGGAGGTTAAAACCGACAAAATGGCGCTTTTGCGTGCTTTTCTTTTGCAACGCACTATGCTATACTGTAACATAGCAAGGTATTGGCTGGATTGGGAGGGATTGTTATGAAAAAACAACCGCAGGCAAATCAAACATCTGCGGAAGTCAGCATAGAAAAACGTCACCAGACCCGCCGGAGACTGACCATCCGCGGCGTTCTTTCGTTTTTTATCGTGCTGACCTTTGTGCGTGCGGCGTTTATGCACCGATATGAAAATATGTTCGTTTGTGTGTTGTCACTGGTGCTGTTTTGTGTGCCCATGCTGATCGAGCGCAGTCTGGACATTGACATCCCGCCGCTGATGGAAGCGATCATCTACTGCTTTATTTTTGCGGCGGAAATTCTTGGGGAAATCAACTCGTTTTACACCATTATTCCCGGATGGGACACCATGCTGCACACTATCAATGGATTTCTGGTGGCGGCGGTCGGCTTTTCGCTGGTCGATCTGTTCAACCGCAGCGAGCGGTTCACTTTCAAGCTGTCGCCGCTGTTTTTGGCGATCGTGGCGTTTTGCTTTTCCATGACCGTCGGCGTTCTGTGGGAATTTTTTGAGTTTGGCGCAGATCAGGTAATGGGAACCGATATGCAGAAGGATTTCATCGTGCAGAATATCCATTCGGTTTCGCTCAATCCCGATGGACTGAATAACGTGGTGGATGTGTCGATCGAAAGTCTGGAGGTCAACGGGCAGGACTGGATGGAGTTCCCGGGCGGCTATCTGGACATCGGTCTGATCGACACGATGAAGGATTTGCAGGTCAACTTCATCGGCGCGGTCGCGTTTTCCATTATTGGATATTTTTATGTCAAAACGCGCGGCAAGGGAAAACTGGCTGCATCTCTGATCCCGATTGTGCTCGACTCGCAGGGCAGCGATACGCAAGAGAAAAAATCAAAGAAAAATGCTTCGGATAGGGAACCAAATGCGGACCCGTCCCGTCCAATCAATCAGAACGACGAAAAGGAGTAGTTTTCTCATGAAAAAGCAAGTGACCGCGGCGTCTCTCGCCGCTCTGGTGGCGATTTCTGCGCTGCCGATTTCTGCGTGTGCGGCCGCGACGAACGATCAGGCTCCGATAAAAGCGCCGGTACTCAACACGACCGACCATATGCAATATATGAATGGCTATGACGACGGCACGTTCCGTCCCAATGCTTCGATCACGCGCGCCGAGGCCTGCAAACTGATTGCTTCCCTGCTGACCGAATCTTCCGGCGGCAGCGATGCTCTGTTTTCCGATGTGACGGCGGATGCATGGTATGCCGAGGCAGTGGAGGAAATGACCGGCTATTCGCTCGTCAGCGGTTACAGCGACGGCACGTTCCGTCCGAGCGCGAAAATCACCCGCGCGGAGTTTGTGACCATCCTGTCCCGTATCCCGCACGATGATAAGGGCACGGAAGGCAGCTTTACCGATGTACCCAAGACGCACTGGGCGTATGACGCGGTGCAGACCGCGCTGGCACAGGGCTGGGTGACGGGCGATCCGTCCGGCAATTTCCGCCCGGATGACTCGATCACCCGCGCTGAGGTCGTCACCGTCCTCAACCGTATTCTGGGCCGCACGGGCGACGCCGTGATGGCATCCACCGGCGAGGGCATCCGCATCATGCCGGACGTGCCGGATACCCACTGGGCATATCTGGCGATGCTCGAGGCAACGACCGATCATGAATACGAAAAGACAGAGGCCGGTGAAACCTGGACTTCCTATGACAAGGAAACCACAACGCTGGCAGAGGGCTGGCACAACATCGATGGTCTGCTGTTCCATGTCAATGGTGCGCAGCAGTTCGATTATAATACGACGGTTGACGGTCTGGAACTCGACCGCAACGGTCGCTACACGACCGGCTCGGAGGAGCTGGACAAGCTGCTGGCAAATGCCGTGGCCGGTGTGGTGAACGACAAGATGACGCAGATGGAAAAGCTGCGCGCGGTTTATGATTACGCCAAGAAAACCTTCGGCTATCTGGGCATCGGCACGGTCGATACCTCCAAGGACGGCTGGGAGATCGAGCAGGCGATCAATATGCTGACCGAAAAGCGCGGCAATTGCTATTCGTGGTCGAGCGTGTTTACCTACCTTGCCCGTCAGGTGGGCTTTGATGCTAAGGCGATCGTCGGTACGGGCGTGTCCCCCAAGGGCAGCGAGTCCGTGCATGCATGGACCGAGATCACGATCGACGGCGTGGCCTATACCTTCGATCCGCAGATCGAAAGCGTATATGCCCAGCGCTACGGCGAGAACTATGACCTGTTCATGAAGAAGTACGGCGAGGCCGAGTGGGGCTACAAGAAGGCGGAGGAGCCGGAGCAGCCCGTCGAGCCGGAAGCACCTGAAGCGGACGCTTCTCTGGTGGCGCTGATGGATAAGATCTACGGCGACAAGAAGGACATTATGGTTGGTCAGACCGTGCTGTACAACGGCATGGGCGCGGATGGCATGACCCAGCCGCTGACCTGGTTTATCGGTACGGACGACGTGAAGTTCGAGGCAGGCCTCGCGTCCGAGGCGATGATTACTTCGCAGGCGCATTCGATCGTGCTGCTGCGTATGCCGGAAGGCACGGATATGGAAGCGACCAAGGCGAAAATCGCGGAGAGCGTTGATCCGTTTAAGTGGGTCTGCGTCGGCGTTAACCCGGATAAGGTGCGCGTGGAGAGCAACGGCAATCTGATCTGTGTGGTGCTCGATGAAGAAAACGGCGACTACTACGCGGATAACTTCCTGTCCTTTGCGGCAGCTGAGTAAGCAAGAAACAAAAGACGAACAAAAGGCTCGCAGCCGGTCGGCTGCGAGCCTTTTTCGTTTGCGTATGGGTTCAGTTGGCGCTGTTGTCCTCCTTGATTTCGCCACGGCGGAACGCGGCGAGCAGTTCTTTCAGATCGTCGATCGTCTGCTGGAGCGAATGGCCGACATCGGTTTCGCAGATGCGGATGCGGTTTTCCGAGCGGTCGAACGCCATCGAGGTGGACAGAATATCCTTGTTGTCGCGGATGGCAGTTTCCTTGCCGGGGAAGGGCTCGTGTGCAGTGATGTGGATGCCCCACGAGTCGAACACCAGCGTATAGCCCGCGATGCCGGTTGTCGGCTGATAGGCGCGGCAGAAGCCACCGTCAATCACGATCAGGCGGCCGCCCGCCTTGATCGGGCTTTCGCCGTCCTTGGTTTTGACCGGCACATGACCGTTGACGATATGGCAGTGCTCGCCCTCCAGACCGAATTCGCGCAGGATGCGCACACATACTTCGTCTTGGTTGTAGAAGGAATAGTACGGGTTTTTCGGTTCGGTCCAGGTGGACTTGTCTTCGATCAGGCGACGCTCAAAGGTGGCGATGTGGTCGCGCCCGAACGAGGGCGAATTGCGCCCGCACCACAAAAACCACAGAAAATCCTTGCCGAACTGCCGTTCCTGCGTGCCCTCGCGCGCGTAGTAGCCCTCGCGCGCAACGGTTTCGCACCAGTCCATGAGCGCTTTGCCCGAAAGCTGTTGCCCGCCGAACGAGAATTGCAGGAATTCGCCCTTGTCGTCCATTGGAATGCAGCCGTGGAACAACAGGTTGCCGTTGAAGCACTTGTACAGCCCTCCCTTGGAATAGAGAAAACCAATGTGCCGCTGCAATTTTTCACTGCGCAGGAAGGAGTTCTTCAGCTGCGCCATCAGGTCGTGCTCTTCGGGCGTCAGACGGTAAGGATCGGCCGGGTCGATGGTCGGAAAGTCGCAGTCGCGTAGCTTGTATTCGCCGGTCGGCAGCGTCACCGTGCCTTTTTCAAAGTCGATTTTATCCAGCAGCAGGCGGTCATCCATATGGAAGGAGGGATTGCGGCGGATGGTCTGTCCCTCGAGCTTAAACTGGATGACGGCGATCGCCTTGTGCATGCGTGCGGCGCGCGCAGTGTCTACACCGGTCTGCTCGGCCGGTTCCAGCGTCTTGGGCAGGAAACAGGATACATCGCGGCCGCGGTAAGTCTCGTCCGCAAACAGCGCAAGCGGGCGCAGGCTGATGCCGTAGCCGGTTTCGATCACATCCAGATTGTTATAGGTGATCGAGTTGCTCAGTACAGTTGCGATGCAGGTGCGGCTGCCCGTGGCGGCGCCCATCCACAGCACATCGTGGTTGCCCCACTGGATATCGACCGAGTGATGGTCCATCAGCAGGTCCATGATGATATCCGCGCGCGGACCGCGGTCAAAAATGTCGCCCACGATATGCAGGTGATCGACCACCAGCCGCTTGATGAGGTTGCACATCGAGATGATGAATTCTTCGGCGCGGTCGGTTTCGATGATCGAGGAAATGACTGTATCGAAGTATTCACGCTTGTTGTAAATGTCGTTATTCTTGTTGAGCAGCTCGTTGATGATGTCACCATTCCAGCGCGGCAGCGCGCGGCGCACCTTGGCGCGCGTGTACTTGGAGGCACACAGGCGGCAGATCTCAAGCAAACGGCTGAGCGTGATGCGATACCATTCGGCGCGGTCGGGTGAGGCGGAGGCCAGCTCTTCGAGCTTTTCCTCCGGGTAGTAAATCAGGGTGGCGAGCCGGGCGCGTTCGTCGGCGGGCAGACTGTCGCGCAGGACGATATCCACCTTTTCGCGCACAGCGCCCGAAGCGTTGTTCAGGATATGTACGAAAGCGTCTGCTTCGCCGTGCAGGTCGCTCATAAAGTGCTCGGTGCCCTTGGGCAGGCTGAGGATGGCCTGCAAATGGATGATTTCGCTGCTTGCCGCGCGCACATTGGGGTATTGCAGCGCAAGCAAACGCAGATATTTTTGACGGTCGGTGCGGTTGTCCATGGGATGCAGCTCCTCTCTATACCTCTTTTCTTTAGTATGCCATAAAACGGAGGGAAACACAAAGGGATTTCTGTAAAAACAAAGAAAACCGCCGTCCCGGATGGGGACAGCGGCGGCAGGGTTATTTGGGGCGTTTGGGGGTGCGGGTGCGGTCGGGCGCCCAGCCCTGCAAGGGGTAACGCTGGATGGCGCCGAAGATGCGTTCGCGCAGGCCGGGCATGGTCTGTTCCAGATTTTTGAGCAGGTCCTTGATCTCCTGCCGTTTGGTGTTGCCATCGGCAGGGCAGGGGTTGTGCACAATGGGCAGCGCATGCCGCTGCGCGAACGAGCGGACGTAGTACTCGGGCGTGTAGAGCAGCGGGCGGATGAGCGTGATGCCCGTGCGGTCGAGAAAGGTCACCGGCTGGAAGCAGGAGATGCGTCCCTCATAAAACAGGGACAGCATATAGGTTTCCACCACATCGTCAAAGTGGTGGCCGAGCGCAACCTTTTTGCAGCCTGCGGCGAGTGCTGCCTCGTGCAGCGCGCCGCGGCGCATCTTGGCGCACAGCGCGCAGGGGTTTTCCTCCTTGCGGATATCGAAAATGATCGGGCCGATCTGGGTCGGGATGCGGATGTATTCCACGCCCAGCTCGTCGCACAGCGTCTGCACGGGCGAAAAGTCCATCTCATCGTAGCCCATTTCGAGCGTGATGGCAATGACCTCGAATTTCTTGGGGTAAAACGCGCGCAGCTTTGCCAGCGCAACCAGCAGCGCGAGCGAGTCTTTGCCGCCCGACACACCGACGGCGATGCGGTCGCCGTCCTCGATCATATGGTAATGGTCCACCGCGCGGCGGACATAAGAGA
>ERZ1643246.3729-NODE-3729-length-12696-cov-6.999525_pt1 | contig 12696 bp, 9 predicted proteins | sample MGYA00579265_ERZ1643246 | MGnify/ENA primary metagenome ERZ1643246 (study PRJEB29033, sample SAMEA4952261) | chicken gut metagenome | biome: Broiler Chicken; feature: Gastrointestinal Tract; material: Caecum | place: Ireland | collected 2018 | study: Broiler... | reverse complement strand
TGAAAAAGTTTGAAGAGGAGAATGCGTGATGTTTCAGTATAGCTGTTTAAATCCGATTTCAGAGGTGGGTCTCCGGGAGTTCGGGGACGGGTATGCCAGGACTGAGAAGATAGAGGAGGCAGATGCCATCCTGGTCCGGAGCGCGAAAATGCATGATATGGAGCTGCCAGAGAAACTGACCGCCGTGGCCAGGGCCGGGGCGGGCGTTAACAATATTCCTCTGGAGCTCTGCGCGGAACACGGAATCGTGGTATTCAACACGCCGGGAGCCAATGCCAACGGTGTAAAGGAACTGGTGCTGGCAGGCATGCTGCTGGCCTCCAGAGATATTGTCGGCGGTGTGGAATGGGTAAAGAGCCAGGAGGACAATCCGGAAGTGGGAAAGCTGGCGGAGAAGCAGAAAAAGCAGTTCGCCGGCTGTGAGATCAGCGGAAAGAAGCTGGGGATCATCGGCCTGGGCGCCATCGGGCAGCTGGTGGCAAACGCGGCCACCCATCTCGGCATGGATGTGTATGGCTATGATCCGTATATTTCCGTGGACGCGGCCTGGAATCTGTCCCGCTCCATCCATCACATTCAGGATGTGAATGATATCTACCGGGACTGCGATTACATCACCATTCATGTGCCGCTGCTGGACAGTACCCGGGGTATGATCAGCCGGGAGGCCATCGGGATGATGAAGGAGGGCGTTGTGATTCTGAACTTTGCCCGGGATGTGCTGGTGGATGAGGACGCTCTGGTGGAAGCCCTGAAGTCCGGCAAGGTGAAAAAATATGTGACGGATTTTGCCAATCCCACGGTGGCCGGCGTGCCGGGCACGCTGATTACGCCCCATCTGGGAGCTTCCACGGAGGAGGCTGAGGATAACTGCGCGGTGATGGCGGTGAAGGAGATCCGCGATTATCTGGAGAACGGAAATATTAAGAATTCTGTAAACTATCCCAACTGTGATATGGGAAGATGTTCCGCTGCGGGAAGAATTGCCATCAACCACAGAAATATTGTAAATATGATCAATCAGTTTACGAAGGTGATCGGCGATGCGGGCATCAATATTTCAGATCTGACCAATAAGAGCAAAGAAAATTACGCATATTCTCTGATCGACCTGGAAGAGCCGGCGACGGAGGAGATGGTGCGCGCCCTGGAGGCCATTGACGGCGTACTGAAGGTGCGTGTGGTGAAATAAAAGCAGAAGAAAGAGGGCTGCGGCAGAATTGAAAGATTTTGCGGCAGCCCTTGTGCGCCTGCATGAAATTATGAGGAGGAATCAGTGATGGCAAGGATAAGACCGTTCCGGGCGCTCCGCCCTGCAGAGGGAAAGGAGGCAGCGGTGGCTGCTCTCCCCTACGATGTGTACAGCCGCGCGGAGGCAAGAGAAAAGGTGAAGGGAGACAGCCTTACCTTTCTTGGCATTGACCGGCCGGAGACGCAGTTTCCGCCGGAGCAGGATATGTATGCGGCCTGTGTTTATCAAAAAGGTGCGGAGATGCTCCGGGAAATGGAGAAAGAGGGGATTTTCATACAGGATGAGGCGGCCTGTTTTTATATTTACGAGCTGACCATGGACGGGCAGGCCCAGACAGGCCTGGTGGCCTGTTCTGCTGTGGACGATTATCTGTCCGGGGTTATCAAGAAGCATGAAAATACCCGGCGGGACAAGGAGGAGGACCGGATCCGCCATGTGGATGCCCTGAGCGCCCAGACGGGCCCCATTTTCCTGGCCTACCGGGCCGAGGACCGGATCCGGCAGATCCTCAGACGGGAGAAAGAGGCGCCGGCCCTGGCGGATTTTACTTCCGAGGACGGCGTCCGGCACCGGATATGGAAGATTGCGGAGTATGACATAATAGAAGAGATTACGGGGATTTTCGGGGAGATCAGCCACACATACATCGCAGACGGACACCACCGGGCGGCCTCCGCCGTGGCAGTTTCCGTGATGCGGAGAGAGGAACATCCGGATTACACCGGGGAGGAAGAATTCAATTATTTTCTGTCCGTACTTTTTCCGGATGATGAGCTGCGTATTCTGGATTATAACCGTGTGCTGAAGGATCTGAACGGGCATACGGAGGAGCAGATTCTGGCCGCGTTCCGGGAGGCATTCACCGTGGGCGCTCCGGAGACGGCTCCGGTGCGGCCGGCGCAGAAGGGGGAAATGGGCCTCTGTCTGGGCGGATGCTGGAGGCGTCTCCGGGTGCGGCAGGAAAGAGTGAAGACAGATCCGGTGGGCAGCCTGGATGTGGCCTATCTGCAGAGAGAGATCCTGGAGCCGGTATTCGGCATCCGGGATCCCAAAACAGATAAAAGAATTGATTTTGTGGGAGGCATCCGGGGCCTGGAAGAGCTGGAGCGGCGGTGCCGGGAAGACTGCGCGGCAGCCATTTCCCTGTATCCCACTTCCATGGAGGAGCTTTTCGCGGTGGCGGACGCGGGGCTTTTGATGCCGCCGAAGTCCACCTGGTTCGAGCCGAAGCTCCGGAGCGGACTGTTTATACATAAAATTGAAAGCTGACATCCGGCTCCCGCAGAAGCCGGAAGGACAGTTCCAGGTACAGCCGTGTGTCGTAGTCGGACAGGTTCAGGTGCGTCAGCTCCAGGATCCGCTCCATGCGGTTGATGAACGTGCTGCGGTGGATATACAGCTTTTCCGCAGCCTTTGACATGTTAAACTGCTGTTCAAAATACATAAGAAGCGTTGCGTAGTAGCTGGTCTGCCGCTGCTGGTCGTGCTCACGGAGCGTGAGCAGGGCCGGGTGGCAGACCTGTTCCGGTTTAAAGATGCCTGTCCCGTAGGAAAGAAGATATTCCAGTCCGTAATCGTTAAAGCGGAAGTACCAGCGGGTGCTGTCTTTTTTTTTGCCGAATTCCAGCGCGTAAACTGCCTGGCGGAAGTATACGCTGATCTCCCGCAGGCCGGTAAAGACCCGGCTGCACCCGGCCACCATCAGGCCGTCCCGGACCAGATACGCCAGGGACTGATAAAATTCCGAAAGCTTATCGGCGCCGTAAAGAGTCAGGTTCAGAAGCAGGGCCACGTTTCCCTGATGCTCCACCGCGCAGGCGCCCCGCCACCGTTCTTCCACCTGCGAGATCAGATAAGGGGGATACAGATCTCTTTTCAGCCGGTGTTCCGGAAGGAAGAGAACCATCAGATAGCTGTGTTCTTCCGCCCAGCCGGTATTCTGGCCCAGCCGGCTGATGTCCCGGAGATGGGGAACCTTTCCGGACAGGCTGTCGGAGAGAAAAGAGTGCAGATACGTCTGGACGGAGGAGGTGAACTGGAAGGAGCCGAACCGCTGGAGAAGCATTTCGATGCATTCCGCCAGCTTTTCCAGAATGGGGCTGCGCCGTCCGCGGCAGTTGGCATCCTCGGCCGCCATAACCAGGCGCCCGCAGTATTTTCCTCCCGAGCGGAAATTGTAGAGCAGATAGTTCTTGTCGTAATCAAATTCAAAAATTCCCCGCGCGGTTTCCAGATTCCGAAAATGGGGGTTGGAGATGATGTCGTTTACCGTGTCCAGATTGATCTGTCCTTCGTCTGAGAACAGGGCGTAGGGGGTATCCGGCTCGTGTTCCGAGGCAATGATGTTAAACTGGTTGTCCAGCAGGCAGACGGGAATCCGGAAGCACTGATAGGTGTAGCGGATCAGGTTCCGGAAATCCTGAAATTTCTCCACAATCTGCAGGCACGTGTTCTCCCATTCATCATAAAAGTCATACAGCTGCTGCAGTTTGTTGTAGATGACATCGGGATTCTCACTTTCCGGCAGGACGAAAAGTGATGCCCCTCCGGAGGGCTGCGGCGGGTTATCGGAAAAACATAAAAATGTTTCCGGCAGCGGGGGAGGGCTGCCGGAGCCCAGAAGAAGAAGATGGCCGGACTGGCCGGAAGCGCCGGTATAATACAGAGGCCTCCCAAGCTCCGGGTTCTGTCCTTCTCCGGGAATGTACAGGACAGAATGTTGTTTGGACAGATGAAAATATATGATATCGCTGTTTAATTTCATGGGTAAATCCTCTCATATCCCGTTTTTCTGTGCAAAATGCAGATAAAATGACATTTTTCACACACTACAAATTGTAGTGTGCAGAAGGCGAAAAGTCAACTGTTTTAATGGATTTACGAAAAGATCTTTATCCCATATAATATGGTTAAATCAATTTTTGGTAACCCATTACTACTCTATACACATGGAAAGGGCAGAGCTTAACGGCTTTGCCTTTTCTGTTTTTGGCGGCAGCCTGCCCGGGACACAGAAAATTCATTTGCAAAATCTGTGTAAAATGTTTACAATAAAACCATATTTGTATTTTTCGTAAGGGAAAATATAGGACTGAAAGGAAGGCTCGTGTTCTGAAATGATGCAAATGTGGAAAGAGAAGCTCAGGGAAAAGGGAGGAAGGCGCCATCTGATCTTCTGGGGAATTTACTGGGGAATTACACTGGCCCTGATTCTGGGGCATCTCCCGCTTCTTACCAGCGCGGAGGGAGGGGCGCATCTGCCCTACTGTCTGGCCGTGGCCGGGATGCTGATCCTCTTCGCGGTGCTGGTATGGCTGTGCGAGAGAATGTGGACCAGGGATGTCAGCAGAAGAGAAAAGAAAAGGATTACCATCTGGCATTTTCTGATCCTGTTTGCCGATTCCATCTACCTTTTCTGGGCTATGGAGTTTGTCAATAATAACCAGTTCACGGAGATGGAATTCGGCTACATGGCGCTGAATGTGGCGGGGATTTTTATCATTGCGCTGATTTTTCTGTTCTGGCTGAATTCCTTCCGGAGAGCGCTGATGGCGGTAACTATCCTGTTTACCTCCCTGACGGTCGCCTTCTATTATGTGTACACTTTCCGGGGTGAACCGCTGCAGCTGATTGACTTTTTCAGCTTCGGCACGGCCATGGATGTGGCGGGAGATTATGATTTTTCATTTCCGAGGCAGATGGCGGTGATTGTCCCGGTGGCGCTTTGCCTGATCGCTCTGATCCTGCACCTGCCGGACCGGTATCTGGCCAGAAAGCGATTTGGGAAAATCGCGGTTCGCATAGGAGTCGGCGGGTTTATGGTGTTCGGATATTTCTTTTACCTGAATGTAAACTGGAACGGCGGCCTGGGCATCATCACAAACCTCTGGTCGCCCATCAGTACCTACCGGGAATACGGGAATACAGTGGGCTTTTTCTGTGTGGCAAAATATATGCGGCTGACGCCGCCGGAGGGCTATACGGTCCAGGAGACGGAGCAGATTGCGGAAGCCGTGGATACCTCCGGCGATTCCGGGCAGAACCAGGTGAAGCCGGTGAATATTATTGCCATTATGAGCGAATCCTGGGCGGATTACCGGATGGTGGGGGACCTGGTGACCAATGAAGAGGTTATGCCGTTCTACGATTCACTGAAGGAAAATACGATCAAGGGCAGTACGCTGGTGTGTATCCGGGGCGGCGGGACGGCTAAGACAGAGTATGAATTCCTTACTGGGAATTCCGTAAAGCGTTTTCCGTCCATGGTGCCCTATGTAAGCTACTATACCCATGACCAGTATTCTCTGGTGAGCACACTGGAGGCGCAGGGCTACGCGTCTGTGGCCATGCATCCCAACAAGGGCTCCAACTGGAAGCGGACCAGCGCCTACCGCTTCCTGGGTTTTGATACCTTTTACACAGTGGATGACTTTGATACTGACGCGGAGCGGATCCGGGACAATATCAGCGATCAGGCTAATTTTGAGAAGATCATCCAGGTGGTGGAAGAGAAGGAGAACAGCGATGATCCGCTGTTTCTGTTTGACGTGACCATGCAGAATCATGGGGGATATACCGACGACAGCTACCAGGGGGAGATCCAGGTGGAAGGCTACAACGGCCAGGCCGCCAACCAGTATCTGTCCCTGATCCATGAAAGCGACAAGGCGCTGGAATATCTGATCAGCTATTTTGAAGAATGCGAGGAACCCACCCTGATCGTCATGTTCGGGGATCATTATCCCACCCTGCCGGACAGTTTTACGGAATATATTTCCGGTTCGGACTTTGACGATCTGTCTCTGGGTGAGCAGGAAATGTATTACGCGACGCCCTTCTTTATCTGGGCCAATTATGATATCCCGGAGGCGGAAGGAATACTCACCAGCACCAATTATCTGGGAACCATGATGCTGGAACAGACAGGGCTTGAGATGGCGCCATACAATTATTATCTGCAGGATCTCAGAGAGCTTATACCCGCCCTGAATCATCTGGGGTATATGGACGCAGAAGGAAATTTCCATTCCTGGTCTGACGGGGAGGAAGAGGTTCTGCAGGCAGAGTGGGAGTACGAGTGCCTTCAGTATAACAATCTGGCAGAAGAGAGAAACAGGCTCGACTGGTTCTTTACTGTAGACGCAGGGGACGGGTAAGGTTAAAATCTGCGAAAACCTCTTGCAAATTCCCGGGAATACGGTACAATGGTAAACTGTAGGCTTTTACTCTACAGTTAAGGAAAGGAAAGAAAGAGGTTTACTATGATTTCAGCAAATAATGTGACCCTGAGAGTGGGCAAGAAGGCTCTTTTTGAGGATGTGAATATTAAATTTACCGAAGGAAACTGTTATGGACTGATCGGCGCCAACGGCGCGGGAAAGTCCACCTTTCTGAAGATTCTCTCCGGACAGCTGGAGCCCACAAAGGGCGATGTCTCCATAACTCCGGGGCAGAGACTGTCCTTTCTGGAGCAGGATCACTTTAAATATGATGCGTACCCGGTGATTGATACGGTCATTATGGGAAACGCCCGCCTTTACGAGATTAAAAATGAGAAGGATGCTCTTTACGCCAAGGAAGATTTTACGGACGAGGACGGCATCCGCGCCAGTGAGCTGGAGGCGGAATTTGCCGAGATGAACGGCTGGGAAGCGGAGTCCGACGCGGAACAGCTCCTGAACGGCCTGGGAATTGAGACGGAGCTGCACTATTCCCAGATGGCGGATCTGACCGGTTCCCAGAAGGTAAAGGTGCTGCTGGCCAGAGCCCTGTTCGGAAATCCGGATATTCTGCTTCTGGATGAGCCAACCAACCATCTGGATCTGGATGCCATTGCCTGGCTGGAGGAGTTCCTGATTAATTTTGATAATACGGTGATTGTGGTATCCCACGACCGCTATTTTCTGAATAAGGTCTGTACCCAGATTGCGGATATCGATTACGGAAAGATTCAGCTGTATGCCGGCAACTACGATTTCTGGTTTGAATCCAGCCAGCTGCTGATCAAGCAGATGAAGGAAGCCAACAAGAAAAAGGAGGAGAAGATCAAGGAGCTGCAGGAATTCATCTCCAGATTTTCAGCCAACGCCTCCAAATCCAAGCAGGCAACCTCCAGAAAGAGAGCGCTGGAGAAAATCCAGCTGGATGAGATCAAGCCTTCCAGCCGGAAGTATCCCTATATTGATTTCAGACCAAACCGGGAGATCGGAAATGAGGTGCTTCAGGTGGAAGGCCTGACGAAAACCGTGGACGGCGTAAAAATTCTGGACAATATTACCTTCACTCTGGGGAGAGAGGACAAGGTAGCGTTTGTGGGCGGAAATGAGCAGGCCATCACCATGCTGTTCAAGATCCTCATGGATGAGGAGAAGGCGGATTCCGGCACCTACAAATGGGGTGTGACTACCAGCCAGGCCTATTTTCCCAAGGATAATACGGCAGAATTCGACAGCGATCTGACGATTGCCGAGTGGCTGACACAGTATTCGGAAGTAAAAGATGTAACCTATGTCCGGGGCTTCCTGGGCAGAATGCTCTTTGCAGGGGAGGACGGCGTGAAGAAAGTGCGCGTGCTCTCCGGAGGCGAGAAGGTCCGCTGCCTGCTGTCAAAAATGATGATTTCCGGCGCCAATATCCTGCTGCTGGACGAGCCCACCAACCATCTGGATATGGAGTCCATTACCGCCCTGAACAACGGCCTGATCAAATTCCCGGGCGTAGTTCTGTTTACCTGCCACGATCATCAGTTTGTGGAGACCACGGCCAACCGGATTATGGAAATTACGCCGGCGGGAACACTGATTGATAAAATTACCACCTACGATGAGTATCTGGCCAGTGATGAGATGGCCAGAAAACGTCAGGTTTACACCATGACGGAGGAGGATAACTGATATGAAAAAACCGGTTCTGGTGATCATGGCCGCCGGCATGGGAAGCCGTTACGGCGGTCTGAAACAGATTGATCCCGTAGATGACCAGGGACATATCATCATGGATTTTTCCATCTGGGACGCTCTGGAAGCCGGATTTGAGGAAGTGGCGCTGATTATTAAGAGAGAAAATGAGACGGATTTCCGGCAGGCGGTGGGAGACCGGATCAGCCGGAAGATCAAGGTGCATTACGTATATCAGCAGCTGGAAGATATCCCGGAGGGCTTTGCGGTTCCTTCCGGGAGGGTGAAGCCCTGGGGAACCGGCCATGCGGTCTTAAGCTGTATCCATTCATTTTCCGATGTTCCGATTGCGGTGATCAACGCCGATGATTATTACGGAAAGAATGCTTTCCGCCTGATCTACAACTATCTGACCGGTCATGGGGATGACGGCGTGTACCGCTACGCCATGGTGGGGTATTCTCTGAAAAACACGGTCACGGACAACGGCTCTGTGTCCCGGGGCGTCTGCCGTGTGGACGGGGAGGGGAATCTTCTGGACATTGTGGAACATACACGGATTGAGAAGCGGGACGGAGGTATTTTCTCTGCCGGCGAGGACGGGAAGACCTGGACGCGGCTGGATCCGGATACGGTAGTTTCCATGAATTTCTGGGGATTTTCCGCAGGCATGCTGGTAGAGCTGAACCGGAGATTCCCGGAGTTTCTCCGGGAAAATCTGGAGAAAAATCCGCTGAAGTGTGAATATCAGCTTCCTTCGGTGGTGGACAGTCTCCTGAGAGAGGGAAAAGCCGCAGTGAAAGTGCTTCACACGCCGGATCCGTGGTACGGAGTTACCTACAGGGAAGATAAGCCCATGGTCAGGGAGGCGGTTCGTGCCATGGAAAAGCGGGGGGAATACCCGGAGACGTTTTGAAAAGGAGAGGGAGTTTCAGAAACTTTGAAACGCCCTCTTTTGCTGTCTATCATCCGGGAACTTCGTAAAATTTGATGCGGATTGGTTTTTTTGGAAAAAAAATGCTTCCGGAACTGCCAAAACTGACGGAATTTTGGCGATTTGCATTGACAAACAGAGTTTTTAAGGGTAAGATATCCGGGTATATAGAAGAGTTTAAGGAGGAGATTATCATGAAAATGAAAAAGATTCTTGGGCTGTCCCTGGCTGCGGCCATGGCTCTGTCCCTGGGAGCCTGCGGAGACAGTGCCAGCAGCAGCAATTCCGCGTCCGGGTCCGGAAATACCGGCACTTCCGCTGATTCAGGGGAAACTGCTGAGGGCGGCACCCTGAAGATCGGCGGTATCGGACCGCTGACCGGTGATAACGCGGCATACGGACTGGCCGTACAGAGAGGCGCCCAGATTGCGGTAGATGAGATCAACGCTGAGGGCGGCATCAACGGCATGACCGTAGAATTCAGCATGGAAGATGATGTCAGCGATGCGGAAACCTCCGTCAACGCTTATAACAGCCTGAAGGACTGGGGCATGCAGATGCTGCTGGGAACCGTTACCAGCGCACCCTGTATCGCGGTGGTGGCCGAGACGGCAGATGACAATATGTTCCAGCTCACTCCCTCCGGTACGGCGGTAGAGTGTCTGGGCGATGCGGGCAATGCGTTCCGTGTCTGCTTCTCCGATCCCAGCCAGGGAACTGCTTCCGCGGATTATATTTCTGAGAATTCTCTGGGTGAGAATATCGGAATCATTTATAACAGCTCCGATCCGTATTCAACCGGAATCTATGAGAACTTCGTCAGTGAGGCCACTTCTCTGGGAATGAGCATTGTAGCCGAGGAGGCATTTACCGATGACAGTAAGTCTGACTTCAGTGTGCAGCTTCAGAAGTGCCAGGATGCAGGCGCGGATCTTCTGTTCCTGCCCATCTATTACCAGGAGGCTTCTCTGATTCTGCAGCAGGCTTCCAACATGGGATTTGCCCCCAGCTTCTTTGGCGTGGACGGCATGGACGGTGTGCTGACTGTGGAGAATTTTGATACTTCTCTTGCCGAGGGCGTTATGCTTCTGACTCCCTTTGCTGCGAATTCCGAGGATGAGAATGTACAGGCCTTTGTTTCTGCATACCAGGAGCAGTACGGAGAGACCCCGATCCAGTTTGCAGCCGATGCCTATGATGGTATCTACGCTATCAAGCTGGCTGCCGAGCAGGCAGGAATTACGGCTGATATGAGCGCTTCCGATATCTGCGACGCCATGAAAACCGCTATGACGGAGATCGAGCTGGTGGGCGTGACCGGAACCATCCGCTGGACCGAAGACGGTGAGCCGGACAAAGAGCCCATGGCCGTAGTAATCGAAAACGGCGAGTATGTAACCATGTAAGCACGGAACATACGTTGTTTATGGAAAGGAATGTGCGGCCAGCACTGTATCTGGTGAAAGCGCCCCGGAATTTCCGGGGCGGTTTCCCGATTTTTCTGATTCATATTTATATAAGCGCGCAATTTGGGACGTATACCGGTGAAGAGGCTGGTTCGCCGGTATACGTCCCAAATTGGCCTTTTGTCTCCGGCACATTTGTGCTATGATAAAACAATCAAAAGAAAAAACTGAAGGGGTGCGTTATGAGTTTCTTGTCTTATCTGATCAATGGAATCAGTCTTGGAAGTGTATACGCCATCATCGCCCTGGGATATACCATGGTTTACGGTATCGCCAAGATGCTGAACTTCGCACACGGCGATGTTATTATGATCGGGGCCTACGTGGTGTTCACTGCCATGACGGGATTTCAGGTAAATCCTGTCCTTGCTGTTATCATTGCCATGGTGATCTGCACAGTTCTGGGAATTGTGATTGAGCGGGTAGCCTATAAGCCGCTGCGGAATGCCAGCTCCAACCTGGCCGTGCTGATCACGGCCATCGGCGTCAGCTATCTGCTGCAGAACATTGCTTTGCTGGTGTTCGGGGCGGACACAAAATCCTTCAGCAGCGTTGTACAGCTTCCTTCCCTTGTACTGGGCGGAGGAGCGCTGACGATCCAGGCCACGACCATTGTAACGATTGTGGCAAATATTGTGATTATGATCGCGCTGACGCTGTTTGTAAACCGGACAAAGCCCGGGCAGGCCATGCAGGCTGTCTCGGAGGACCGGGGAGCTGCGGAGCTCATGGGCATTAATGTCAACGGAACCATCGCCCTTACTTTTGCCATTGGTTCCGCGCTGGCGGCCATTGCGGGAGCACTGCTCTGTTCGGCCTACAGTACCCTGACTCCCTACACGGGGGCCATGCCCGGCATCAAGGCATTCGTGGCAGCTGTCTTCGGCGGTATCGGTTCCATCCCCGGCGCCATGATCGGAGGCCTGCTGCTGGGTGTAATAGAGAATCTGAGCCGCGCCTACATCTCTTCTGAGATTGCGGACGCCATCGTGTTTGCGGTCCTGATCGTGGTGCTTCTGGTGAAGCCGGCGGGGCTGTTTGGCAAGAATGTACAGGAGAAAGTGTAAGGTGGACGGTATGAAGAGACGAATGAGTAAAGCAACAGTAAGCAGCCTGTCCAATTACGGGCTGATCATAGCAATTTTTATTATCGTACAGATCTGTTCCGCGGCAGGGGTCCTCACCAACCAGATCGAGGGACTGCTGATTCCGGTCTGCATTTATGTGATTGCGGCCATATCCCTGAACCTGGTGGTAGGTATTTCCGGAGAGCTCAGCCTGGGACACGCGGGCTTCATGTGTGTGGGAGCTTTTTCCAGCGCTCTGTTTTCCAGACTGATGGAGGACGCTCTGCCCACAGGTCCGCGGTTTTTCATTGCCATCGTTATCGGTGCCCTGGTGGCGGCGTTTTTCGGCTTCCTGATCGGCATTCCGGTGCTCCGGCTTCGGGGGGATTATCTGGCCATTGTTACGCTGGCCTTTGGAGAGATCATCAAGAATCTTCTGAATATCGTATATCTGGGCCGTGATGAGAACGGACTCCATCTGGCCAGGAACGCCGGCGGCCTGCAGATGTCGGCGGAGGGCGACACCATCATCAAGGGAGCCCAGGGCATCTCCGGCACGCCCAGAGATTCCAGCTTTTTGGTGGGCATCATTCTGATTCTGGTAACGCTGTTTATTGTGCAGAATATTATTAATTCCCGCACCGGGCGGGCTATCATGGCCATCCGTGACAACCGGATTGCGGCGGAATCCATCGGCATCAATGTGACCAAATACAAGCTGCTGGCATTTACCGTGTCGGCCGCTCTGGCCGGCGTCGCGGGCGCTCTGTATTCCCACAATCTTTCCAGCCTTACGGTCAGCCGGTTTGACTACAACATGTCCATCCTGATCCTGGTGTACGTGGTGCTGGGCGGTATCGGAAGCATCAAGGGTTCCATCATCGCCACAGTCATTCTGTACGTACTGCCGGAGATGCTGCGGTTCCTGCAGGATTACCGGATGCTGATCTATGCCATCGTCCTCATCGCCATGATGCTCTTTAACTGGTCGCCCGCATCCATCGCCTGGAGAGAAAGAATCAAGGAGAAATTCAAGAGAAATAAGACAAAGGGGGTATCCTGACATGGCATTGCTGGAAGT
>ERZ1643246.3728-NODE-3728-length-12698-cov-7.866171_pt1 | contig 12698 bp, 8 predicted proteins | sample MGYA00579265_ERZ1643246 | MGnify/ENA primary metagenome ERZ1643246 (study PRJEB29033, sample SAMEA4952261) | chicken gut metagenome | biome: Broiler Chicken; feature: Gastrointestinal Tract; material: Caecum | place: Ireland | collected 2018 | study: Broiler... | reverse complement strand
ATAAATTAAAAGAGAATGTTGACACGATTATCGTGATTCCGAATGATAAACTTCTTGAAGTCGTTGACAGACGCACGACAATGCCTGAAGCTCTTAAGAAAGCGGATGAAGTGCTTCAGCAGGGTATTCAGGGTATTACAGACCTGATCAATGTGCCGTCTCTGATCAATCTGGATTTCGCAGATATCCAGACAGTTATGAAGGACAAGGGTATTGCACATATCGGTATCGGTTCCGGACGCGGTGACGATAAGGCTCTCGAGGCTGTGAAAGAAGCGGTTGCAAGCCCGCTGCTTGAGACAACAATTCAGGGAGCATCCAACGTCATTGTCAATGTATCTGGTGATATTACTCTTATGGATGCATCTGATGCAGCTGATTATGTACAGGAGCTTGCAGGAGAGAGTGCAAGTATTATCTTCGGTGCTATGTATGATGATACGAAGTCTGATGAGTGTACAATCACTGTTATTGCCACAGGCTTACATAATGTAGGCGGAAGCGCTTCCAAGTTAAAGGCAAGACTGGAAGGACAGCAGAAGGTGGGCTCTATCCTGCCTAATGGCGAGTCACCGGTAAGAAGCCGTCTTGACAGTGAAAATAAGAGAACTGCAGCAAGCACAGCTTCATCAAGACCGCAGGGCGGAACAATGCCGACACTTCAGCCGAGGACTCCGTCCAGCACTGTAAAAGAGCAGTCTATTAAGATTCCGGATTTCTTCAAGAAATAGAAAATATAGTTTATGTAAAATGATTAAAAGCTCTGTACGGGATACCGTACAGGGCTTTTTTTGATACTTACTGTTTTGTTCCATACCGGCACTTTCTGCTGTCGAAAGATATTTCTGTGTTTCCGTCATTATCTGACAAATTTTATTCCCGGCCGGGAGATATAATAATTTCCGGATCGTTACCGGAGGAAAGAAGGTGAGGTATGTACTATGAATTGTACATAGATGTGTTTTTTCTGGAAAACTTCATGCTTGACAGTCTTCTTCTCCTGATTGTAAACCGTATAATAAACAACGGACGGTCATATGGACGCCTCCTTTTGGGAGGCGCGGCAGGAAGCCTTTTAACCTGTCTGGTTATTGTACTTCCTTTTCCGTCCGTGCTGCGCCTGATCCTGTTTCACACGCTGGTGGACAGTGCAATGCTGTTTGCGGGCCTTCGGATTACCGGACTGCCTCAGTTTATACGCGCACTTCTGTTCCTGTATGTGTCAGCATTCTTTATGGGCGGCATCTTGCAGGTTATGCGTCCTTATATGCGGTATGCCAGTCTTTTTTACGCGGCTGCCGTATTAAGCGGAGCAGTGCTTCTGCAATTATGGAAGATTGTTTCTCATATTTGCAGGCAGCAGGGAAAAATTCTGAAAGTGACTCTATATACAGAATATGGACAAAAGTCCATAAAAGCGCTTCTGGATACGGGAAACGAGCTGCGAGACTGCTATACGGGGGATCCGGTGAGTGTTATCGATCCGGAGACAGCGGCAGAAATCTGGAGCTGCGGGGAACCGGAAAAAGGATTTCGTCTGATCCCGTACCGTTGTGTGGGAGGCGAATCAATTATGAAGGTGTTCCGGCTGAAAAAGATATGTATTCATATGGAAGAAGACAGATGGATAGACAATCCTCTGGTGGGAATCGGGGAAGCATATCTGTCCGGTAACAGAGAATATGAGATGATCCTGAATCCGGCGATTTTTTCCGGATGAAATCAAAATATAAATTTGGGAGGAGACTGGATGTTAGTTAATGCAGCGGTTCCGCATCAGTTCAGGATGCGGATTATGCCGGATATCAGAAGCCTGATATTTGGAAATGGAAAGGAAATTCATTACATAGGAGGGACGGAAATTCTGCCGCCTCCGCTGGAAGGCGTACAGGAGAAGGAGATGATCAGCCGTCTGGGTACGGACAACGATGAGACAGCCAAAAAGGCGCTTATAGAACATAATCTCCGTCTTGTCGTCTATATTGCAAAGAAATTTGATAATACCGGAGTAGGAGTGGAAGATCTGATTTCAATTGGAACAATCGGACTTATTAAAGCAATTAATACTTTTAATCCCGCAAAAAAGATTAAACTGGCCACATATGCATCGAGATGTATTGAAAATGAGATTTTAATGTATCTGCGCCGGAACAGTAAGACAAAACTGGAAGTATCTATTGATGAGCCTCTCAATGTGGACTGGGACGGCAATGAACTGCTTCTGTCGGATATACTGGGGACAGAGGAGGATACAATATACCGGGATCTGGAGAATGAGGCAGAGAGAAAACTTCTCGTACGCGCTCTCAACAAACTGTCCGGGAGAGAAAAAATGATCGTAAAAATGCGTTTCGGTCTGGATAACCCGGAGGGAAGAGAAAAAACCCAGAAAGAAGTAGCGGATATGCTTGGCATTTCACAGTCATATATTTCGCGTCTGGAGAAAAAAATCATGAAAAGACTAAAGCGGGAAATGGTGAGATATGAATAGATAAATTTCGATTTTACGGACTGATAAAATATCCGCCTCCCGGCGAATGTTTTATCAGTTCGAACAATCGAAATACATCTACATATTGTAGTAGTGTGCATAGATTCCGTTTTGCTGCAACAGTGTTTCGTGTGTTCCTCTCTCTGCAATGCCGTCCTCAGTGATGACGATGATTTCATCGGCGTTTCGGATAGTGGAGAGCCGGTGGGCGATGGTGATGGTTGTCCTGCCGGCGGAGAGTTCTTCCAGACTCTGCTGGATCCAGCGCTCGCTTTCATTGTCCAGCGCGCTGGTGGCTTCGTCAAGGACAAGGATTGGCGGATTTTTCAGGAATACGCGGGCGATGGAGATACGCTGTTTCTGCCCTCCGGATAGACGGGCGCCGCGCTCGCCCACAAAGGTGTCGTAGCCATCCGGAAGTTCTTGGATAAAATCGTGTATATTGGCACGTTTTGCTGCTTCGATGATTTCATCCATAGAAGCACCGGGTTTTCCGTAAGCAATATTTTCCCGGATTGTACCTGAGAAGAGATAGACATCTTGCTGCACCATACCGATCTGGGTTCTCAGGCTCTTCAGTGTGAGCGTACGCACATCCCTGCCGTCGATGGTGACCCGTCCGCCTGTTACATCATAGAATCTTGGCAGGAGGGAACAGATGGTTGTTTTCCCGCTGCCTGAAGGCCCGACAAGGGCGATGGATTTTCCCGCCGGGATCTCGAAAGAGACATGGGAGAGGACCGGAGTGTCGTCATCACTGTAATGGAAGGACACATCTTCATAACATACCCGCCCCTTTACATCGGTGAGAGGTTTGGCATCCGGGGCGTCAACAATCTCGGGTTCGGTCTCCATTACATCCAGAAAACGGCGGAAACCTGCCAGACCTTTCTGCATCATTTCAATCAGTTCTACCAGAATCTGGATCGGGCTGATGAAAATGCCGATGTACAGTGCATACATTGCAAGATCCGTAACGTTCATGAGACCGCGGGCAATAAGATATCCTCCGAATACAAGTGTTACGAGATACATCATCCCCTGAAAGAAAAGATTCCATCCCATGAAATTTCCCATACAGTTATAGTTGTTTCGTTTAGATATGAGGAATGCGTGGTTGCTTTTTTTGAATTTTTCCCGCTCTATATCCTCGTTCGCAAAGGACTGGACGACACGGATGCCGGCCAGTGTATCCTGAAGGCTTGAGTTGACGTCACCGATCTTTCTTCGGTTTTCCATAAATGTCTCCTGCATACGCTGGTTCTGGCGGAATGAAAAGATGAACATACACAGGACGAGAACAACAAGAGGCAGAGCCAGCCTCCAGTTAATAAGGAACAGGAAGATGAATGAGCCAATGATCTTTACGACGGAGATAAACAGGTTTTCCGGGCCGTGGTGTGCGAATTCTGCAATGTCGAACAGATCGGAGACGAGTTTGCTCATCATTTGTCCGGAATTGTTTCGGCTGTAGTAGGAAAAGGAAAGCTTTTCATAATGATCAAAGAGCTGCTGACGCATATCCCGTTCCATATTGGCTCCCATCATGTGGCCTTGATAGCTTACATAGTATTTGCAGAGGCTTTGGATGATATACATGGCCAGCAGAGCAACGCCTATTAAGGGCAGTGTGCCGAGAATAGTGCTGCTGTCTTTTGTGAACAGAGTATTGGTCATAGTGCGCAGGATCTGAGGGTAGGCAAGATCCACAATACTGATAAATGCCGCGCAGATCAGATCAATAAAAAAGACAGTTCTGTACGGCGCATAATAATCTATAAATTTTCTGATTGTGTGCATAGTATCACTCCTTGTTTCAATTTTATCCCGCTGAACATCTTAGCATATCATTTTCTGCTTGACAAGAAGCTCCCTCCTGTAATAACGTATGAATGTATGTCTTCAATAATATTATCAGAAGGGAAATACGATATGAGACTTTATCTGGCTCCTCTTGAGGGGATTACAGGGTGGATATTCCGCAGTGCTCTCCATGAATGCTTCGGAGGATTTGATAAATACTTTGTGCCGTTTATCAGACCGAATCAGATGGGGCATTTCAGTGCGAGAGAGAAGAAAGATATTCTTCCGGAGCATAATAAGGGGATGTATACAGTCCCGCAGATTTTGACAAACAGACCGGAGGATTTTATACGTACTGCGTCAAAGCTGAAGGAATACGGATACGGAGAAATCAATCTGAATCTGGGCTGCCCGTCTAAAACAGTTGTGACGAAAGGGCGCGGAGCCGGCTTCCTTGCATATCCGGACAGACTGGACAATTTCTTGTACGAGATATTTGAAAAGTGCGAGATCCGCATCTCTGTTAAAACCAGACTGGGGATGGATGAACCGGAAGAATTTCACCGGATTCTCGCCATATATAATAAATATCCGCTGGAAGAATTGATTATTCACCCGCGGGTACAGAAGGATTTTTATAAGAATACACCCGATATGGAAGCGTTTGCCGGGGCATTAAAAAAGAGCAGCAATCCGGTGTGTTATAACGGGGATATTTTTACCATGGCGGATTACGGACGTTTCACGCATATGCAGCCGGATGTTGATTGTATCATGATAGGCAGAGGCGTGCTTGCCGATCCTGCACTGGCCCGGAAAATCAGGGGAGGCGCAGGGCTTAGTGCTGCGGAACTGAGGCGCTTCCATGATCTTCTGTACGCAGGATACTGCAGGGAAATGTCCGGAGACAGAACGATTCTTTACAAAATGAAAGAGCTGTGGACGTATCTTGCCCCGGTATTTACTAATTATAAAAAATATGCAAAGAAGATAAAAAAGTCCGAGAAATGTGCAGTATATGAAAAAGTCGTAGAAGAGCTGTTTGAAAAAGAAGAGATCATCATGTCCTGAAGTGCGGGATATGATGACCTCTTTTCTATATTATGCGGATTCTAGTTCTGTGATGTTTCGTTCTGTCTTTTGAGTGCTGCCTCCACGAACCCTTTGAACAGCGGATGAGGACGGTTGGGTCTGGATTTGAGTTCGGGATGTGCCTGTGTCGCGATGAACCACGGATGAGACGGGATTTCGATCATCTCGACAATGCGGCTGTCCGGGGAGAGACCGCACAGAGACATTCCGTGTTCTTCCAGAACATCACGGTAATCATTGTTTACTTCGTAGCGATGGCGGTGGCGTTCGCTGATTTCTTTTGTGCCGTAAAGTTTCTCGGCAAGAGAGCCTTCTTTGAGCACGCAAGGGTATGCGCCCAGACGGAGTGTGCCGCCGATATCTTCCACGCCGATCTGGTCCGGCATGATGTGGATCACCGGATGAGTGGTATCGGGCTTGAGTTCCATGCTGTGTGCGTCATGATATCCGACTACATTTCTTGCAAATTCTACAATGGCAAGCTGCATTCCAAGGCAGAGGCCGAGGAACGGGATACCGTGTGTGCGGGCATATTTGATGGCTGTGATTTTGCCTTCGATTCCCCTGTGACCGAAGCCGCCGGGAACAAGGATGCCGCTTACATCAGAGAATATTTCTTCCGCATTTTCTTCTGTAACTGTCTCGGAGTCAACCCATTTAATATTTACCGTAGTATGGGAATAGATGCCTCCGTGTTTCAGTGCCTCTACGACACTGATGTAGGCGTCGTGCAGCTGGATGTATTTTCCGACAAGGGCGATGGTTACTTCCTGAGTCGGGTGGCGCAGATTTTCCACCATTTCGGTCCAGTCTTTGAGATCCGGTTCCGGACAGTCCAGATGGAGACATTCACAGACAACCTGTGCAAGATGTTCCTTTTCCATTGCCAGAGGAGCCTCATAGAGATATTCCACATCCAGATTCTGGAGTACGTGGCTTGCCGGAAGATTGCAGAACAGAGAAATTTTGTCTTTCATGCCCGAATCAAGAGGATACTCGGAACGGCATACGATGATATCCGGCTGAATGCCCATCCCCTGCAGTTCTTTTACGCTGGCCTGTGTCGGCTTGGTCTTCATCTCCTGAGAAGCCCGCAGATAAGGAATCAGTGTTACATGGATGAGGATAACATTTTCTGAACCTTTCTCATGCTGGAACTGACGGATAGATTCAAGGAAAGGCTGGCTCTCGATGTCTCCGACTGTGCCGCCCACTTCAATGATAGCGATTTCTGTATCGGTTGCAGCGGGATTGCGGTAGAATCTGCTCTTGATTTCATTTGTGATATGGGGGATGACCTGAACGGTGCCTCCGCCGAAATCGCCGCGTCGTTCTTTCTGAAGAACAGACCAGTAAATCTTTCCGGTCGTGACATTGGAGTTCTTGGTCAGGCTCTCATCGATAAAACGTTCATAGTGTCCCAGATCCAGATCGGTCTCGGCGCCATCGTCCGTGACGAAGACTTCGCCGTGCTGTACCGGATTCATGGTTCCCGGATCGATATTGATATAGGGATCAAATTTCTGCATGGTTACGGTATATCCCCGGGCTTTTAACAATCGTCCAAGGGAAGCGGCCGTGATGCCTTTTCCGAGTCCGGAAACGACGCCGCCGGTTACAAATACATATTTTACTGCCATAATAGTGCCCTCCTGTAATTGAAAATATCTGGTGAATGGTAAGCGGTTCTTAAAAAAGAGTACAGTCTGACCATGGATGGAAAGTCGCATCATTGTGACCGGATCCATACATGTAGTCAGACTGTCTGAAAAAAATACCTATATAGTATACAACAGACGGGGCAGAAAGTACAGTGTTTTTTACGAAAGAAGTATATGTTCGTACACTGCCTCACAGGTAAGCTGTACACCAAGTTTTTTAAAGATCTTAATATCCACATCCGAGAGCATGACGGAAGTATGCGCCTGACAGCCGTTCAGTTTCGGAAGCTGGGAAAGTGCAAGACGCGCTTCCGGATTCGAAGCGGCGCTCGCGGAGAGTGCGATCAGCACTTCGTCTGTGTGAAGGCGGGGATTTCTGCTCTTCAGATAATCCACCTTCAGTTTCTGGATCGGTTCGATGGACTCAGGGGAAATAATATGTTCCTCATGTCCGATCCCGGCGAGAACTTTCAGGACATTCAGAAGCAGGGCTGCAGAAGCTCCAAGGAGATTCGTTGTCTTGCCGGTTACAATACGGCCGTCGTCAAGTTCAAGCGCAGCGGCAGGTCCGCCGGTCTCCTTGGCGCGTTTCTGCGCTTCGACGGCAACTTTGCGGTCTGCAGCTGTAATCCCTGCCATATTCATAAGAAGTTCGATTTTGTCTGCTTCTTTTTCGGAGGCGTCGCCCTTTACCAATGCGTTCAGTGCAGCGTAGTAGCGGCGGATGATCTCCTGTTTCGATGCTTCACGGCAGACTTCATCATCGCAGATACAGCTGCCTGCCATATTAACTCCCATATCTGTAGGAGATTTGTAAGGGCTTTCCCCATAGATCTTTTCAAATATTGTATTAAGCACAGGGAAAATCTCCACATCCCGGTTATAGTTGACGGTTGTTTCGCCGTAAGCTTCCAGATGGAAAGGATCGATCATATTTACATCGTTTAAGTCGGCTGTCGCCGCCTCATATGCCAGATTGACAGGATGCTTAAGCGGCAGGTTCCAGATCGGGAATGTCTCAAATTTGGCGTATCCTGCATGAATGCCTCTCTTGTGTTCGTGATAAAGCTGGGAAAGGCATGTGGCCATTTTCCCGCTTCCCGGTCCCGGGGCCGTTACGATGACGAGGGGGCGTGTCGTCTCGATATAATCGTTCTTTCCATAGCCGTTATCGCTGATTATAAGCGGGATATTGGACGGGTAGCCCGGAATTATATAATGAAGATATACAGGAATATTCATGCTTTCCAGTCTGTTCTTGAACAGAAGGGCACTCTCCTGACCGGAAAACTGTGTGATTGTTACACTGCCTACATAGAGCCCTTGATCCCTGTAGGTCTGGATCAGTCGAAGCACGTCTGTGTCATATGTGATGCCCAGATCGCCCCGGACTTTGTTTTTCTCAATGTCTTTTGCGCTGATGACGATGACGATTTCCGCTTGACTGCTCAGCTCTTTGAGAAGCCGTAATTTGCTGTCGGGAGCGAAACCGGGAAGCACACGGGAAGCGTGATAGTCATCGAAAAGCTTTCCGCCGAATTCCAGATATAATTTGTTGTCGAATTTGCTGATCCGTTCCCGGATATGTTCCGACTGCATTTTCAGGTATTTTTCATTGTCAAAACCTATTTTCATAGTTTCCCCTTTCCTTTGTATTATCGTACCCAGTATACTATAAAAAGTCATGGATTTACAATATTTTCATAATGTTTTTGTTGATTTATGCAAAACCTGTCTTTATAATAATAATAGCTGTTTTTAGGAGGAATAGAATGGACAATAATAATAGAAATAAAGACCCGAATCACAACCGGCAGGGCTGGGGGATCATCCTCGTAACAACCCTGCTGGTCACTTTTATGGTGATGGGATTGTACTCTATGATGCGGGGATCCGGGCCGGAGGAGATCAGTTACGACAAGTTCCTCTCACTCCTCGACAATAAGAAGGTTCAGGAAGTAAGCCTGAACAGCAGCCGGATTTATATTACGCTGACGGATGAAGCGCGTCAGGAGGAATTTAGGAAAAGCGGACGGACCGGCAGTCCGGCAAATATTCTGAGCCAGCTGCAGGAACAGATGCAGTCGGGCAGCAGTGACGGCAGTACCGGAGAGGAGGCAGAACGGAATCCGGACTACTATACCGGGTATGTCAATGATTATACACTTGCAGATAAGCTTGAGGAAGCAGGAGTCAAATTTGGAAGTGAACCGGCCGATACCGTTGGGCAGACGCTGCTTGAACTTTTCATAACGGTGATCCTCCCCATAGGCCTGATGGCAGTTATTCTTGTATGGCTGATGCGGAAGATGACGAAAGGCGGAGGCGTGATGGGCATTGGAAAAAGCAATGCCAAGATGTATATGGAAAAGGAAACCGGTGTTACATTTCAGGATGTAGCCGGCGAAGACGAGGCGAAGGAATCCCTCCAGGAAGTAGTGGATTTCCTTCACAATCCGGGTAAGTACAGCGGAATCGGTGCGAAGCTTCCCAAAGGAGCCCTGCTTGTGGGACCGCCCGGAACCGGTAAGACGCTTCTGGCGAAAGCAGTTGCAGGCGAGGCGAAAGTGCCGTTCTTTTCTTTGTCAGGCTCTGCTTTTGTAGAGATGTATGTCGGAGTGGGAGCGTCACGTGTCCGTGACCTGTTCAAGCAGGCACAGCAGCAGGCGCCGTGTATTGTGTTTATTGATGAGATCGATGCCATCGGGAAGACCCGTGATTCTTCGCTGGGCGGTAACGATGAGAGAGAGCAGACTCTGAACCAGCTCCTCGCGGAGATGGACGGGTTTGATACCAATAAAGGTCTTCTGATCCTTGCGGCAACGAACCGTCCGGAGATTCTGGATCCGGCTCTTCTGCGTCCGGGGCGTTTCGACCGGAGGATTATTGTGGATAAACCGGATCTGAAAGGCCGTGTGGAGATACTGAAAGTCCATGCAAAAGATGTGAGGATGGATGAGAGTGTAGATCTGGAAGCAATTGCTCTGGCTACATCCGGTGCGGTAGGGTCTGATCTGGCAAATATGATTAATGAGGCCGCGATTAATGCAGTGAAGCATGGCCGACAGGTAGTAAGCCAGAAAGATCTCTTTGAGGCAGTGGAAGTCGTTCTTGTCGGCAAGGAAAAGAAGGACCGCATCATGAGCAAGGAGGAGAGAAGGATCGTATCCTATCATGAAGTGGGGCATGCACTTGTGACGGCGCTTCAGAAGAATACAGAGCCGGTGCAGAAGATCACGATTGTACCAAGGACGATGGGGGCTCTCGGTTACGTGATGCAGACACCGGAGGAAGAGAAGTTCCTGAATACGAAAAAAGAGCTGGAAGCGATGATTGTCGTGGCTCTCGGCGGACGCGCCGCGGAAGAGCTTGTCTTTGATACGGTGACTACAGGAGCAGCCAATGATATCGAGCAGGCGACTAAGATTGCCCGCGCAATGATCACACAGTATGGCATGTCAGAGCGGTTCGGCCTGATGGGGCTTGAGTCTATCCAGAACCGTTATCTGGATGGAAGAGCCGTATTAAACTGCGGAGATGCCACGGCCGGCGAGATTGACGAGGAAGTCATGAAGATGCTGAAAGCAGCATATGAAGAGGCGAAGAAGCTTCTTGCCGAGAACCGGGAAGCTCTGGATAAGATCGCCGCTTTCCTGATTGAAAAAGAGACGATTACAGGCAAAGAGTTTATGAAGATATTCCGAGAAGTAAAAGGAATACCGGAACCGGCTGAGACGGAGGAAGACGTACCGGCTGAGCGGGAAGGGCGCATAAATATGAAAACAGAAAAACCGGCGGAGGACAGACAGCCGGAAGCAGGCGGTGAGTAAGGCTCATGGAAAATAGTAACTTTGATATTCAGGAAGAGCTGAAAAAGCTGCCCGGCAGACCCGGCGTGTATATTATGCACGATGAAAATGACCATATTATCTATGTCGGGAAAGCTGTCAGTCTGAAGAACCGGGTGCGTCAGTATTTCCAGAGCAGCAGAAATAAGGGCGTCAAGATTGAGCAGATGGTGACGCACATCCGGCGGTTTGAATATATTGTGACGGATTCGGAACTGGAGGCTCTTGTTCTGGAATGCAACCTGATTAAAGAGCATCACCCAAAATATAATACGATGCTCATGGATGACAAGACCTACCCTTTTATAAAGGTGACTACGAATGAAGCCTTTCCAAGGGTGGTGATGTCACGTAAGATGCTTAAGGATAAGGCCCGGTATTTCGGGCCTTATACAAGTTCTCAGGCGGTAAGGGATACGATTGATCTGATCCATAAGCTGTATCATTTGAGAAGCTGTAACCGCAGTCTTCCAAGAGATATCGGGAAAGAACGCCCGTGCCTGAACTATCATATCAAGCAGTGTGATGCTCCGTGTCAGGGGTATATTTCCAGAGAAGAGTACGGGAAAGCGGTCAATGAAGTGCTGAAGTTTTTAAACGGCAATTATGATGCGGTTCTGAACGAGCTGGAGGAGAAGATGAATGCGGCTTCCGAGGCTCTTGAGTTCGAACGGGCTATCGAATACAGGGAACTGATCAGCAGTGTGAAAAAGGTAGCCCAGAAGCAGAAGATCACGGACTCCAGCGGCGAGGACAGAGATGTTCTTGCAGTTGCATCTCAGGAAGAAGATGCAGTTGTTCAGGTATTTTTTATCAGAGGGGGACGGCTGATCGGACGGGATCATTTTTATCTGCGTATTTCAAAGGGAGAGAGCACTTCCGAGATATTGAACAGTTTTATCTTGCAGTATTATGCAGGAACGCCGTTTATACCCGGAGAATTAATGCTACAGGATGAAGTGGAGGATCAGGAACTTCTGGAGACATGGCTTACCTCTAAGCGCGGCCAGAAAGTAACGCTCAGAGTGCCGAAGAAAGGCACAAAAGAGAAGCTTGTGGAGCTGGCACGGGAAAATGCCAGAATGGTGCTGACCAAAGATAAAGAGAGATTAAAGCGCGAAGAAGGCCGCACCATCGGAGCGGTGAAGGAAATCGCATCTCTGCTTGATATAGGAGAGATCGTCCGTATGGAAGCGTATGATATCTCAAATACAAATGGATTTGAGTCAGTCGGCTCCATGGTTGTTTATGAGAGAGGACGCCCCAAACGCAATGACTATCGCAAATTTAAAATCAAGGGGATCAAAGGGGCAGATGATTACGGCAGTATGCGCGAGGTGCTGACCCGGCGCTTCACCCACGGCCTGAAAGAGCGCAAAGAAAATGTGGAGCTCGGAAAGTTTACGGCTTTTCCGGATCTGATCCTGATGGATGGCGGCAAGGGACAGGTTAATGTGGCGCTGCAGGTGCTTGATGAGCTTCATCTGGATATCCCGGTGTGCGGTATGGTAAAGGATGACCACCACCGTACAAGAGGCTTATATTATCACAATGAAGAGATCCCTATCGACAGAAATTCAGAAGCATTCCGGCTTATCACAAGAATTCAGGATGAGGCGCACAGGTTTGCTATAGAATATCACCGTCAGCTGCGGGGAAAAGGGCAGGTACACTCCATACTCGATGATATTGAGGGAATCGGTCCGGCGCGCAGGAAGGCACTGATGAGGGAATATCTCAGCCTTGACGACATAAAGAAAGCTTCTGTGGAAGAACTGGCAAAAATACCGTCTATGAATGAAA
>ERZ1643246.3727-NODE-3727-length-12698-cov-11.841572_pt1 | contig 12698 bp, 8 predicted proteins | sample MGYA00579265_ERZ1643246 | MGnify/ENA primary metagenome ERZ1643246 (study PRJEB29033, sample SAMEA4952261) | chicken gut metagenome | biome: Broiler Chicken; feature: Gastrointestinal Tract; material: Caecum | place: Ireland | collected 2018 | study: Broiler... | reverse complement strand
AGTGTTTTGCAAGCAACGTTTCAGATATCTCGGGTCCGAAGTTTCCGAGATATACAACAAGTGCGTTGCATCCTGCCTTCTTGATATCCTCAAGTGCCTGTACCATATGGATCTCACTCTCTACGATACAGATCGGGCATTCGTAAACAGTACCCTTTCCGTATTTCTTCTCATACGCGTCAATCAGTGCTTTTCTTCTGTTAACGGACAGGCTCTCCGGGAAACAGTCACGGCTTACTGCGACAACTCCGATTTTCAGTTCTGGCATATTGTTCATAATTAATTCCTCTCTTTCTTTATTAAATAAAACATTTACTTTTGTTACCCTTACTGTTATTCCTCTTATACTTCCGGGTTCTCACCTTTCAGTCCGCAGAACGCTCCTTCGATTCCTGCTTCCTCATGGGCAATCAGCCATTTGTTTACCGCAGTCAGCAGTCGGTTCTCTCCCTCCTGCGCAGGGGCAAATGTCAGATCTTCGTTCGTTCCTTTCGGCAGAACGATCACACAGCGGAACCCGCCCTCATGTGCGGAGCAGGGGGCATAGTGAAGCGTCGTTGCATAAAGCTCGACTGCCGTTCCCGCCGGCACGAAAAATGCCTCTGCTTTCGAGGTATCATATGTGTCGTCCTCTTCAATATCCTGCTGGCATCCAAGCAGGAGGATCAGATCCGTCACTGCAATATCAATCTCTGAACTTCTGTGATACTCGAATGCATTCAGTTTGTGATTGTCCCCATTGCAGTACCCGATCTGAACCGGAAGTCCTCCAAAGCCTTTCCGGCATACGTCGACTGCCTCCGGCAGAACTTCCATTGCCTCTACAGATGGCACATAAACAACATCCTTCGGCAGCGGAGTGTGCTCCATCTCTTTTAAGATCTTCTCAAAAGAGAATTCCGTGACCACTTTTCCGTATTTGCCGAAGGATGCATCCGTCAGTTCCTGAATTTTCATGTTACGACCTCCTTATCCGCAGGCCTGAACCTTACGGCATATTTCATCCGGCACCATTTCCGTATCACATATGCCGCAGCTCCAATCGCCTTGTCTGTAAGGTCATTTTATCATCTTTATCCTCTGTTATCGACCAAATAATTAGCTATTTAATGCCCATTTCTTATCTTTTTCCCGCAGCTTTCAATTCCGTCCCTACGGTTCTCATTTTATATCTGCCGGGAAGCATACCGTACTTCTTCTGAAAAGCTCTCGCCAGTGCCTTACTCCCGGAGAAACCGTTTCGCAGCGCCGCTTCTGTCACGCCGTACCTGCCGCTTTCCAGATCTTTCACCGCATATCGCAGACGGATACTCTGCACGTAGCTCTTAAATGTTATCCCCGCATACTTCCGAAACATTCGGGAGAGATAATTAGGTGAGTAATCAAAAATACGCGCCACTTCCTCCAGAGTCATATCCCCCGTATAGTTCTCCTTAATATATGAAGTAATCGCAGACAGCTTATTCAGATTTTTGTTCTTGCGCACAGAATCATCGTCCACCTCGGTCAGTCTGTAATCTTTCACAAGCAGATACATTATCTGATAAAAGATACTTTTTGACTTCATGTCGTATCCGTATTTTCCCGAACTGTATACCTGATACAGCTCTTTAAGCAGTTCCATAAAACGTTCGTCACGCCTCCCCGGCTCGTGGGAAAACCAGATAAACTGCTCCCCTGTAAAATAATCCTCGAACATTTTCAGAGGAATCTGCAGAACGATAGTTTCATTTTGCAATGGTGAATCAATGGAATGCACTTCATTTGAATTCACAATCATAAAATCACCGGCCTCCAGATGCCACTTTCTGTCGTCGATATAAAATTCCAGTTCGCCGCCGGATACCGCAAAGATCTCAATCGATCTGTGCCAGTGCCTGTCCCGGTGATAATTGCCCGTGCTTCCCTCAAAAATAAATATCTTAAATGGGAATCCCGTCTCCGGAACAATAAGTTCATGTGAAAATTGCATGGCAGTTTCCTTTCTGACTTCAAACTTCCGTACATTTTTCTGTACATTTCATCCGCCTACTGATCCAGCTTATATCCGCCCGGCTCCAGCTCTTCCTCCGCCTTTTCCAGAAACTGTACATTCTTTTTTTCGACTTCATTCAGCACTGAATCGCTTTTCTCATCAAATTCCTCGGCGGAATATTCCCCTTTATACCACGACTTGCTTTCAAAATAATCTCTGAGTTCCTTTGAATCAAATTTTCTTCCGTGTCTTGCAAAAATCTCATTTCTCGCATAGTTGAGCTCTTTTGCAGACATCCCTTCAATATCCGCATCTTTCAGAACCTTAGTGCCGCTTGACGATATTATATAATCTCCGTCTGCTGCGATCTCATCTTCCGTATCTTCTGCAGGTTCTGCTCCTGTAATCTGTATCTGCGTCTTTGTCCGGGTCTCTGCCTCCTTGGGCTGCTCTGCCTGAAGCACCGCTTCCGTGCGTTTCAGGCCGGTGGAGCCGCTGTCCCCCAGAGGCCACAGCAGAAGGACCGCCGTAGCCGCCAGAGCCATAACAAGCATAAGAGCCAGCAGGGCGCATATTACTTTCCATACTGCTTTCTTTGTCATATTATCCATCGTCTGCACTCCTTTCCCTCCGACATTCAATACCACCACACTGTCGGCATGGAGACCTTCTGTATCCGGTAAGTAGTTCCGTCATATGCAAAAGACGCCCGCATATAAGCGGAGCCTTCACTTGTTTTACTTTGACTGCCGGAGCTGCCGAACCCGGAATATTTATAAGTATAATCCATCGTATACCCGCAATCCATTTCCCCGGTTATCAGACCTGCTTCCACATTAAAATCACAACGGAAATTATCAAATGTAATCTGATTCATCGTATAATAATCACCGCTTTCGCTGGCAAGACTCTCTTTCAGGTCATCATAGACAGACTTGTATTCCGGGGCAGCGCTCTCGGTAAACAGATCCGATATTTCACTGTAATCCTCACCGGCCGCAGCAGATGTATAAAATCTCTCCAGCGCATCTTCCATCTTCGCCTGAAGCGCTTTTGCCCCGGTCTCTGACAGCGTCAGCTCTGTCACTGTGGCACTGCTGTCCGCGGACGTATCGAATTCTCCCTCATAAAGCTCGCACCACGGTACTGCGACTTCGATAGAATGTACCCCGTTAAAAACAGAAATCTGATACATATCCGTCCCTTCCGAACTATCCTCAACCTTGTATTTGTCATTGAGCTCCACTCCGTCCACCGCTGCTTCCGCCCCCGACGGAACCACGACCGAATAGCCGTCTGTAATCATGCCTGCGGCAGATATTTTCCACACATCAAAGAGAAACAGTGCTTTACTGCTCTGACGCACTACGGTAAGCCGAAGCTCAGAAGCCCCCTCGCCCGGCACAGAATACTCCACATCAAAATTCCGGGCAATGTCGCTGTCCTCTCCATCCACGGCCTTCACAGTATAGTTGGTAATATCCGAAGTCTGAGTCCTGTCCATCATGTCTGCGAACTGTTCTTCCTGCATGGTACTGTCCTCCGGGAACTCAAGCAGATCGTACACAGCCGCCCAGTCACGGGATGCATATGCCGAAAAATACTTCTCAGCCACTGTACGGGGATTGTATTTTGTAAAGCCGATCACAAAAAAGGCAACGATCACCACAGCCAGACAAACAGCTTCTCCGATCGCAATTTTCTGCACCAGAGAAAGTCTTACGCTCCCCTGCGATGCTGATTTTCCGCGCTGTCCGGTCTGTTCTTCCCACTTCACTTCCCGATCTGCTCCGGTCTGGAATTCCCGGGTGGCTTCGCCATCCGTTTCCCGGACAATCCTGATAGTCTCCGTCAGTTCACCATCCTGATTCTTCTCCTGCATCATATCATCATCTGTGTCCAGCTTCCTGCCGCAATGTTCGCAGAACCGCGCGTCATCGCTGTTGTTTGTTCCGCATTCCGGACAAATACGCATAACCCTTCCTCCTGTTCCCTGTTCTTTCGTATATGCACCTTGTCAGTCACAAAATATTCTATCCCTGCATTGCTGCGGAATACACCGCATTTCAAGCACCTGCTATCATATACATAATTATAATTTTCTCATATATTTTTTGCAATATTCATTTCACAGGCTCTCTTTCCGGCATATATTAAACTAAAACTGCCGGCTTTCAGATACTCTGAACAGCCGGATATCCCCTATAGAAAGAAGGACATATTTATGAGCATAAAAGGATTAGACGTCAGCGAATTCCAGGGAGAAGTGGACTGGGAACGGGTGAAAGCCGCAGGATATCAGTTTGCCATGTTAAGAGCCGGCTACGGATACAGTACCATTGATAAACAGTTCCGCCGCAACGCGGCTGAATGCAACCGCATCGGTCTTCCCATCGGAGCGTACTGGTTCTGCTATGCATTTTCCACAGAAAAAGCCATTCAGGAGGCAGACGGATGTATCAGCGCTGTATCGGAATACCGGCTGGATTACCCGGTGTGCTATGATATCGAGCAGGCATCCGCAGATTATGTCGAAAAACAGGGTGTTTCCTTCACTCCCGCCCTCGCAAGAAATGTAGTAACCAGCTTCTGTAACCGTGTAGAGGAGAAAGGATACTTCGCCATGTTCTACACAAACCGCAATTTTCTTGACACATATCTCGGAACTGAACTGCCAAAGCGGTACGCTTTCTGGTATGCCCGCTATGCCAGCCAGTTCGACGGCACAGACTGCGGCATCTGGCAGTATACCAGCACCGGCAGTGTCCCCGGAATCAGCGGAAATGTAGACCTGGATACCGGATATGTGGATTATCCGTCTGTCATAAAAGAAGCAGGCCTCAATCATCTGTCCGGCAGCGCCCCATCGCCTGCGCCCTCGCCTTCTCCCCAGTATATCACCTATGTAATCCAGCCGGGGGACACTTTGAGCGGCATCGCACAGAGATTCGGCACAACTGTCAGCACACTGACACAGCTCAACGGTATATCAAATCCGGATAAAATCTACGCCGGTAATACTATCCGCGTGCCGGAAAACGGAAGTTCAGGCGGAGGAGCACAGTACTACACGATTCAGCCCGGCGATACGTTAAGCGGTATCGCGGTGAAATTCGGTACAACTGTCAGCGCGCTGGCAAGGCTCAACGGCATCTCTGATCCGGATAAAATTTATGCAGGGAACCGAATACGGATTCGGTAATTTCTGCACAAAAACTGTACCGTTTTTGTATATGAACCAAAAGCCGCCGCCCTGCAGATAAGCAGCTATCTGCAGGGCAGCGGCTCTGCTGCCTTGTACTATATCTTTGTTGTACTATATCTTATTTTCTTCTGCGTCTGTACACGACAACTCCAAGTCCTGCGATTGCAACTACCGCAATTCCAAGCCCTGCTACAGGCATCCAGATGTTCGTTGTATCACCGGTCTGAACCGTCTTGCTGTCAGATGTGTTCTGGTTATCGTTTCTCTGCGTGTCATTATCCCCGGTAGTCTGTCCATCACCTTTATCAGATGTCGCCGGATCCTTTTTATTCTCATCATTATTGTCGCCCGGTTTTGTCTGATCCGGTTCATCAGTATCATTATTGCCACCCGGAGTTGTCTGTCCCGGTTCCTCAGGGTCGCCACTACCCGGATTTTCCTGATCCGGATCTTCCAGTGCCGCAATTGCGTTCTGAAGATCCAATACAGCTGCATCTACAATCGGTTGTTCATAAACTGAAAGATTTTCATCTGCATATACTGATTCAGCATTTGCCACAGCAGCTTTAAATACCGCTACTTTCTGAGCATCATAACCTGTCACATCCATGTTGTTCGCCTTATTAAGTACTTCTTCCAGTACGGATTTATCCGCTTTGTAGCGAAGAGATGCCATTGCCTGTGCCAGGAGCAATTTCGCATTATCCACTTCTTCCTGCGTTGCCATTTCGTCATTAAGGACTTCGTTGGCATTTGCAAGTGCATTTTCAAAGGTCGGCCATCCTGTACTCAGATAGTTATCCTTCTCATATACTGATGCTGCATCTACCAGTTTCTGAAGAGCCGTCTTATCTGCCTTTAGTACGAGAGCTGCCGCTGCATCCAGAAGTTTCTGGTCTGCCGCCGTTACATCTTCCGCCATTGCATCGCCATCGTCGATCACTGCTTTCGCTTCTTCCAGAGCTTCTATAAATGCATCCTTTTCCGGTCCGTCGAAGTAGCGGTCAAGATCCAGTGAGCTGTACAGGTTATAGTGCTGGATAAGGTCTGTCTTATCGCCTGCTACGAAGCCAAGCTTCTGGAGAGCATCAATAAGCGCAAACGTTGTATTGTCAATTGAAGTCTGACTGGAATTGATATTCTCGCTTACCACCTGCGCATACTCATATACCTGGTTAAAGTTATCTCTTACGCTTTCGATTGCCGCATCAACTTCTCCGTCTGCAATGGCTTCACTTGCGATTCCGAGTACCAAATCGAGAGCACTCTTGTCTGTGGTGATCTCATCTTTCAGGTAGAACAAGCGGAAGGAATCAACGGTTCCGCCATAAGGACCGGCTTCCATAATATGCAGCCTGATCTGATCGGATGTAAACTCATCAAATGCGATCACCTTTGACGCGGCTCCCATAGACTCGTGTTCTACAGCTGCCACCCACTCTGTTCCATTCCAGTATTCAATATTGAAATCTGCAATATCATACCAACCCTCATAGAATAAGCTTTGCGCGATTTCCGCTGCATTTACGGTGATAGGTTCATCAAAGGTCAGAGTAAGCGTTGCAGGATACTCAGCCGGCGCCCATGCATTATTATTTTTTCCATCAAGAGCGCCTTCCGGTGATCCCCCATATGGACTCGAATTTCCTTCATCGTCCACGGATGTATATTTCTGTGCCAGATCCTCTGCAGCATCAAGAGAGCCTACATACTCCGTGGAGAATACTTCACTCATCTGTCTGCTGCCCAGGAAAAGTGCCGCTTTTACTGTTGCCTTTGACTGTGTCACTGCAAACGGATCTGTATACTCTTCCGAAAACCACATCGGGTCATTTCCGTCTGTCGTGTAGCGGATCTGAAGATCGTCAAACTCACAGGACAGCGTTACCATTCCCTCGCCTTCCAACTGTCCGGACTCCGGCGCAAATGTAACGGTCAGTCTGTCCCACAGTCCGGTCAGGGTATCTTTTGCCGTATCCACTGCCGTCTTCATTGCATTGAGCTCACTTACCGTACAGTCTTCCTCTGCCAGAAGCGCCGCTGCCGCATCGATCTGATTTTTCAGATCCGCTGCTGTGGTAATGTAAGTTGCCCAGTCTTCCTCTGTATCTCTTGCTTCATAAACCGCATTTGCGTCGTTGTAAGAACTGTTTAATTCAATTGCTGCTGCCGCAACTTTATTTGCTTCACCTAAGCGTGCTGCCTGATCATAATACTGAGAAGAATCTTCTTCTGCAACAACCTGTTCTGCCTCGGCGATCAGGCTGTCAAGGATGTTTTTCTGTGTTGCGAGAACTTCATCTGTCATCTGATCTGAAAGGCCTTTCGCCTCATCGATCTGTGCCTGAAGTTTTGCAGGTGTACTGTTGAAATCGATCACATAGGTCTGTCCCTGCTCTGTCGGGAAAGAAATCTTGTCATCAGAAAGTGTTGTCACCTCTACCGGTGTTCCGTCTGATGTTTTTACCTCGTATGCAGCAAGGTTGTCATATTCTCCCGTAAATGTTCCGCCGCTTCTGGAAGTAATTGTAAAGCGGTCTGCAGAATTATTCGACCATTCCATACCGATCACGAAGTTGCCTCTTGCAACGATTCCCTGTACATTTCCTTCTGACCATGCCTCTGAGATTGCCGGAAGGAACTGGGTATATCCAAGCTGGCTCTGAAGCAGAGCTTCGTTCATACCGGCTGTCAGGCCATAGTTTCCATCAATCTGATAGGGCGGATGAGAATCCAGGAATGTATCCAGAATACCATTTTCATTTCCGGCGATCATTCCGCTGATCAGCTTATATGTATTCTCACCGTTTCCGGTACGGGCCCACATATTCAGTTTATGAGCCTTAGACCATCCTGTTCCGGCCGGTCCTACTTCTCCTGCGGAGCCGCGTTCGTCACGGATCTCAAGAGTCTTGATGGCAGCTTCCATCCATTCTTCTGTGTCTTTATTGATCAGAGTTCCCGGATACAGACCGATCAGCTGTGAAGTATGTCTGTGAAGGGATCCCTGGTTCGCACTTCCGCCTGCTCCGAAGTTCGGTATATCAACCTCTTCCAGGTCGCCGGCCTGAGCCTTTCCTGTGGTAGTCTCTTCGTACCATTCTTTCACCTGACCTTCATCGCCGATGATAATCGGGTTCAGCTCACTCTGAGTCTCTTTCCATTCTTCTCTTTCATCTGCATCTACTCCAAGGATCTCAGATGCTTCGATGGCCATATCGTACAGTTCCCATACAAGAGACTGATCATATGTAGTACCGTTAACGGTCGGACCCTGCTCTGCCGAGAAAGAAGGTCCTACAACCAGACGATCCTGATAATCACTCCACCAGAGGAAACCATCCCAGAAGTTTGTCATCTCCTTCAGCATCGGATAAATGGTATCTTCCAGAAGTTCTTTATCCTGTGTGTAAAGATACTGGTCATATACATTCTGGAGTGCCCATGAAGATCCGGTCACATTCCAACCGTATTCCTGAGAGCCGAACGGCGCTGTACAGCCGAATGGGTTATTCTGCGTGTTAACAAGGAATCCATTGCCTTCGCCAATAGGTGTATTGACCACATCCTCTGTTTTCTGCGCTGCAGATTTCTCTGCTGTAACACGTCCGGGCTGTACAAGAGACTCCATATAGTCTGTAAATACAGATCCGCATTCTGCCAGATTTGTCTGATATGCCGGCCAGTAATTCATTTCTACATTGACGTTAAAATGGAAATCTGCGCCCCAGTACTGACCTGCGCTTCCGATCATCCAGATTCCGCACAGATTGCTTGGAAGCTCATCCCCTTCTCTGGAAGCCCCGATAGTCAGATAACGGCCAAACTGGTAGATCATCTCTTCCAGGACATGGTCATGATTTCCGTTCCGGTAATCTTCCATCATTTCATCTATCGGTTTCTGCGCGCATTCGCCGCCCAGATCGATCTCTACACGTCCGAATAATTCGGAGTAATCTGCTACATATGCAGAACGCAGGTCATCATAAGATTTCGCTGCCGCCGCATCTACTGTCTCAGCCAGGGATGCGCTCAATTCTTCCGCACTTTCGCCTGTCCGGTATACCGGATACTCATTTTTGTAATCTGTATCTGTTGAATATACGATGGTAACCGCGTCTGCATTCTCTACCGTAACCGTACCGTCCTCACTATTTGTCAGAGTACCGCCTTCGTTTACAATCTGAGCCTGCATCTCACATTTCATCTGGTTATCATTCACTTCTCCGGCAAGTGTGATCTTCCCGTTTTCCGCTTTCGTCGTCGTGGTCAGTCCTGACGCGCTCCTGACAGATGCCGTAAAGGAAATCTTTCCTGCTTCTGACGCAGCGCTTCCAGCTGTTCCTCTGTCACAGCCTCATCCCTGTTGCCTCCGTCATAATTCGGGCGGCTCTCGCTGGGACCACCAGTCCAGAGCGTCTTCTCATTGAAATGGATCTGATCGTTTGCAACCTGACCAAACAGAATACCTCCTGTTTTGCCATTTCCGATTACAAGGGATGTGTTTTCCCAGTCAGACGCGCTGCCGGGGGATGTGTACCACATCCGAAATTCATTGCCATCTGACCAGCTAAAACAAGCGACAGAAATGCTGCAAAAACTCGCTTTCTTTTCACCTTTTTCTTCCTCCCAGTATGTATCTTTCTGTCTTTAGAAAAATACTACCTCTTTTGACTTCTGTGGCTTTGTTTCCCAGGCAAATCAGCTGCACGTACTAATTTGTCTATTTACAAAACAAAACGCACATCTTAGTTAATAATTATATACACAATTTTTCATTTTTGTTTTCTATCATTCGACTATTTTCACATCCTCATGTCGTATTATATTGTATTTATTGTTGATTTTTTACTATTCACTAATTTATAGTATTAATGTAAGCATTTTTTATTGTGGTGTTTTAAAGGAATGAGGTTTTTATTATGAACTTATTTTACAATCCTGCGATCAGCTTTAATATTGATAATGTATCTTTTTCCGTATCCAACATTGCCCGGGAACAATTTCTGGCTCCTGTGCCCAAACACGCTCACGGGAATGAAAGCTATGAACTACATTATATTGCATCCGGTTATGGGACTGTGCGCATCAATAACAGTACAATATACAAGCTCATACCCGATACGCTCTACATTACCGGGCCTCATATAGAACATGAACAAGTCCCTTATATCAATAATCCGATGACAGAATACGCAATATTTTTCAATATACATCCATTGGGCGCAGACAACGGCTGCCTTGAACAGTTTATCACCACGCCGTTCTGGATCGGAGAAAATGCTGCCACACTCTATACTTTGTTAAAAGATATATTCAAAGAATTGCAGCACAAAAAAGTCGGATATCTTACTATAGTTTCTTCGTTGCTTCAGCAAGCCGTAATTTTTCTCATACGAAATTATCAAACTCCCCGTCCCGGGAATATCTCAGGGAACTCCGGCAGTAATCTGTATGAAAGCCGCGCTTTTCGAACAGACAAGGCGTTCCTGTACGAATACCGTGATATTACACTTGCCCGGCTCTCCAGTGACCTTGGACTGAGTGAACGGCAGACAGAACGTTTTTTGAAAGAATACTACGGAAAAACTTTTGCACAAAAGCGAATAGATGCACGAATGTCAGCTGCGTGTACTTTTCTTTCCAAGGAGAATCCTAACCTTCAGAAAATATCAGAGCTGACCGGTTACAGCTCTATCGATTATTTTACAAGTACCTTTAAAAAATATTATGGCATCACACCGAAACGCTATATTCAGCTTATCCATGAAAATGAGACCGTTATATCGGAACACGGACCGCTTTCACCGATATATGATTAATTCTCTATGCATCCATACATATAATTTTCATTATGCAAATTAAGATTTTCATAACTATTTTTCTTTTTCTTTTAGAGTTTAAACATACTTTGGACACAATTTCTGTCTATACTAGGAAACAGATAGTTGATAACACAACTATCTCCCCCCTCATAAAGTATTGACATCCCGGGGAACCGGGATGTCGCACTTTACTCTCATTCCTTTAGATAACTATAAAAACGACGAATCCCCGTCAGCCGAAAGGTTGGCGGGGATTCGCTGTTTTCAGTCCTGAAACAAATACTGATACGTCCGCCTCTGCTGAAGCAGGTATCCCGTACTCAGCGGATAATCCACTGTAAGATCAGACAAAAGCGCTGACCCATTATCAAAGACCGGACAATAATGATATTTCCCGCTGTTATCACCTGCTAATATGACCATAATATCACCTCTCAATCCGGATCCAGAAATTATCTTCCGCCATACGTCCTTCTGTTTTCTCTATGATCATGAAAGGATCGTAAAAAGGCAGAGGAGGATCTGCGGCTGAAAAACTTTACCAATAATACTTGTAACGATTACTACCGATTTGTAAAACGATTTCTGGATTTTACCGGTAAGGAAGCGATGTCTATCACCTATGCTCATATACGGAAATTTATTTTTCAGCGAAACTTTTCGGCACTATATCACTTTTTTCATATAATCGTGTTAATTTTATCTTTTTACTCCGGGAAACAGAAGAAATTATGCCTGTTAATATATTTTTTAGTTTTCGTTTATAATTTTCCTTTTTCTTTTATGATTCACTCATATTTCTGTCACAATTTCCTTTTATACTAGACTCAGATAGTTGATAAACAACTATCTTTCCCCCCTCATAAAGTTAAGGCACTGACAGGTGCCGCACTTTACTCTCATTCCTTTTAGATAACTATAAAAACAACGGAAAACCCGTCAGCCGGAAGGCTGACGGGTTTTCCGTTGTCATCTTATTTTCTGTGATCTTCAAACCATCCGAGCAGATCTTCATATACCTGCTGCCGGTCTGTCTCATTTAAAATCTCATGCCGGTCTCCGGTATATAACCGGAGCGCCACATCCTGTATGCCCGCTGCCCGGTACTTCTCATAGATCTTCCGGACGCCTTTCCCGAAGCCGCCCACCGGATCCTCCGCACCCGAGACAAAGAGAACCGGCAGTCCTTTCGGGATCATGTACACGCTCTCTTTTCTCTGCATATTTATCATACCAAGGAACATATTATAATAAGCATTCACGGTAAACCGGAATGTACAGAGCGGATCTGTGGCATACTTTTCAAGCCGCTCATAGTCACTTGTGATCCAGTCCGCCTGTGTCCGGGCCGGTTTAAACTTCTTGTTATAGCCGCCGATCGCAAAGTCATCCACCAGTTTGCTCCGGTAGTGCCAGCCGCGGAATGCAGCCATAATACGGCAGAGCCGCTTTCCGAAGAGAAGCGCTGCTTTGCTGTGATCCTCGACAGTGCCCATGAGCACGACACCTGCCAGGCCGTTTCCGTACATCTCGATATACTGTCTTAAAAGAGAGGATCCCATACTGTGTCCCAGCATAAAGTAGGGCACGTCCGGATATTTCTTCGCTGTGCGCTGCCGGAGCGTATGAATATCTCCGAGCACACATACATTTCCATATTTTTCATTGAAAAATCCGTACTCGGACTTTGCCT
>ERZ1643246.3725-NODE-3725-length-12704-cov-32.804965_pt1 | contig 12704 bp, 6 predicted proteins | sample MGYA00579265_ERZ1643246 | MGnify/ENA primary metagenome ERZ1643246 (study PRJEB29033, sample SAMEA4952261) | chicken gut metagenome | biome: Broiler Chicken; feature: Gastrointestinal Tract; material: Caecum | place: Ireland | collected 2018 | study: Broiler... | reverse complement strand
TTTTCAATATAAATACTTAAAAATCAAATATTATTATTTATACTTCTAAATCTTTTATTAACAACATTCCAATTAACAATATTCCAAAATGCTTTAATATATTCTGCTCTTTCTGTATAATATTGTAAATAATATGAATGTTCCCACATGTCTAATACTAATAAAGGAATACATCCCCATAAAGTTAAATTTTGATGTTTTTCACATTGTAAGACTTCTAATTTTTGCCATTTTGGAATCCAAGCAAGTATACCCCAACCAGAAGCTTCAACTGTTTTACTTGCTTCTGAAAATTGATTTTTAAATATATCATAACTCCCAAAATCTTTTATTATTTGATTCATTAAATCAATATCTGGTTCTGTTGGAATTGGAGGTCCCATATTCTCAAAAAACAATTCGTGTAAAATCGCTCCTGAACCAAAAAAGCTTAAATCTTTTTCTAAACATTTTATATTAGAAAAATCGCCAGCTTCTCTTGCTTTTTGTAATTTTTCTTCTACTTTATTTGTATTATCTACATATCCTTTGTATAGAATTTGATAATGTAATTCTAGAGTTTTTTTAGAATAATATGGTTCTAATGCATTTAATGGATAATTTAATTCTATCATTTTTAACATGATATTGTTCCTCCTTATTAAAAAATAAATAAAATCCCTTAAGATAGTATATTCTATCTTAAGAGATTTTATTTATTTTTTATTATACTTATTCTATTTTCACAAAACAAAAATTGAAAAAACATGCGAGTAAAACCTTTTTATTATACCTATTCTATTTTTCACTTACTCTAAAATCATATGCATTAACATAGTCTGATGTCATTGCTATATTAAGCTGTGTAGTTTCTCCTATTTCTAGTCCATTTACTATCCCTGTTACAGTTGTTAATTCACTACCATCTTTATTTAATAAAGTTATTTGTAATGTTTTTACATCTGTTTTTGCTCCTGAATTATTTTGAACATCAGCAAGTAATGTTGTCATACCATCTTTTGTTGTTAATTGAATATTTGTAATTAGTAAACCATTTATTTCTTTGACTTCATTTAATTTTGAACTTTTATTTATTTTAACACCATCTTCTATTTCTTCTATATAGCTTTCTTCTTCTAAAGTATTAGTTTCATTATTGTTATTTATTTGTTCTTTATCTTTATTTCTATTTAATACAAGTGCAATTATTATAGATATTATTATTAAAACTATTATAATTAGAATAAATTTTATTAAATTATTTTTTCTGTTTCTTTTATTACTTTTTCTTTCTTTAACATTACTATTATCCATATTTAACCATTCCTTTCTACTAATTTATTTATTTTTATGGTTCATTGGAGACAGGTACACTTTAATCATTTTTATTATGCTCTATTTGGACCTGATACATATTAACCATTTAGTCATAAATGGCTAATTGGGATTTGGTACGCATTAACCATAATTTTTAGTTACCTCAGTTGCATAAACTATTAAATCCGAGTTTAAATATCCTTGTATAAAAACTATGTCATTTTTATTTAAATATCTGTAACAATAATCAGCAAGATTATTATATGCTTTTATATTGATTATAGATTTATTTAAAAGTTTTAATTTAAATTGTGCACATGCAAAATTATTTCCTTCTATTATAAAATCATATTCTATTTCTTCTAATATACTGCCCATTATAAAACAAATATTCAATTTTTTTACCTCTTTTAATTTCTCCTACTTTTAACTTTTTTCTTTTCGTTTTTAATTTTCTTTTTTTATTTTCTTTCTATTTTTTTACTTTCTTTATTTTACTTTTTCTATTTTACTTTTCTAGTTTTTTAATTTCTTTTTTAGTTTTAATATACGTATATTCAAAATATTTTCTTACTAATACATATATTTTTGATCCATTTTTACCTTTTCTTTATGCATGTTTAGTTTTGTTTTAAGGAAGGAATAAATCTCTTTATTACTAATACTTTACTGTATATATTCCTTAAAATATATAATCTGAAATAGTATTAGAGTGAGAGACGCGAACCTATATTGTTGTTGCTATTAGTTGGCGTATTGTTATTACGATTGGTTGAAGTATTGGTTTCTGTAGTATTGTAATTACTACCTCGATTAACACGGTTAACAGAGGAGTTAGCCTCTTCGATTTATCCCTATTTTTAATTAACTCTAATAACTTTCTTTATAAAATAATTTATTTGTTAAATTATAAACATCTGCCCATTTTATATATCCCATATGTCCTGCCAGACTTTCTTTTGCTTCTTTGCAAGATATTTTTCCATCTTTTACATCTTTTTTTAATTTTTTTATTTTATTTTTTAATTTTCTCTTTCCTCTATCTCTAATTTTTAATCTATATTCATTTATTTTATAACCACAAAAATTTACACCTTGTTTCCCCTTAAAAATTTGTGTTTTATCATTTAATTCCAACTTTAAATTCTCATTTAAAAATTTTTCTATTTCATATAATGCTTTTTTTGCTTCTTTTTTTGTTTTTACAATCAATATACTATCATCTAAATATCTTGCATAATATTTTATTTTTAATTTATGTTTTACAAATTGATCTACTTCGTTTAAGTAGATATTAGCAAATACTTGACTTGTATAATTTCCTATTTCTATACCTTTTTTTCGTTTTTGAGCAAATAGTATTTCTTTTATTAACCATAATAATTTTTCATCTTTGATTTTTCTGCATAATATTTTTAATAATATCTCTTTATCTATACTATTAAAATATTTTGATACATCAGTTTTTAAAATATAATATTCTCCCCATTGCTTTTTCGCTTTTCTCATAGATTCCTGAACATAAAATGCTGCTCTATGCATTCCTTTATTTTTTATACATGCATATGATGAATATATGAATTGACTAACAAAATATTTTAATAAAAAATTATCTACTACCCACCTGTGTACAATTCTATCTATATACCTTGATTTTTCTATTTTTCTTAGTTTGGGTTCTGTTACATAAAATTCAGCATATCCTCCATGTTTATATGTTCCATTTTTTAACTCAGTGTATAACCACATAATATATTCTTCTTGTTTTAAATTAAATTTAATAACTTCACTTTTTCTGCATTTTCCTTTTTTAGATTTATTATGTGCTTCTAATAATTTTTCATATGTCAAATATTTATCAAATTGGTTTCGTATTGTTTTTGTCATAATATTTTATTAGTCCTCCTAATATCTTTCCTATTTCATATATTTTTTCCATTGCTATATTAAATTTTTTTATATCTATCCAGGCAAATTTTTTCATAACTCTTAACATTATTCTTTGAGTATTTAATTTTGCATCAATTTTATTTAAATATTCTAATCTTTTACTTATATGTAATTTATTTATATACATTATATCTTCTAATGTAGAATACATTACTTGCTTAAAATCTGTTCCTATACTAAATTTTTCCGTTCGTGGTAATTTTATTAGAAGTTGAATCATATATTCCATATATTGTTCATAAACTGGTATCAATTTTAATTCATTATCTTGTCTCATTTATATATCTCCATCATCTCTAATTTTACATCTTCAAGAATTTCATATGCTTGTCTAAAAGAAATTTCATCTAAGTTTATTTTTATTATTTTATTTACTATTTCTTTTAATTTATTGTTATTCATATAATCTGTATAGTTCTCTATTTTTGAATAATCTTCATCTATTATTTTGAATTTTATTCCTCTTGTTTGCATTTTATCTATATAATAATCTAGTCTAGAAATCGGAAATCCACATTTGTTGATTTTATCGTTTAATTTTACTAATTTGAATCCAAATATTTCAGATATTTTAGTTGCATCTTCATCTATGAAAATGTAAAACATTCCACTTTTGAAAATGTATATATAATTACTATCTTGTTCCTTTAAATTTATATAAGATTTATACAATTTACTCATTTTTTCTCCTTTTTTATTTATATTGGTAATGTATAATCTGGTGTGTGGAATACAAAAGGTGTTTGCACCTCAGATTATACACTACCTGACAAGTTCTATACATTCTCCAACTATATTCAAAATACTCTCCATTTTTCTAGTATTCTACTGTAATAAGTTTACGGCTTTAGGACTCAGAGCTACTTAAATAAAGTGAGAGACGCGAACCTATATCGTTGTAGCTATTAGTAGGCGTAGTGTAATTACGATTGGTAGAAGTATAGGCTTCTGTAGTACCGTAATAACTACCTCGATAAACACGGTAAACAGAGGAGTAAGCCTCTTGTGTCCATTCTCTTACATTTGAGCTTAGGTCAAATATATTGTTCATTATGTCACTACCAAATTTTCCTGTTACTGCTCTTGTTCCTGTGTGATTTCCTGTTATTTTTGTAACTTTTTCTTTGTCTGTTCCTTGTAATATATAGTTTAACATTGTATCCCATTGACTTCCCCATATCATTGATGTTTTTACATCTGTGTTTTTGTTATATGGATTTTTTTCATAATTACTGTCTTGTGTTAGATACATTTTATACCAATTTACTTCTGCCATTGGTGTCTGTTTTGCTACTGATTTTACTATTATTCCATTTTTACTATTTTGTCCACTTTCTGTATATAAACTTGTTTCATATCTTCCTACATAATATCCTCCATATTCTTTTACACTTTCTATCATTTCTGTGTATTTATTATTCATGTATTGTCCCATTTCTACTGCACTTGTTATCCCTATGTCATTTAATTGGTTATAATTTGTTGCATCATAATTATTTCCTGCTGTAAATATCCATGAATAATTTGCCGTACTGTTTGTTACTAAACTTGGTTCTCTATTTGTTGATGTTCCTAATCTGTTGCTTGGACTTGCTGATGATGTTGTTCCACTATAACTATATACTATTGATTCAAAATATTGCTGTGCTGAATTTGTTGTATATCCTGATTGGTATTTTGCCATTGGTTTATATGTACTACTTATTGATGTTTTTCCATCATATACTACATTTTCTACTGGTATCCATACAAATTGATTTCCTTGTTCATCTTCTATTACTAGTCCATTTGCTATTTTTTTGGTCATACTTGATGTTGCTACTTTAAATCCTTTTGGTATATATGCTGTTCCTACTAATACCTTTTCTTCTTCTCCTTCTTCATATGATAATATATCATAGTCTTCATATTTTGTTGTTTGTTGATATACTTCTGAAAATGTTTCTAATTCTGTTATATTTGTTGTCATAAAATATTCTGTTTTGTTTATTCCATCATATAATCTTGTGTATATTACATCTCCTACTGATAATCCTGTTACTGTATCTCCTGTTTGCCATGTTCCATTTTCTTGGTAACCTGCTCCTTGTTTTCCTATTTGGTATTGTAAATAATATCCTTGGCTTTCTAGGTCTGTTGTGTCACTTATTATGAAATATGCTGTTCCTTCTCCATTTTTTCCATATACTTTTTCTTTTACTATTGTTCCTTCTTTTATTTCTAATATGTCTGTCATTATTTTTCCTGTATATGCTGTTGCTGTTTTTCCTATTCCATTTATTGCTTCTATTTTTATATAATATGTTGTGTTTTGTGTTAATTCTTCAAATGTATATGTATTTCCATATGTTTCTATTGTTTTTAGTACATCTTCTTCTGTGAATCCTGTTTCTTCAAAATTTTTATAACTTATTGAGTATCTATATTTGCTTATTCCTGATTCATTGTCTATTGCATTTACTGTTACTTCTATATTGTTTGTTCCAGCTACTTTATTTGTTACTTCTATACTTGGTGCTGTTGTGTCTTGTGTATTTTTTATGTATAATGCCATTCTTGTTCCTAAAAAGTTTCCATTTGTATCTATATTTGATTCATTTCTTTTGTATGGTGCTTGCGTAGAAGTTGGTGGTGACCAATAATCTAATCTTGTACTTGCTGTATATTGTCCTCTCATTGTTCCTGTGTTTCCTGCTGTTCCTCCTCTTGTCCATCTTCTATAATTACTATCTCCTTGTTGTGTCCATTCTGTTACATTTGCACTTAAGTCAAATATATTTTTTGCTAAGTCATTTGTATATGCTCCTGTTGTTGATACTTTTTCTGTATGGTTTCCTGTAATTTCTGTTATATATTCTTTTGTTTTGTCATCTTGTAACATCCAGTTCATTACTGCATCCCATTGACTTCCCCATATCATTGAACTTGTTATACTTGTTGAACCATAATATGGATTTTTTGAATTTATATTGCTATCTTGCCAATAGTAGTCTTGATACCATGATTTGTTATTTATTGGTGTTTTTCCTATTTGCGTTTGTACTACTGAGTCTTTATTTTGTGTTCCTTCTATACTTGTTTCATATCTTCCTACATAAAATCCTTTGTATTTTTCTACACTTTTTATCATGTTTGTAAATTCTTCATTCATATATTGTCCAAATTCAGTATAACTATTAAATGCATTTACTCCACTTGTTGTTCCAAAATTCATATTTTTATAATTTTGTTCTAGTGAATCATATGAAGTTCCTTTTAGATTATTTTTTGATATATTCCATGTATAATCTGCTCCTCCTGTTACAAGTGTTGGCTCTCTGTGAGCTGTTGTTCCTAATACTGTGGTTGCACTTTTTTTGGTTGATTTTATGCCTGAAAAATCATATAATATTCCTTCATAATATACTTTTCCTTCATTTTCTGTATATCCTTTTTGTATTCTTGCCATTGCTTTTTCTGTTGAGTTTTTATCTGTATTTGTTTCTATTGCTTTTTCTACTGGCACCCATACAAATTGATTTCCTTTATTATCTTGAATTACTAGTCCTTCATTTATATTTTTTACTGTTTCTGTTATTCCTACTTTAAATCCTGCTGGAATTGTCGCTTTTTGTCCTGCTACATCTGTATATTCTATTGTTGTATCATATGTTGTTTGGTTTGGTAATTGTTTTGCTTGTTCTTCTGTATATGTTTTTCCTGTGCTGTCTATATACGCATATTCTTCTAATCCTGTTACTTCTTCTTGGTAATAATCACTAGATCTATTTAGTCCATCATATATGGTTGCATATATTTTTTGTCCATTTTGTAAGTTATTTATTATTTCTCCTTCTATCCATTCTCCTTGCATATCTACATTTTGTTCCATTTCTACTACTTGGTATTCTATATGGTATCCTGAATTTTTGTAGCTTTCTTCTAATTGTAATTGGATTATTCCTCCCATATTTGGTCCATATTTTTGTATTCTTGTTATTGCTGTACTTGCTACATTTCCAAGTTTTTCTGTTTTTGCTTGAATTTCAAAATTTTCTCCTTCTGCTTCTATATTTCCTGCTCCATCTTGTACTTCTACTTTTAAATAGTAATTTGTGTCTTGTAGTAATCCTGTATATGTGTATCTATTTGTATTATTTTCTGCTACTAGTTCCCAGGTGCTTCCATTTTGACTTTTATAGTATTTATATTTTTCTACTCCTGTTTCTTTGTCTGTTGCTGTTACTTCTATCGTTATTGTATTTGATGTTGATGTTATATTATCTATTTTTATTGATGGTCCTATTACATCATTTGTACTTTTTACATATAGTCCCATTCTTGTTCCAAATACTGGGCCTTGGTCTGTTGGTATTACTGTTTTTCTTGATGATGGTGTTCCTGTTACTGATGTGTCATAACTTCCTCCTCTATATACTCTATAGTTTGCTGAACTTGCTTCTTGTGTCCATTCATATACATTAGATCCTAAGTCATATATATTATTTATTTTGTCTGTTTCGTCTTGGGCTGAATTACTTATTTGATTTTTTTGTGTTCCTATTTTTGTTGCTACTTTTCCTTTATCTTTTCCTGTTAAGATATAATTTAGCATTGCATCCCATTGACTTCCCCATATCATTGAACTTGTTACACTTGCTGTATTTTTGTATGGATTTTGTTCATATCTTTCACTGTTTTGATATAAATTCATTTTATACCAATTATTTGTTGATAGTATTTTTGCATTTGGTTTTGATCCTACTATTATTGCATTATTACTTTCTTCCATTGTTGTTTCATATCTTCCTACATAAAATCCTCCATATGAATCTACAGCTGTTATCATATTATTATAGCTTGTTGCTAAATCTTTTCCAAATTCACTTGCATTTTCATATCCTAATATTGTTTTATAGTTTTCTTCTGATGCGTCATAACGTACTCCTTGTGGAGTTTCTATACTCCATGTATATCCATCATTTGCATTGTCTGTTACTAAACTTGGTTCTCTTGAGCTTGTTTTTCCTATTCCTGTATTACTTGAATTTCTATATGAATATCCTGCTGCATCAAATGTATATATTAGTCCTTCATAATATGATTTTTGTTTGTTTTGTGCTATTGCCATTGGTTTATATGTTCTTGAGGCTGTTCCTGAATTTTCTGGCATGTCTGTTATTCCATCATATATTGCATCATTTACTGGTATCCATACATATTCATTATTTGAACCATCTTTTAATACTATTCCTTCTTCTTGTTTATTTTCTCCTTCCTTTTCTGATACTTTGAAACTTGCTGGTACACTTACTGTGTATCCTGCATTTGTTTTTGTTGTTTCTCCTGTTCCTGCTGTTCCTGTTCCTGCTGTTACTCTTACATCTATTTGTTTACTATTATCTATATATGTTCTGTTTTCTGGATAGGTTTGGTTTTCTTCTGCTTGTCCTAGAGCTATTGTTGTTACTGTGTTTTCACTTCTTGTTACATTTCCTTCTTCATCCATTGTTAGTGCTTTTATTTTGTATACTGCTCCTTCTTCTACTTCTCTTATTACTGCTGGATCGTTATAGTATGTGTTTGTACTTATTAGTTTGTATTCACTATCATTTATTGTTTTATAGTAATAGTTGTATAATACTGCATTTTCTTGTTCTTCTTCTATTTGTACTCTTATTTCATTATTTTTTACTGATATTCCTAATATGTCATAACTTTGTCTTTGTGTTTCTTTTGCTAATTCTTCTTCTGTATATGTTTCTTTTGCTGGATTATCTATTTCACAATTTGCATATCCTGTTGTTACATTTATTCCATCTGTTAGTCTTGCATATATTATATCTTCATCTTCAAGTCCTCCTATTTCTTTTGTTTTGTCTTTTATTGTTGTCCAACTTCCATTTAGGTTTATTTCTGCTCCATTTTTTCCTATTTGATATTGCATGTCATATTCTTCTATATTGTTTTTTATTTGGACTGTTGCTATTCCATTACTCCATATTGTTTTTGTGAATTCTATATTTCCTACTGCATATAATAGATTTCTTGTTGTTATTTCTATTGTTTTTTCTCCTATATTTTGTAACTTGTCTTTTGCTTCTACTTTTATTATGTATTTTGTGTTTGCTTTTAAATCTTCATATTTATATGTGTCTTGGGCTATTTCTGCTTCTTTAGTAAATTCTTGTTCTGCTTCTTCTTTTATGTAATATGTATATGTTATTGGGTCTTCTGTTCCTACTTCTTTATCATTTGCTGTTACATTTACTGTTATTTCTTTTGTTGTTTTTTCTCCTTCTTGAATAATTATTTCTGGTCCTGTTTTATCTATGTTTGTTATATCTATTGTTTGATATGTTGCTTCGTTTCCTGCTTCATCTCTTACTTTTATTACTATTCCTGCTGTGTTTTGATTATATGTTTTTGTATTTTCTGCTTGCCATGTTTTTCCTCCATCAAAACTGTATGCATTTTCTTGTAATCCACTTTCATTGTCTTGGGCTGTTACTTTTAATGTTACATCTTGGTTTGTCCATTCCTTACTTTGTCCTTCTACTTGTTGTATTTCTGGTGCTTTTATATCTCTTATTTCTTTTATTATTGTTCCACTTACATTGTTTCCATCTGTTAGTCTTGCATATACTGTGTCTCCTGATAATAGGTTTGGTATTTCTTTTTCTTTTTCTTCTGTAGTTGTCCAGTTTGTATTTGTATCAAATGTTTCTCCTTTTTTTACTACTTGATATTGCATTTTATATGTTGAACTATTTGTTATTGTTACACTTGCCTTTTTCTCTGACCAACTTGGGTCTGAAATTTGAAGGTCTTTTGAACTTGCATCTAGTGATCCTGTTGATATTGTTTTATATACTTTTGTTTTATTTCCTAGTTTGTCTTCTGCTTCTATTTTTATATAATATGTTGTATTTTGTTTTAAATTTGCATATGTTTTTGTTTTTTCTTTACTTTCTTCTCCTTGCATTGTTTCTAAAAGTGAATTATCTTCTGATATATAGTATGTAAATATTGGAGATTCTTCCATTCCTACTCCAGTATCATTTACTGTTTTTATATCTATAGTTATTGTGTTTGATGTTGCATCTGTTTCTACATCTAGTATTGGGCCTTCTTTATCTATGTTTGATATATTTATTGTTTGATATGTTGCTTCATTTCCTGCTTCATCTCTTACTTTTATTACTATTCCTGCTGTGTTTTGATTATATGTTTTTGTATTATCTGCTTGCCATGTATTTCCTCCGTCAAAACTGTATGCATTTTCTTGTAATCCACTTTCATTGTCTTGTGCTATTACTGTTAATATTACATCTTTATTTGTCCATTCTTCGCTTTGTCCTTCTACTTCTATTGTTGGTAATACATTATCTTCTATTGGTAAACTTGCATATGCTGTTGTATTTATTCCATCTGTTAGTCTTGCTATTATTAAATCTCCGTCTTTTAAATTTCCTACTGTTTCTGTTTTATTTTCTGCTTTTTGCCATCCTCCTTCTAATTCTATTTCTTCTCCTTTTAGTATTACTTTATATTCCATTTGATATTCTGTATTATTTGTTACTCCTACACTTGCTTGTTTATTTGCCCAGTTTATATTTCCAAATTCTATATTTCCTTTTACATATACAAATTCTTGAGTTGTTGCATCTGTTGTTCCTTCTCCTTGATTTCCTATTAAATCTGTTGTTGTTACTTTTATGTTATATGTTGTTTGAGCTTTTAATGCTCCATATGTATATGTCACATCTGCTACTCCTGGTCCTACTAATCTATATTCTTCTTCATTACTTTCTTTGATATAGTAGTTATATACTACTTCTTGTGGCATTCCTGCTCCTGTGTCTTGTGCTTTTACATTTACTGTTATTGAGTTTGATGTTATATTTTGCCTTTCTATATCTATAATTGGCCCTTCATTATCTCTTATTACTATTCCATAATCTTCTCCTTTATTTACTTCATCTGTTAAACATATATATACTGTTTCTCCATTATTTGCTGTTAGGTTTCCTTCATATGGTGTCCAATTATTTCTATCGTTACTATATAATATTGAAAATTCTGTTTGTGTTGATAATGTTATTTGTGCTGTTCCATTACTATTCCATTTTACATCTCTTGCTATTGCTTCTTCTGCTCTTGGTATTAGTTCTGTTTTTATTGTTGTTGTTTTTGTTTGAACATTTCCTGCTCTATCTTCTATTTCTACTTTTATATAATATGTTGTATTTTGGTCTAAGTTTTCAAATGTGTAATTTCCTGTTTCTGTTGTTACCGGTGTTCCTGTGTATTCATCTACTGTTTTTGATATATATATCTTATATGGTTTACTTGATGTTATTCCACTTTCTGTATCTGTTGCTTTTGCTGTGATTTCTATTGATTTTGTTGTTACTTTTCCTTTTGTTATTGTTAGTTCTGGTTTTGTTTTATCTATTACTGGTATTTCTATTTCTTTTCCATAATACTCTCCATTTGTTAATCTTGCATATACTATATCTCCACTATTTAGTCCTGTTACTGTTGATACTGATTTATATGTTTTATTGTCTGTGCTTGTTTGTATTGTGTACTTACTTGTTGTTGTTACTGTTACTGTTGCTGTTCCATTTTCCCATTTTATTGTATAATTCATGTTTCCTGTTGTTGCATCTGGGATTGAATCTATTTTTGCTGTTATTGTTTTTTCTGCTTTTTTTCCTTCTTTAGATTCTCCTATTACTTTTATATAATATGTTTTTCCCTGTTCTAAATTATTAAATGTAAATTGTGCTGTTTTATTACTTCCTTTTTGGGCTAGTGTATTTTCACTTGTTCCTATATAATAATAATATGTTCCTTCTTCCATTCTTAAAGCTTCAACTTTTATTTCAATACTACTTAAAGTTTTATTTACTATTTCTATTTTTGTTATTCTTGGTTCTGTTATTTTCCCTTCTCCTACATAGTCTATTGTTAAATTATCATTTTCTATACCTAATTCATAGATTTTTCCATCTACTTCTGCATAATATTTTCCATCTTCTTCTTTTGTTGGTATTCCTTTGTCTTCTATATAATTTAGATAATCATCAATTCCAACACTTCCATCTCTGTCATTCATGCTTTCATCAACATAATATAGAGATAATTGCTCTTTGTCCTGTGCTATTTCTGTTTCTAGTTTGGCTTTTGTAGCATTTGATAATATTCCATTGTCTCCACTAAGAGTTGCTATTGTTACTCCTGCTAATATTATTAAAACTATGATTGTTATTACTAGTGCTACCATTGTTATTCCTGTTTGTTTGCGTTTTGTCTTGGCTTTTGGTTGTCGTTGTGTGTGTTTTGCTTTTGGCTGTTGCTGTATGATGTTGTTTTCTTCTTGTTGTTTTGTGCCTTTGGTTTTTGTTTGTTGTTTCTTAGTTTTTAATTTTAGTTGTAATTCTTTATTTTTTAATTTTGTTTGTTTTTGATTG
>ERZ1643246.3721-NODE-3721-length-12713-cov-11.653579_pt1 | contig 12713 bp, 8 predicted proteins | sample MGYA00579265_ERZ1643246 | MGnify/ENA primary metagenome ERZ1643246 (study PRJEB29033, sample SAMEA4952261) | chicken gut metagenome | biome: Broiler Chicken; feature: Gastrointestinal Tract; material: Caecum | place: Ireland | collected 2018 | study: Broiler... | reverse complement strand
AGCATCTGGACATCCGCACCATCACCATGGGCATCTCCCTGCTGAGCTGCTGCGACCCGGACCCCAAGCGGGCCTGTGAGAAGATCTACGACAAGATCACCCGGTATGCGGAAAAGCTGGTGAAGACCGGAGAGGACATCGAGCGGGAGTTCGGGATCCCCATCGTCAACAAGCGGATTTCCGTCACCCCCATGGCCCTGGTGGCCGGAGCCAGCGAGACGGAGGACTACGTGCCCTTCGCCCTGGCCCTGGACCGGGCGGCCCGGACCTGCGGCGTCAACTTCATCGGCGGCTACTCCGCCCTGGTGCAGAAGGGCATGACCAAGGCCGATGAGAAGCTGATCCGCTCCATCCCGGAGGCGCTGGCCCGGACGGAGCTGGTATGCTCCTCTGTCAACGTGGGCTCCACCCGGGCGGGCATCAACATGGATGCGGTGGCCCTCATGGGCCGCATCGTCAAGGACACCGCCGCCGCCACGGCGGACCGGGACGGCTTGGGCTGCGCCAAGCTGGTGGTGTTCTGCAACGCCGTGGAGGACAACCCCTTCATGGCCGGCGCCTTCCACGGCGTGGGAGAGGCGGAGAAGGTCATCAACGTGGGCGTCTCCGGTCCCGGCGTGGTGAGCACCGCCCTGCAGGCGGTGAAGGGCCAGCCCTTTGACGTGGTGGCGGAGACGGTGAAGAAAACCGCCTTCCGGGTGACCCGCATGGGCCAGCTGGTGGCACAGGAGGCCAGCCGTCGGCTGGATACCCCCTTCGGCATCGTGGACCTCTCTCTGGCGCCCACCCCGGCGGTGGGGGACAGCGTGGCCCGGATCCTGGAGGAGATGGGCCTGGAGGTCTGCGGCACCCATGGCACCACGGCGGCGCTGGCATTGCTGAACGACGCGGTGAAGAAGGGCGGCGTCATGGCGTCCTCCTCCGTGGGCGGCCTCTCCGGCGCCTTCATCCCCGTCAGCGAGGACGAGGGCATGATCGCCGCCGCCGAGGCGGGGACCCTCTGCCTGGACAAGCTGGAGGCCATGACCTGCGTCTGCTCCGTGGGACTGGACATGATCGCCGTGCCCGGTGACACCCCGGCGGAGACCATCGCCGCCATCATCGCCGATGAGGCGGCTATCGGCATGGTGAACAACAAGACCACCGCCGTGCGGCTGCTGCCGGCCCCCGGCAAGACGGTGGGGGACCGGATCGAGATGGGCGGCCTCCTGGGCAGCGCCCCGGTGATGCCGGTGCATCCGGAGTCCAGCGCGGACTTCATCGCCCGGGGCGGCCGTATCCCGGCACCCCTCCACAGTTTGAAGAACTGAGGCCGCCCCGGGGGCCCCATCGCAGATGGGGCGGCGCTTTGCGCCGTACAAGCGTTTTGCCTTTGGCAAAACCTTGGCGCAGGCGGAATTTACTTCCGCCGAGCATTGCAATCGAAGCAGGGGGCCCGGCCGGGTTTACCCGGCTGGGACTGGCCGTATCCCGGCACCGCTCCACAGTTTGAAGAACTGAATCCGCAGGCCGCCCCTCCGGGCGGCCTGCTTTTGCACATCGTGGGTATGGGATGACTCCGGCTGCGGTAAACTGAGAGAACAGGAGGGATCATATGGACATTCTCTTTACAAACGGCACCATCCGCACCATGGAGCGGAAGAGCCCCGCAGCCCAGGCTCTGCTGGTGCGGGACGGCCGCGTCGCCGCCGTGGGGAGCTTGGCGGCGGTGGAGGACCAGGCGGGGATCGATGTCCGCCGGGTAGACCTGGCGGGCCGGACGCTGCTGCCGTCGTTCCTGGACGCCCACAGCCACTTCACGGCGGTGGCCAACCAGTTTCTGCAGGCGGATTTGAGCGGGTGCCGGTCCTGGGCGGACATCCAAAACAGGATCCGGGACTACATCCGGCGGGAGCGCGTTCCCGCCGGACAGTGGGTGACGGCTCAGGGGTACGACCACAACCAGCTGTCGGAGCGCCGCCACCCGGACCGGGCCTGCCTGGATGCGGCGGCGCCGGAGAACCCGGTGGTGATCTGCCACCAGTCCGGCCACATGGGAGTATTCAACACAGCCGCGCTGGAGCGGCTGGGCGTCACCAGGGACACCCCCTGTCCAGCGGGCGGCGTCATCGGGCAGGCGTGCGGCGTCCCCACCGGCTACATGGAGGAAAACGCCTTTCTGGAGTTTCAGAAGCGGGTGCCCATGATGCCGCTGGAGGCCTTTCTGGGGGCCTATCGGAAGGCCCAGGACCTGTACGCCTCCCACGGCATCACCACGGTGCAGGAGGGACTGCTGCGCCGGGAGCTGGTGCCCCTGTATCAGGCGCTGCTGGCGGACGGGCCTTTGAAGCTGGACGTGGTGGCCTACGGGGACGAGGCGGGGACTGCGGCGGCCCGGCAGGCGTTCCCGGACAGCGCCCGGCGGTATCAGGGGCACTTCAGGCTGGGCGGGTACAAGATGTTTCTGGACGGCTCCCCCCAGGGCCGCACCGCCTGGCTGCGGCAGCCCTATCGGGGGGAGGCGGCGTACCGGGGCTACGGCACCCTGACGGATGCACAGGTGCTGGACATGGTCCGCCGGGCCGGGGCGGAGGGCATGCAGCTGCTGGCCCACTGCAATGGGGACGCCGCCTGCGCCCAGTACCTGGCGGCGCTGGAGACCGCGGCCCGGGAGGGCGTGGACCTGGCGGCCATGCGGCCGGTGATGATCCACGCCCAGCTGCTGGGCCGGGACCAGCTGCCGGCGGTGAAGCGGCTGGGGGTGATCCCCTCCTTCTTCGTGGCCCATGTGTACCACTGGGGGGACATCCACTGGGAGAACCTGGGGCCTGACCGGGCGGACCGCATCAGCCCCGCCGGGTCCGCGGCGGAGCTGGGCATCCCCTTCACCTTTCACACCGACGCGCCGGTGATCCCGCCGGACCTGCTGGAGACCGTGTGGTGCGCCGCAAACCGGGTGACCCGGTCCGGCCGTCTCTTGGGAGCGGAGGAGCGGGTGGACGCCCGGACCGCCCTGGAGGCGGTGACGGCGAATGCCGCGTTCCAGTATTTTGAGGAGCGGGACAAGGGCACCCTGTCGCCAGGGAAGCGGGCGGACCTGGTGATCCTGGACCGGGACCCGCTGGCGGTGCCGCCGGAGGAACTCCGGGACATCCGGGTGCTGGAGACCTGGAAGGACGGCGCGGCCATCTTCCGCCAGGAGGCGTGATCCCCGGGGCGCACGAAAAGGCGCTTGCAATTTCTGCCGGGCGCGGTAAAATAGAAAAAGGAAGTGCGCTTCCAACGACATTGAACACGGGAGGCGGAAGATATGGAAAAGAAGAGCAAGCTGGTGCTGGCCGTTCTGCAGGGCAGTGATTCCGACAACACCATCCGGAACCTGAACGAGCAGGGCTTTATGGTGACGGTGCTGAGCTCCACCGGCGGCTTTTTGAAGAAGAAGAGCACCACGGTGATGATCGGCGTGGAGGAGGACCGGCTGGATTCGGCTCTGGAGCTGCTGCAGAAATACGCCGGGCGGCGGAAGGAGACGGTGTACCAGAGCGTCACCATGCCGCATGGGGAGATGTCCTCGGTCCCGCCGGTGCCCATGGAGGTCATGGCCGGCGGCGCGGCAGTGTTCATCCTGACACTGGACGACATCCAGAAGTTCTGAATCGGGGCCGGGCTCCCATGTGCCGGTCCCGGCCGCCCGGAGGGGCAGGGGCGTGTCTTGGATCCCGGGATGCGCTGCATTAGAGAAAAGGGGCCCGCGCGGCGTCAGCCGCGCGGGCCCTCTTCTGATCTCTGCGCCGGATCCAGCGTCAGTCCTGCCGGGCCGCCTCCTCCGCCTGGAATTTCGCCCGGTCCCGGTCGATCTGCTTCTGATAGCGGTCGGCCTCGGAAAAGACGCAGCCGCAGTACTTCTGCATGTAGAAGCCCAGCTCCCGGGCCCGCTGGTTCCCGGCCCGGAAATTGGGCCGGAAGTCCCGGTAGAGGAATTCCACCCCGTACTGCCGGGCGTACTTCTCCCCGGCGGCGGCAATGGCCTCGTGGTTCTGATAGGTGCTGGCCAGCAGGGTGGAGGTGAAGGCGGAAAAGCCGTGCTCCGCCGCGTATTTGGCCGTGCCCTCCAGCCGGTGCTCGTAGCAGTAGACGCAGCGGCGGTCGATGTCCTCCGCCACATGTTCCACGAACTGCCGCAGGCCGTAGTCCTCCTGCACCCGGACCTCCACGCCGATGGTGGGGGCATACGCCAGCAGGCAGTCCCGCCGGGCCTGATACTCCTTCCAGGGGTGGATGTTGGGGTTGTACCAAAACGCCACCGGCTCGATGCCCTCGCTCCGCAGGGGATCGATGCAGCTGAGGGAGCAGGGGGCGCAGCAGGTGTGCAGCAATACACGTTCCATATCAAGGGTGCCTCACTTTGGTTCTAAGATGGGACCAGTATAGCATAGAGGAGAGAAAAGGCCAAGTCCTTTCCTTCGCCAAGTTTCTTAACGAAAAATTAACAGTCTTTCAGAATATTGCCGATTGAACATCCCATGGAAAAAGTGTATGATGTCAACTAATGTGGTATCATGCGGTTAGCTGTCGAAAACTCTGACGCAACCGTTTTCCCAGAAGGAGGAATCAGAGTTGAAAGTTGGACTTGACGTGGGCTCCACCACCATCAAATGCGTGGTGCTGGATGACACGGACAATCTGATCTACAGTACATACGAGCGGCATTACAGCCATATTCTGGAGAAGTCGGAGGAGCTGCTGCGCCGGGTGGCGGAGCGGTACGGCCGGACGGCGGATCTGGCCATCTCCGGCTCTGCCGGCATGGGCATGGCGGAGAGCGTGGGCGTCCCCTTCGTGCAGGAGGTGTTCGCCACCCGGGTGGCCGCCAACCGTCTGGCCCCGGGCACAGACTGCATCATCGAGCTGGGCGGTGAGGACGCCAAGATCCTGTTCCTCACCGGAGGCATGGAGGTGCGGATGAACGGCTCCTGCGCCGGCGGCACCGGTGCTTTTATCGACCAGATGGCGACGCTTTTGAAGATGAGCGCCGACGAAATGGACGCTGCCGCCCAGCGGGCGGAGAAGACGTACACCATCGCCTCCCGCTGCGGCGTGTTCGCCAAGAGCGACATCCAGCCCCTCATCAACCAGGGCGCCCGGGCGGAGGACATCTCCGCCAGCATCTACCAGGCGGTGGTGAACCAGACCATCGCCGGCCTGGCCCAGGGCCGGCCCATTCACGGCAACGTGCTGTATCTGGGCGGACCCCTGACCTTCTCCCGCTGCCTGCGGGAGAGCTTCGACCACACCCTGGGGGTGAAGGGCGCCTGTCCGGAGAACAGCCTGCTGTTCGTGGCGCTGGGCGCGGCCTTCTACTCTGACCAGGCCTTTGACCTGGATCGGGTGGCGGACGACCTGCAGAAGCACGGCGCGGCGGAGACTTACCGGTCCCAGCCGCCTCTGTTCACCAGCCGTGAGGAGTATGAGGCCTTCCGGGCCCGGCATGCCAAGGCCGCAGTGCCCCGGGTGCCCTTCGGCGCGGACTACGCCGCCCCGGTGCACATCGGCATCGACTCCGGCTCCACTACCGTCAAGGTGGTGGTCATCGACCAGGAGGCCCGGATCCTCTTTACGGACTATCAGCCCAACCTGGGCAATCCGGTGCCCCTGATCCGGGAGGTGCTGCAGAAGCTCTACGACGAGCATCCGGCCCTCCACGTGGCATCCGTCACCACCACCGGTTACGGCGAGGACCTGGCGAAGAACGCCTTCCACGCCGACTACGGCGTGGTGGAGACGGTGGCCCACTTCACGGCTGCCCGTCACTTCCTGCCCAATGTGGACTTCATCATCGACATCGGCGGCCAGGACATGAAGTGCTTCAAGATCGAGGACGGCGCCATCAGCAACATCTTCTTAAACGAGGCCTGCTCCTCCGGCTGCGGCAGCTTCCTGCAGACCTTCGCCCAGGCACTGGGCTATGATGTGAAGGAGTTCGCCAGGCTGGGCCTCTTTGCCGAGCGGCCTGTGGACCTGGGCAGCCGCTGCACCGTGTTTATGAACTCCTCTGTGAAGCAGGCCCAGAAGGACGGGGCCACCATCGAGAATATCTCCGCCGGCCTCTCCATCTCTGTGGTGAAGAACGCCATCTATAAGGTGATCCGGGCCTCTTCCCCCGAGGAGCTGGGCCGGAACATCGTGGTGCAGGGCGGCACCTTCTACAATGAGGCGGTGCTGCGTGCCTTTGAGAAGGAGATGGGCGTGGAGGTCATCCGGCCCGATATCGCAGGCCTCATGGGCGCCTATGGCGCGGCCCTGTTCGGCCGGGGCAAGGCCCGGGCGGACCAGATCAGCACGCTTTTGGACCGCCAGGGACTGGCGGATTTCCGCCAGGAGACGGAGAGCCGGGTGTGCGGCCTGTGCGGCAACAACTGCCAGCTGACCATCAACACCTTTGCCGACGGAGCCACCTTCATCAGCGGCAACCGGTGCGACCGGCCTGTCACCGGCAAGGCGGACACCGGCGAGCGGAACCTCTACGCCTACAAGCGCAAGCTGATCCTGGGGTACAAGCCCGTCCCCGGCAAGCGGGGCAAGATCGGCCTGCCTCTGTGCCTGAACATGTGGGAACTGCTGCCCTTCTGGCATGCCTTTTTCACAAAGCTGGGCTTTGCCGTTTACCACAGCCCTCTCTCCAGCCGGGACCTGTATCTGAAGGGGCAGGGCACCATCCCCAGCGACACCGCCTGTTTCCCCGCCAAGCTGGCCCACGGCCACATCCAGTTCCTCTCCAAGCTGGGACTGGACGCCATCTTCTACCCCTGTATGACCTACAACATCGATGAGGGGCTGGGAGACAACCACTACAACTGCCCCGTGGTGGCCTATTATCCGGAGGTCATCGCCGGCAACTGCCCGGAGATCCAGGACACCAGGTTCATCTATGACTACGTGGGGCTCCACCGGCCCAAGGACTTTACCAAGAAGATCTTCACCATCCTGCGGAATTACTTCCCGGACATCACGAAGGGCGAGGTGAAGGAGGCCACCGACGCCGCCTACGCCGAGTACGCCCACCACATGTCCCTCATCCGCAGGGAGGGGGAGCGGATCATGGACCAGGCCCGGGCGGAGGGCCGCCGGATCATCGTGCTGGCGGGCCGCCCCTATCATGTGGACCCGGAGGTGAACCACGGTATCGACACCCTGATCACCCGCTCCGGCGCGGCAGTCATTACCGAGGACTCCATCTCCAACCGGGTGGAGAAATTCCCCACCACGGTGCTGAACCAGTGGACCTACCATGCCCGGCTCTACGCGGCGGCCCGGTACTGCTGCACCCAGAAGGATATGGATCTGGTGCAGCTGGTCTCCTTCGGCTGCGGCGTGGACGCCATCACCTCCGACGAGACGAGAGAGATTTTGCAGGCGGGCGGCAAGCTGTACACCCAGCTGAAGATCGACGAGATCACCAACCTGGGCGCCGTCCGCATCCGGCTGCGGAGCCTGTTCGCCGCCCTGGATGAGCAGGACGAGGCCCGGGAAACCGCCAGAAAGGAGGCGTGAGACATGGAGCTGGAATACCAGAATTACCCCAAGTTCACCCCTGAGATGAAGAAGACCCATAAAATTTTGATCCCCAATATGGCTCCGGTGCAGTTCCGCATCCTGGCGGCCGTCATGCGCCAGGCCGGCTACACCTGCGAGCTGCTTGAAAACTGCGGCAGCCAGGTGTGCGAGCTGGGCCTGAAATACGTCCACAACGACACCTGCTATCCCGCCCTGCTGGTGATCGGCCAGTTCCTGGACGCGCTGAACTCCGGGAAGTACGACCTGGACCACACCGCCCTGATCATCACCCAGACCGGCGGCGGCTGCCGGGCGTCCAACTACATCCACCTGCTGCGCAAGGCCCTGGTGAAGGCGGGCTACGGCCAGGTGCCGGTGGTGAGCCTGAACTTCTCCGGCCTGGAGAAGGACTCCGGCTTTCCCATGACCCTGCCCCTGATGCGCAAGCTGCTGGCCTGCATCTACTACGGCGACCTGCTGGTGGCCCTGAAGGCCCAGACAGAGCCCTATGAGACCCACAGGGGCGACGCGGCCGCCCTGCAGGAGAAATGGCTGGATACCATCTGCGGCTGGGTCCTGGAGGACAAGGGCTGGTCCGGCCGGGAGATCAAGGCCGCCATGCCCAAGATCGCCAAGGATTTCGCCGCCATCCCTGTCCACCGTGTGCCCAAGGTCAAAGTCGGCGTGGTGGGGGAGATCTACGTGAAGTACTCTCCCTTAGGCAACAACGACCTGGAGAAGTTCCTGGCCTCCCAGGACTGCGAGGTGAACCTGCCGGGGCTCATGGGCTTCGTGCAGTACTGCGCCTACAACCCCTCCGAGACCGCCCGGCTGTACGGCGGCACCTTCCTGGAAAAGCATGTGTCCGATGTGATCCTGGATTACATCGAGGGCATGGAGAAGGTGATGATCAAGGTCCTGAAGGACAATGGCTTCCACGCGCCCCTGCCCTTCCGGGAGCTGGTGAAGCTGGCGGACGGCGTCATCTCCACCGGCAACAAGATGGGAGAGGGCTGGCTCCTCACCGCTGAGATGATCGAGCTGGTGCGGGCCGGGTACGAGAACATCGTCTGCGCACAGCCCTTCGGCTGCCTGCCCAACCACATCTGCGGCAAGGGCATGATCAACAAGATCCGGGAGCTGTACCCCCAGGCCAACATCACCCCCATCGACTATGACCCCAGTGCCACCCGGGTGAATCAGGAGAACCGCATCAAGCTGATGCTGGCGGTGGCCCGGGAGCGGCTGGCGGAGAAGGCTGCCGGCCAGGGCGAGGCGGCCCCCGCTCCGGCGGAGGCCCCGCAGAGCGCGGCAGAGCCCCAGACCGCCTCCGTGTCAATCAATCTATGACTGGAAATGCCGGCGCGGCAGACCCGAAAGGGCCTGCCGCGCTGCTGTTTTCTGGCCGTGCTGCCAGCATTTGTGCCTTGAGGCCCGCAGCCCGGTCCGGTAGAATAGAGCGTGACGACACACGCCATGCGGTGACGATCATCTGAAAAAGGAGCGTTTTCCCTTGCAAGATCTTATCAGACGCACCGCCGCCGCGCTGGCCGCCGCGTGTATGGCGGCATTGCTGCTGGGCACCCCCACCGGAGCAGAGCAGCGTACATACCAGGCCGGCGGCGAAGTGGTGGGCTATTACGCCGGGTGGGCGGCCTACCAGGGCTACACGCCGGACCAGCTTCCGGCAGAGCACCTGACCCAGATCAACTACGCCTTTGCCCGGATCGACCCGGACACCCTGACCATCGCCCTGGAGGACCCGGCCCACGACAAGAAGAACCTGGCTGCCCTCCGAAAGCTGCGGCAGCAGAACGGGCATCTGAAGCTGCTGATCTCCGTGGGCGGCTGGTCGGACTCCCAGTATTTCTCCGACGCCGCCGCCACGGCGGCCCGGCGGGAGGCATTCGCCGCCAGCTGCGTGGACTTCGTGGTGGCGCAGGGCCTGGACGGGGTGGACCTGGACTGGGAATACCCGGTGTCCGGCGGCGCGCCGGGGACCATCCACCGCCCGGCGGACAAGCAGAACTTCACCAAGCTGCTGCAGGAGCTGCGGACCCAGCTGGACCGCCAGGGCCGCCGGGACGGGAAGGACTATTCCCTCACCATCGCCGGCGCCGCCGGCAGCTGGTATCTGAACCAGATCGAAGCAGTCAAAGTGGCGGACATCGTGGACCACATCTTCCTGATGGGCTATGACCTCCACGGTCCCTGGGACACCTCTGCCGACTTCAACGCCCCTCTGTACACGCCCTCCGGCGCCTCGCCCCAGGGGAAGAGCAGCATTGCGGACAGCGTACAGGCCTATCTGGACAAGGGCATCCCGGCGGAGAAGCTCGTCCTGGGCATGCCCCTGTACGGCTACGCCTACCAGGGGGTCAGCAGTCAGAACAACGGCCTGTACAGCACCTACACCTCCGCCAAGTCCGTCAGCTACAGGACGCTGAAAAAGAATTATCTCAGCAATGCCGCTTACCGGCAATATCGCCATCAGGAGGCCCAGGTGCCGTATCTCTACGGCAGCCGGACCTTCATCTCCTACGATGACGCCGAGTCTCTTGCCGCCAAGGCCGCCCTGGCCCGGTCCCGTGACCTGGGGGGCATCGGATTCTGGGAGCTGTCCCAGGACGACGGCGGGGAGCTGACGGCCGCCGCCAGCAGTGCCTTCCGCAGCACCTGGGACAACCCCTTCCGGGACGTGGCCCCCGGCGCCTGGTACGAGGAGGCGGTCCGATATGTCTATGAGGCGGGGCTGATGCAGGGCACCACCGGCACCACGTTCTCCCCCGGCCGGACATCCAACCGGGGGCAGATCGCCGCCATCCTCCACCGGCTGGAGGGCAGCCCCCGGGCGGGGACGCCGCCCTTCACCGATGTGGCGGCGGACAGCTACTGCGCCGACGCCGTGGCCTGGGCGGAGAAAAACAACATCGTCCGGGGCTTTGAGGACGGCACCTTCCGCCCGGAGGGACGGATCACCCGCCAGCAGCTGGCGGCCATCCTGTTCCGGTACCTGGAGCACCGGGGAGCGGACACGGCGGGCCGGGCGGATCTGAGCCGCTTCTCCGACACCGCTGCTGTGGCGGACTACGCCCGGGAGGCCATGGCCTGGGCGGTGTCCGCCGGGCTGCTCCAGGGCCGGTCCGATGGGACCTTGGACCCGGCCGGCTCCGCCACCCGGGCCCAGACGGCGGTGATCCTCCAGCGGCTGGGTGCCCTGCTGGAAGAGGCCTGACGACAGCCAACAGGGCCGGGACCGTCAGTCCCGGCCCTGTTTCCTGCCCTGTCTTGACGGAGCGCCCCCTTCCGGGTATGATGAAAGCATACAGAGATCCGACGGAAAAGGAGCTGGCGCGCATGAAGGTGTGCATTCTGATGGGCAGTCCCCGGAAGCAGGGGAATACCAACGCATTGCTGGTGCCCTTCCGGCAGGAGCTGGAGGCCCTGGGGGCGGAGACGGAGAACGTGTGGCTCCACGATTTGGACATCCGGCCCTGCACGGCCTGCCGGGCCTGTCAGCGGGACTGGACGGTATTCGGCTGCGCCCGGCGGGACGACGTGCCCGCCATCTTTGACCGGGTGCTGGCGTGCGACCTGATTGTCCTGGCCACCCCCATCTATTCCTGGTACTGCACGCCGCCCATGAAGGCCCTGCTGGACCGGCTGGTGTACGGCATGAACAAGTACTACGGGGCGGAGAAGGGCCCCGCCCTGTGGGCGGGGAAGGCCATGGCCCTGCTGCTGACCTGCGGCTACCGGCCGGAGCAGGGGTGCGACCTGTTCGAGGAGGGGATGCGCCGGTACTGCAGGCATTCCCGGCTGCGGTATCTGGGCAGCCATGCGGAGCGGCACCTGGGCTATGACGTGCCCTTCATGGACGGGGAGAAGGAGGCCCGTACCCGGACCTTTGCCCGGGAACTGTGGAGAGCCGCGCAGTCAAACTGAACCCTGAGAGACCGCCTGCGGGCGGTCTTTTTCTTGTGCCCGGAAAGAGACAAACCAGCCTCAAACGGTTGACGGAACTGGGCGCAGGCGGTATAATAACATAGTTTATACTGGAAAAGAGTTTGTCTGGAGGAGTTTGGTATGTGGATCGCGGATCAATGGCGGGACTATGAGCTGCTGGACTGCGGCAATGGAGAAAAGCTGGAGCGGTGGGACACGCAGTATCTGGTGCGTCCGGACCCCCAGGCCATCTGGGCCACGCCCCGACGCAACCCCGCCTGGAAGCGGGCCAATGCCCGGTATCTCCGCAGCCAGTCCGGCGGCGGCCACTGGGAGAAGAAGGCCCTGCCGGAGAGCTGGAAGATCCGCTACCGGGACCTGACCTTCCAGGTGAAGCCCATGAACTTCAAGCACACGGGACTGTTCCCGGAGCAGGCGGTGAACTGGGACTTCGCCATGGAGAAGATCCGCTCCGCCGGCCGGCCCATCCGGGTGCTGAACCTGTTCGCCTACACCGGCGGGGCCACGGTGGCCTGCGCCAAGGCGGGGGCCAGCGTCTGCCATGTGGACGCGGCCCGTGGCATGGTGGCCTGGGCCAGGGAGAACGCCAGGCTCTCCGGGCTGGGAGAGGCCCCCATCCGCTGGATCGTGGACGACTGCGCCAAATTCGTGGAGCGGGAGATCCGCCGGGGCAAGACCTACGACGCTATCATCATGGACCCGCCCAGCTACGGCCGGGGCCCCGGCGGCGAGGTGTGGAAGCTGGAGGACAACCTCTATGACTTCGTGAAGCTCTGCGCCGGCGTGCTTTCAGAGCGGCCCCTGTTCGTGCTGATCAACTCCTACACCACGGGCCTGGCCCCGTCGGTGCTGGGGTATCTGCTGCACCTGCTGGTGGCGGAGAAGTACGGCGGCAAGTGCACCTGGGACGAGTTAGGGCTCCCGGTGACGGAGACCGGCCTGGCGCTGCCCTGCGGCGCCACGGGCCGATGGACTTCGGAGAATTAGGAATTAGAAGTTAGGAATTAGGAATTGAGGTGTTTCGCCTGCGGCGAAACGATTGAAATTTGTCCGGCGGAGCCGGACACCAAAATTCATAATTCCTCATTCCTAACTCCTAATTGAGCAAAGGACGTTGTGATGAAAGACGCAATCATTGAAACAAAAGATCTCACCTTCTCCTACCCCGCGGACGAGGGGGCGGAGCCGGTCCCGGTGCTGCGGGGGGTGGACCT
>ERZ1643246.3719-NODE-3719-length-12719-cov-4.793746_pt1 | contig 12719 bp, 16 predicted proteins | sample MGYA00579265_ERZ1643246 | MGnify/ENA primary metagenome ERZ1643246 (study PRJEB29033, sample SAMEA4952261) | chicken gut metagenome | biome: Broiler Chicken; feature: Gastrointestinal Tract; material: Caecum | place: Ireland | collected 2018 | study: Broiler... | reverse complement strand
GATTTTTATACAATCGTTAAGAGTTTTTATCATTTTGGTGGGAGACCATGGGATAATGTTATGATTTCTGGATTTGTTATGGCTGATAAGGGACAGAAAATAAGTAAGAGTAAAGGTAATAGTAAAGTAGATCCGTTATCTCTTATAAATCAATATTCTGCTGATGTGATACGTTACTGGGCTGGTTCAGGACGGTTAGGTACAGATATTGTTTATAGTGAAGAAACATTGCAAAGGGGACGTAAATTAGTAAATAAGATATGGAATGTATCTAAATTTATTGAAATGCATCTTCAAGATTATGAAGATAGAGAGTTTAGTAATTATGAATATATTGATAAATGGATTTTAGGAAAATTTCAAGAAATGGAAAAAGGATTTTTAAAATATCTTGATGATTATGAAGTTGGTCTAGCCTTAAATCACTTAGAGAAATTTTTCTGGAATTTTTGTGATAATTACATTGAAATAGTAAAGCACAGGTTATATCGTCCTGAGGAATTTGGTGAAGAAGCTAGATATTCTGGGCAAAAGTCAGTTTATACTTTACTTTATAAGTTGTTGCAAGATTTTAGTATATATTTTCCATTCATTACCGAAGAAATTTATCAAGAGTTGTATCATGAAAAAAAATCTATTCATTTAACAGAAATTAAAGAGTTAAATAATAACTTTGATGAAGAAATGAAACTTGGAAATCAAATTGTTGAAATTATTGGTCTTGCTAGAGGAGAAAAAACAAATCATAATGTGTCTTTGAAAACACCAATTAGCTTATTAGAATTAGAAGTTACGAAAGAATTAAAGAATGCGATTGAATGTTCAATGCAAGATTTTAAAGCTACTTTATTTATTGAAAACATTCATATGAGTCTTATAGATTGCAATTATCATGTTAAAAATATTGAGTTAGAATTAGAATAGTGTAAGGAGGATGAGTTATGTTAGATAAAAAATATAACCATGTAGAGGTTGAGAAAAATAAGTATGAAGAATGGAAAAGTAAAGGATATTTTAAGTCTGATAGTAAGAGTGATAAAACCCCTTATTGTATTGTAATACCCCCTCCCAATGTAACTGGAAAGCTTCATTTGGGTCATGCCTGGGATACCACGCTTCAAGATATTTTGATTCGTTATAAAAGAATGCAAGGATATGACGCATTATGGCTTCCTGGTATGGATCATGCTGCTATTGCGACGGAGGTTAAGGTTGTAAAAAGATTAAAAGAGCGTGGAATTGATAAATATGAATATGGTCGTGAAAATTTTTTGGATGCTTGTTGGGAGTGGACTCGTGAATATAGTGGGAATATTAGAGATCAATGGGCTAAGTTAGGTTTAAGTTTAGATTATACCAAAGAGAGATTTACTCTAGATAAGGGGCTTAATGATGCTGTTAATTATGTGTTTGTTAAACTTTATGAGAAAGGTTTAATTTATCGAGGAGAGCGAATTATCAACTGGGATCCAGTTCAAATGACAGCACTTTCTAATGAGGAAGTTATTTATAAAGAAGATAAAGGTGCTTTTTATCATATTAAGTATTTTATTACTGGAACAGACGATTATTTGGATGTTGCGACAACTCGTCCTGAAACTTTATTTGGTGATACGGCAGTTGCAGTTAATCCGAAAGATGACCGTTATAAACATTTGATTGGAAAAACAGTTATTTTACCAATTGTTAATAAGGAGATTCCTATTGTTGGTGATATGCATGCGGATCCTGAGTTCGGTACTGGTGTTGTTAAAATTACACCAGCTCATGATCCTAACGATTATGAAGTAGGTATGCGTCATAATTTACCAAGAGTTGTTGTTATGAATTTGGATGCCACTATGAATAAGAATGCTCCTGGATATGAAGGAATGACTCGTGAAGAGTGTCGTGAGAAATTATTAGAAGATTTGAAAGAGAAAGATTTATTAATTCGTGTTGAAGAAATGGTACATAATGTTGGCCATAGTGAACGAAGTGATGCAGTAGTTGAGCCAACTCTTTCTAAGCAATGGTTTGTTAAGATGAGACCACTTGCTGATCGAGTTTTGGAAAATCAAAAAAATAAAGATACAAAGGTTAATTTTGTACCAGAGCGTTATGAGAAGACGATGAATCACTGGATGGAAATTACCTATGACTGGTGTATTTCTAGACAATTATGGTGGGGACACAGAATTCCTGCTTGGTATCGTGGAGATGAAGTTTATGTTGGACTTAGTGCTCCTGAGGGTGATGGCTGGGTACAGGATGAGGATGTTCTTGATACTTGGTTTTCATCTGCTTTATGGCCATTTTCTACTTTAGGATGGCCTGAAGAAACTGATGATTTTAAGAGATATTATCCAAATAATGTATTAGTTACTGGTTATGATATTATTCCATTCTGGGTAAACCGTATGACTTTCCAAGGTTTAGAGTTTACTGGAAAACGTCCATTTAAAGATTGTCTTATTCACGGACTTATTCGTGATAAAGAAGGCCGTAAGATGAGTAAATCTTTAGCTAATGGAGTAGATCCAATGGATGTTATTGATGAGTATGGTGCTGATAGCTTACGTTTCTTTTTAACAACGAATACGGCTCCTGGTACGGATTTACGTTATGATGAAGAAAAAGTTAAATCTACTTGGAATTTTATTAATAAATTATGGAATGCTTCTCGTTATGTTTTAATGAATATTGAAGATTTAACAAAAGAAAAAATTACGTTTAGTAATTTAAGTAAAGCTGATAAATGGATTTTGACTGCTAAAAATCAATTAATTCAAGAAGTTACTAAAAATATGGATAGTTATGATTTCCATAATGTTGGTAATACTTTGTATCAATTTATTTGGGAAGATTTCTGCGATAATTATATTGAACTTAGTAAAGCGTTAATGAATGATACTACTAAGAGTGTATTATTAGATGTTCTTACTACCATTTTGAAGTTATTGCATCCATTTATGCCTTATGTAACGGAAGAGATTTATGATAAGCTTCCAGTTAGAGATAGTGAATCTATTATGATTAGTTCTTATCCTACATATAATGAGAATGAAGTTTTTGTAAACGACTATGAAGATGTTAGAAAAGTAATTACTGATTTAACAGAAATTCGTAATTTAAAAGTTACAAATGGAGTTAAGAAGGATGCTAAAGTTCAGTTAGAAACTGATAAAGATTTAGAATATATTTATCGTTCTCAACTAAAAATTACGGATGATAATTTAATTACTGATAATGATGATATTACTAGTTATCAGACAATCTCTTATCAATCTTCTTTGGTTCAGATAACTTATTATTTTGAAAATGAAGTTAATAAAGAGCAATTACAAGAAGAAATTAAGAAACTAAAAGCTTCTATCGAAAGACGTGAAAAACTTCTTTCTAATGAAAATTATGTAAATAAAGCACCAAAGAATATTGTGGACATGGATCGTGAAAAATTAAAAGAAGAACAAGAAAAGCTAGCTTCTTTGGAGGCTCAAATATAAGTTAAATCAATAGAGAAAGCAATAGAGATTAGTCTATTGCTTTTTTCTATTTCTTTTTGTTAATCCTAAATATTTAAGAAATTCTTTTGGTGTTGGAAGATTTGTAAAGGAGTCTATTTTGTCTGCTAAGATAACAATCCAGCTTTCCTTATAATGTGGCCATTTCTCTTTTGTGAGTAATGATAGTGGAAACATATGCTTTTCTATTGCATCTTTTATTTTTTCATTCATGTATGTTGGAAAATATTGTGATGCTTTTTTATATGCTTCATAAGGATGACTGAAAGCATGTTTTTGTGTAAATTTTGTTTTTTTTAGGGTTGATAAAGTTTTCTTTAAATCTTTTTGGTAACTTTTCTAGATCTGGTGTATAATACCAAGCTTTTTCATAGAAATCGTGAAGTAATCCTGCAATAGTACATGTTTTTTCATCAGCATGATATTTTAATGCTAGTTCATATGCCATAAAAGATACTTTAACACAATGATGCCATAGTGATTGATTTTCATGATGAAATAATAGTTTTCTTCTTTGAAATTCTTTGCTTTCTAAAAATGGTTTTATTATTTTAAGCCAGTTTGTAAAGTTTCTTTTGTTTTTAATTGTTAAAAATGATAAATCTTCCATGTTTTCTCCTTTTTTTACTATTATATAATAATTAAAATTTAAATTCTATTTTTCTTTTTTCGACAAATAATTTGCTTTTTTTTTAGTATTCTGTAGATGGTGATGAAAAAATGAAAAAGACAATGTTATTAGCAGTAATTTTTGTAGTACTTGGTGCTATTTGTGGTAATTATTTATATCAGAAAGCACCAGATAGTATTTCTGTATTTCAAGAAGATAATGCTTATTATTTTTTGCAAGAGGGAGTTTATTCTTCTAAGGAAATTATGCAGGAAAATGCTGGAGATTTGACGAATAAATTAACAATTTTAGAAGATAATAAGTATTATGTATATGTTGGTATTACTAAAACTCGTGAGAATGCAGAGAAAATTCAAAAGATATATAAAGATATGGGATATCAGACTTATATTAAGGAAATGAAATTAGACAATGAAGAGTTTTCTAATAATGTAGTTCAATTTGATTTATTGGTGAAGGAGTCAGATTCTGCAGATGATATTTTAACTATAGAAGAGGTTGTACTTGCTAATTATGAAGAACTAATTGGTACAGGAATGTAGAAGTTTTTTCTTATAATAATATAGAGGTGATTATTATTTATAAGATGAAAGAACTTCCTGATGATGAACGTCCTAGAGAGAAGTTACTTATGCATGGTGCTCAGTCATTATCAGATTCCCAGGTATTATCTATTCTTCTTCGTAATGGATGTCATAATAAAAATGTACATGAATTAGCGATAGAGATTTTACAAAAATATCCTATTTCAGCGATAAAAGAGTGTAGTTATTATGATTTTATCTCTATTAAGGGAATAGGTGAAGTAAAAGCAATCGAAATTTTAGCAGCTATTGAATTTGGACGACGTATTTTTTTGCGGGAGAAGGAAACGTTAGTCAAATTTCAATGTGCTGAGGATATTTGGAAAGATATTAAATATTATATTACTGATTTAAAACAAGAGTATTTTTATTGTTATTATTTTAATCAAAAACAAGAATTATTAGAAAGGAAGTTGTTATTTATGGGAACTATTAATCGTAGTATTGTTCATCCTAGGGAGATTTTTAAAGAGGCTTATCGGTTGAGTGCTTCTAGTATTGTATGTATTCATAATCATCCGTCTAATTATGTGATGCCTAGTAAAGAAGATGTTTTACTTACTGATCATTTAGTTAAGACTGGTTATGTTCAGGGAATTCCTGTTCAAGATCATATTATTGTAGGGGAAGATTCTTATTATAGTTTTTATGAACATCATAATATTTTAAATCTATAGTTGCGAGGCTAATTTATTTATATTATAATAAGTTGGAATGGGATGATGTTATGTACAAGAGTAGAAAAAGAAAAAATTTAAATTTTAAAATTGTAGTTATAGCGGTTATCTTTTTAATTATATTTGGTCTTACGGTTTCTATTAAGATGAATCGTTCTAATTTTTTTGGAGAAGGCATTGTTAAAGATGTGATTACTATGATAGATAAAGTTGCTATGTATCCTTTTACAGCGTTAAATGGTGAAAAGGATGTTAATCAAACAGAAAGTTATCTTATTCAGAAAAATGTGAATGCTTCTTTAGAACAAGAAATTCAAGAATTAAAAGATGTGTTAGATTTAAATAGAACACTTACTGAATATACGCCTATTAATGCTACGATTTTATCTAGAAATAAAAATTATTGGTTTAACCAGTTAATGATAGATAAGGGATCGAAAGATGGGATAAAAAAGGATATGGCAGTTGTTACTAAACATGGTTTAGTTGGAAAGATTTCAAGGGTATATAAAAATTCTAGTGAGATTAAATTAATTACTTCAGATGATGTTAATTATAAAGTTAGTGTTACTATTCAAACAGGTACAGGTGATAGTTATGCTATTTTAAATGGCTATGATTCTGATACTGAGTGTGTTACTGTTACTGGTGTAGATAAGATGAGTACAGTACAAAAAGGAGATACGATTATTACTAGTGGTTTAGGCGGGATGTTTCCTGGTGGTATTTATGTAGGCGTTGTACAAGATATAAAAAGTGATAAATATGATTTAAGTAAAACATTATATATTAAGACATCGCAGGATTTTAATGATATTCATTATGTTACTGTTTTAAAGGAGAAAGAGTAATATGTTGATTCCTATAGTTATCCTTGTTATCTCTTTTCTTTTAGATGGTATTCTTTCTAATTTTTTACCATATATGGTAGGAGATTTATCATTATTTACGCCTATGCTTACTATTGTTTCTTTCGTTGTTATCTATCCTTTTTTTACCAAAACAATCCGTAAGTATTTTACCATCTGTTTTGTAACAGGATTGGTTTACGACTTTATGTATACTAATTTATTGTTTTATAATGCAATATTATTTTTAGGATTAGGTGCTCTTGTGATGCTACTTTATCGTTATATTCGGCTTAACTGGTTAAGCTTATTATTATTTGTCAGTTTGGCAATTATTGGATATGAGGTTATGAATGTCATTGTTATTTTGATTTTTCAACTGGTTCCGATGACTTTTTATCGATTTTTGTATAAGATTAGTCATAGTTTATTGTTAAACTTAATTTATGGAGAAGTTCTTTACTTGATTATTTCTCTTATTCCTAAAAAATATAAGAAGTTTGCTATTAATTCTTAAGAAAAGTAGAATATCTACTTTTCTTTTTTCATATCCTTTATTAGAGGAGATTATACTATGAATACGAAAAAAACAGTAAAGAAGAGACTAGTGTTAAAAAAAAGTGTTAAATCATTTATAACCAGAGCACTTATTACAGTAATTATTTTTTTAGTAGGTATGATACTCATAAAGAAAGATAATAATATTAAGAATACTATATTAGAAAATGTTTATGATAAGAATTTTGAGTTTACGAAAATAAAAGATGTGTATCAAAAATATTTTGGTAATATTTTGTCTATTGATCAATTGGCAGTGAAAGAGCAGGCTGTTTTTCAAGAGACTTTGTCTTATAAAAATGCACATACCTATTTAGATGGTGTGAAGTTAACAGTTGATGAAAATTATATGGTTCCTGTGCTTGAGAGTGGAATTGTTATTTTTTTAGGGGAGAAAGAGGGTTATGGGAATACGGTTGTTATAGAACAGGTCGATGGTGTTGATGTTTATTATTCTAATATTTCGACTGATAATGTTAAACTTTATGATTATGTGGAAAAAGGAACTTTGTTAGGAGAGGCAGAAAATAAAAAACTTTATTTGGTTTTTCAAAAAGATGGGACCTTTTTAAATTATAAAGACTATATTTAGTTATATAGAAGTTCATCCTTTATTTTATTTGCTGGCCTTTTTTTCTGTTATTACGGCTTCCTTTTTTTCTTTTTGTGTGATTACCTTTTTAATTGTTATTCATGAGATAGGGCATTTCCTTATGGTATATTTGTTAGGAGGAGAGATTCATAAGATATTAATTTATCCTCTAGGAGGAATTTCTAAGTTTTCTACTTCTTATAATATTTCTTTGGTAAAAGAATTGATTATTTTGATATTTGGACCGTTATTTCAAATTTTGGGATGGCTTTTACTAATTCATTTGTTTCCTGAAAAAGAAATTTTAATATCTACTTATCATTATGGAATTCTATTTTTTAATTTGCTTCCTATTTATCCTTTGGATGGTGGAAAATTATTATGTTTAATTTTTCATACAGTTTGTTCTTATAAAAAGGCATTTTATTTTACTTTTTGTATTGGTTATTTATTGTTATTTTGTTTTTTAGTTTTTACGTTTTTTTCTTTTTCATTGAATGTTTTCTTTTTATCTATTTTTTTATTAGTTAAACTTACGAGAGAGTATCAGCAAATTCCTTATTTTTATGAGAGATTCTTACTAGAAAGATATTTAAATCATTATTTTTTTAAGAAGAGTAAGTTAATTAAAAATACTGATAATTTTTATCGCGGGTATCGTCATTTGATAAAAGAAGGGGATTTTTATTATCTTGAAGATGAATATTTAGAAAAAAAGTATAAAAGTTGTTGACATTTCATATTTTGCTTGCTATAATCAATTTGTCGACTTGAGAAAGGGAGACAAATATGGGGCATTAGCTCAGCTGGGAGAGCGCCACGTTTGCACCGTGGAGGTCAGCGGTTCGATCCCGCTATGCTCCACCATATTGATTATTACGCTACTAAGTAGCGTTTTTTTTCTTTATCTGTAGAGAGGATGTTTATGAGTAAACTGTCATTCGTATTTGATTTCTTTTTAAATCGTGAAATTAAAGAATATTTATTTACTATACCAGGTGTTATCGATGTTAATATTCATCATCGTACATTAATGATAGAGTATGATAATCAAAAACTTAGCGATTATATTTTACGCATGGAAGTTTTTTTGTTTTTAGATATTTTTAAAAGGCCATCTTTGATTTCTTTTGATAAATATGCGAATAAAGAATTACTAAGTTATTGTATGAAGATAACTGATATTTGTTGTGAATACTGTTTGAAGGGAATGCTAGATGAGTTGTTTTTAACGAATGGTGTTATAAGTGCCTTTATGGAATATGATGACATTATAGATAATGATAAGAGTGAAGCAGTTATCAATATTACATATGATCCTTCTATTATTAATGAAAAAATGCTTACTATTTTAGAAAGTAAGTTTAATACCAAATAAAAAAGCACAATGTTGTGCTTTTTATCTGCAACCATTTCCTCCGTTGTTGCAGCAATTGTTGTTGTTTCCAAAGATGAAGAAAATGATGATAATTACAATGAGAATTGCCCAAATCCATCCTGAACCAAAACCATCATTATTTCCATAATTGTATGGATAAGGATACATTCCGTACATATTACTTCATTCCTTTCATTATAGTATAATCAAAATAATGATAAATATATACAGCAAACGCCCAGTTTTAAATAATTTATTATTATGGTAAAATATTTTTTATGGAAGGGTGATGTTGTGAAAAAGTTAGAAGAGTTAGATTTGTCTAAAAAGAAATATATTATTTTTGATATGGATGGTACCTTGATTGATTCTATTGGAATTTGGAATGAATCAGATTTTCGGATTATTGATAAATTTGCAGGAGTACAAGTTGATTTTGATAAAATTCAGCAAGAAAGAGACTGGTTTTTAGAAACTCATTCTAGTGAAGATATCTATGTTGCTTATTGCGATTATTTAATTCAAAAATATCATATGAATATTTCTAAAGATGAGTTGATTTTAGAGAGATGGGATAGTGTTGACTCAATTTTAAAATATGAATTGACATATAAGCATGGTGTTCCGGAATTGTTGCGAGAATTAAAAGAGCAAGGTTTTACTTTAGTTCTTGCAACTGCAACGACACAAAGACAGATTGATATTTATGCTAATCAAAATCTAACTATGGCACATACTGTTTCGCTTTATGATACTTTTGATTTTATTCTTAGAAAAGAAGATGTTGTTCATAAAAAGCCTCATCCAGAAATTTATCTGAAAGTTTTAGAGCATTATCAAACAAATCCGGATTTATGTTTAGTATTTGAAGATTCTCTACATGGTGTTATGGCTTCTAAAGGTGCCGAAATAGAAACTATTAATGTGTATGATAAATACTCTGATAAAGACCGATTACAGATTAATTCTTTAACTGATTATAAAATTCAGTCTTATTCAGAGTTTATAAATGTTATGTTAGGAGGAAAAAGTTATGAATATAAGAAAAGGAACAATAAAGGACTATGAGAGTATTTTAAAGCTATTAACTCAGATGGAGGAAGTAGAAGTAAAGCTTGATTCTAATTTGCGTATTGGTTATTTTGAAACGGAAGAAGGTAAAATTGCGACTAAAAAGTCACTGCGAAAACGTAATGTTATTTTTCTTGTCGCAGAAAATGATAACAATTGTGTGGTTGGATTTATATTTGGAAAAGTATCAAAGAACGTGTGGTGGAATTATCAGCCTGTTGCATTTATTAATGATTTTATTGTAGATAGGGATTATCGTAGACAAGGGATAGGAAAAATGTTACTTTTAGAATTTGAAAAGATAGTTAAAAAACAAGATGCATCCTATATTAGATTACTCGCTTTTCCAACTAATATCCCTGCTATTAACTTTTATAAAAAGCATGGTCTTATGGAATATAGTGTTTATTATCAAAAGAAGATTTAATAAAAACTTACTTATTAAAAAGTGAAAAAATTGTTATAATTAGATTACAATGAGTAGCTATTTATTGGTGTAAGTCCAGTTGATAGCTACTTTTTTTAGGAAGATTGAAATGTATAACTCTGGAGATGTTGTTGTTTATGGAAGAGATGTTTATAGGATAAAAGATGTGAAAGATAATTATTTGTTTGATAAAACTTATTATATTATGAATCCTATCGATGATGATTCGTTAGTTACTAGTGTTCCTGTAGATACGACTTCTTATTTACGTGATGTTATTACGAAAGAGGAAGCAGAAGAATTGATTGCTAAAATTCCATCTATTGAAATTGTTCAAGCTAGTGATAGAGATATTGAATATGAGTATAAACAGTTATTAAGGGAAAATACTTTAGAGGCTTTGATTAAAATTATTAAGACAACTTATATGAGAAATATGATGCGTCAAAATCAAAATAAAAGAATAAGTGAAAAAGATGAACAGTATTTTAATCAGGCTGAGAGACGATTATATAATGAATTGTCTATCAGTTTACATTTAACTTTTGATGATACAAAGCAATATGTTATTGATTCTGTAGAGGCTTTGTTAGCATAAGATTTAGTAGATTATTCCAATCTACTTTTTCTATGGTATAATTTTATAGAAGGGTGATATTATGGAGAAAACTAATGTTATGCGAATTTTAGAACAACATAAAATAAAATATCAATCTTATTATTATGGTGACACGTCTGCTGTTAGTGGAGTTGAAGTAGCAACAGCTTTAAATCAAGATTTTAGAAGGGTTTTTAAAACATTGGTTACTGTTTCTAATTCAAAGAAATATTATGTGTTTATGATTCCTGTTAACCAAGAATTGGATTTAAAAAAGGCTGCTAAAAGTGTTTCTTGTAAGTCTATTTCTATGTTACCATCTAAAGAATTGCTTCCTCTTACCGGATATGTTCATGGAGGATGTTCTCCTATTGGTATGAAGAAAGAGTTTTTAACAGTGATTGATTCTAGTGCTTTAGAGTTTCCGACGATTATTTTTAGTGCAGGAAAGATAGGATATCAGGTTGAAGTTGCGGTTTGTGATTTAGAGCATTTACTTCATTGTCAATTTGCAAGTGTTATAGAAGGTGCTAGTTTATGACATTAGAAGAGTATCAAGATATGGAGATAGATAAATTGTTTTTTAGACTTGGAAATTCTAAGTTCCGTAGTCGCTTTCATTTAACAGATAAAGATAAAAAATATGTTTTGGAAAAGGGCATGGATGTTATTTCATCTCATGCATATGATTTTATTTCTAAGCGATTAGCTCCTGCTAATTTAGTTAATGATGGAAAACAGACTCCGATGAAGGGACATCCTGTATTTGTAGCACAGCATGCGACTGCAACCTGTTGTCGAGGCTGCCTTTATAAATGGCATCATATTTCTAAAGATAAAGATTTAACAAAAGAACAAGTTGATTATGTTGTGCGCGTTATTATGCGATGGATAAAAAAAGAGGTGATGAAATGACGCTAGAAGATGAATTTAAATATTTAGTTGGTGGATATTATGGGATTATGGAAATGGATGAATATGATTTAAAAGTTTATGTATTAAAAGATATAGAAAATTATATTCGTGCATTTATTGAAGAGAATCCTATTCCTAATTTTGATTATAAAAAAGAAGCAGAAAATATTAAAGATACGATGTCACTTAGGACAAAGTTACAAGATAGTTTGTTAGTATTATATAAAATAAATGCTTCTATGGATTTAGTGTTTATGGTTAAAGCTAGGTTGAAGGAATTGGATAAGAATAAAAAATCTTCTTGAAAAGTTGTGTCTTTTTTGATATAATTTAGGACGGAAACAAGAGATAATCGGTAAATATTGGAAACGCACATTCTTTTTGAATGACTAACGAACAACACAGATTATGTGTTGTTTTGTTATGGAAAGGAGTAGTGTATTTATGCCAAAGACTAAATTTCAAGATTTTATTTATACGATTATTATGGCAGCTTTGATGGTTTATGTAATGGTTTGTTATAATATTGCAATTCATAGTGGAGGATTACATAATTTTGTTTTTTTAGAAGCATTTAAAGAGTTTTTCTTTATGTATGTTATTGCTGGAGTGTTAGAGTTTTTTCTAATTGGAAAGATTGCTCATAAATTAGTTTTTAAAGCAATTAATCCTAAAGAACAACCTTCTATTATTGTTTCTTATGCAATATCGATTGTTATCGTTTCATTTATGTGTCCGATTATGAGTTTTATAGCAACTATATTTATATCTAAACCAGAAATTAGTCAATTTGTTGTAACATGGTTACAATCTATGGTTTTAAGCTTTCCAATGGCATTATGTTTTCAACTTTTTTATGCAGGGCCATTGGTTAGATTTATTTTTTTATTAATTTTTAGAGAAAAGGCAAAATAATAGTTGCCTTTTTTTAAATTTT
>ERZ1643246.3718-NODE-3718-length-12720-cov-4.700276_pt1 | contig 12720 bp, 13 predicted proteins | sample MGYA00579265_ERZ1643246 | MGnify/ENA primary metagenome ERZ1643246 (study PRJEB29033, sample SAMEA4952261) | chicken gut metagenome | biome: Broiler Chicken; feature: Gastrointestinal Tract; material: Caecum | place: Ireland | collected 2018 | study: Broiler... | reverse complement strand
CAGGGCTCCCGAAAATCGCAACGGAGTGAGATTTTTGGGAAGAGGAGGAGCGGAGCGCGCACGCGAGCATTGCCCGTCGGGGCGATGCGAGAGGGCAGCCGACTGCTCCGACGAGGGTGCGCTTTTCCAAAGGCGTGGCTTTGGAACGCGCTGTTTGATTATAGAAATGCCGCAAAATCACCCTCATAGAGATCCCTTGCGGGGCGCTGGATGATAAAAAACAAAAAACTTGTTTCAATGCTCTTTCGCAAAAGCAGGCTCTTTCCGTGCCTGCTTTTTTTGCGCCCGCGGCGCAATTTGCGCCGCGGGCGCATAGTATGTACTGATTTGCTCTTGCAAAAAAGGAGGCGGCTATGGCGTACAGGGTGCTCTCTCCCGAAACGGTCACCATCGGCGAAGGGGTCGAGATCGGCGAAGGCGCCGTCATCTTCCCCAACAACCACCTGTTCGGCTGCACGAAGATCGGCGCGGGCGCCGTTCTGTACCCGAACAACATTTTGGAGGATACGACCGTCGGCGACGGCGCGAGCGTCACCGCAAGCGTCGCGCGCGGCGCGGTCATCGGCAGGGGAACCGAAGTCGGTCCCTTCGCCAACCTGCGCCCCGGCGCGAACGTGGGCACGGGCTGCCGCGTCGGCGACTTCGTGGAGATCAAAAACGCGGTCATCGGCGCGGGGAGCAAGGTCAGCCACCTCGCGTACGTCGGGGACGCGGAAGTCGGCAAAAACTGCAACATCGGCTGCGGCGTGGTGTTCTGCAATTATAACGGCACGCGCAAGGCGCATACCGTCGTGGAGGACGGGTGCTTTATCGGCAGCAACGCCAACCTCGTCGCGCCCGTCCGCGTCGGCGCGGGCAGCTATATCGCCGCGGGCACGACCGTCACGCGGGACGTTCCGCCGCACTCCTTCATCATCGGCAGGATGCGGCAGGAGAGCAGCGAACGCCTGAAAGAAAAGTACCTGCAAAGCGACTGAACCGCCCGCCTTGCGGCGCAAGCCGAAGCGGCAGGGGAGCGACGGGGCAAGGGGATCGCCGCCCGCGGGCGATAAGGCGGGAGCGCCGCCTGCGGAAGGCGTGCGGCGGGCTCGCGCGGCGAACGGATCAAAAGGAGGGGAAATGGCTTTTTTCGGAACGGACGGCATCCGCGGCATCGCGGGGCAGGACCTGACGGCGCGCACGGCGTTTGCGCTGGGCAACGCGCTCGTCCGCACCAAACGGGGCGCGCGCATCGTGCTCGGGCGGGATACGCGCGTATCGTCGGATATGCTCGCGCTCGCCCTTGCGGCGGGCGCGGCGGCGGGCGGCGGCATCGTGCTGGACGGCGGCGTGCTGCCCACTGCGGCGGTCTCCTTTTTCGTGCGCAGGGAGGGCGCGGATTACGGCGTGGTCGTTTCCGCGTCGCACAACCCGCCCGAATACAACGGGCTGAAGGTGTTCGGCGCGGACGGGCGCAAACTCGCGGACGAGGAGGAGGGGAAGCTGGAACGGCTGTTCGGCAAAGACCTGTTCGCGCCCTCGCTGCACAGCGGCAGGCGCGTGCCGCTGCGCGAGCGGAACGGGTATGCGGACTACCTCGTCTCCTGCTGCGGCGTGCCCCTTGCGGGCAAAACGTTCGTGCTCGACTGCGCCAACGGCGCGGCGGGCGCGTTCGCGCCCCGCGTGTTCCGCAGGCTGGGCGCGCGCGTGGTGGCGCTGAACTGCCGCGCGGACGGGCGGCACGTCAACGAAAACTGCGGCGCGCTGCACCCGAACCGCATGCGCCGCGCGGTCGTCGCGGCGGGGGCGGACGCGGGCTTTTGTTACGACGGCGACGCCGACCGCCTTATTGCCGCGGACGAGGAGGGGAAGCTCGTCGACGGCGACAAACTGCTGTACATCTTCGCGCGGGAGCGCAAGGCGCGCGGCAAACTGCCGCACGACCTCGCCGTCGGCACGGCGCACACGAACACGGGCGCGGAGCGCGCGCTGGCGGCGTGCGGCATCACGCTTGCGCGGACGGACGTCGGGGATAAGTACGTCGCCGCCTATATGGCAAAGAGCGGCGCCGCCGTGGGCGGGGAGCAGAGCGGGCACCTCATCCTCGCCGACCTCGCCGCCACGGGCGACGGCATCCTCGCCTCCGTCGTGCTCGCGGGGCTGACCGCGCGCGAAAAGCTGTCCGACCTTGCAAACGTGCGCCTTTTGCCGCAGTACAACGTGAGCGTGAAGGTGAAGGATAAAACGCGCGTGCTGGGGAACGAGGAGGTGCGCGCCGAGATCGAGCGCGCGCAGGCCGCCGCAGGCGTGGCGCGGCTGGTGGTGCGCGCGTCGGGCACGGAGCCCGTCATCCGCGTCTTTGCGGAGGCGGAGCGCATGCGCACGGCGAGGACTGCGGCGGAGCGGGTGCGCGCGGCGATCGCCGCGCGGGAGGAGTAGCGTATGTGCGGGATCGTCGGGTGTTTTGCGGAAACGGGCTGTTACGAACGGGTGCTCGCCGCGCTGGAGCGGCTGGAGTACCGCGGGTACGATTCGGCGGGCATCGCGCTGACCGCGGACGGGCGGCTTTCGGTGCGCAAAAAAAAGGGCGCGGTCGCCAACCTCTGCGGCGCGCCCCTTGCGGGCAGGGCGGGCATCGGGCACACCCGCTGGGCGACGCACGGGAAGCCTTCGGACGAAAACGCGCACCCGCACGTCGCGGGGAAATTCGCGCTCGTGCACAACGGCATCGTCGAAAATCACGCCGCGCTGAAAGCGGAACTGCTCGCGGCGGGCGAAACGTTCGCGTCCGAAACGGACAGCGAAGTCATCGTAAAACTTATCGCGCGCGCGTATAAAGGGGACTTTTTTTCCGCCGTCGCGCAGGCGTGCGCGCGGCTTACGGGCGCGTATGCGGTCGCCGTGCTGTGCACGGACTTCCCCGATGAGATCGTCTGCGCCAAAAACAAAAGCCCGCTGATCGCGGGCGCGGGGTGCGGGGCGGCGTATGTATGCAGCGACGTGCCCGCCCTGTGCGGCGCGGCGGCGTACGTCTGCCCCGCCGAGGACGGCGAATTCATCCATATCCGCGGCGGGGAGATCTGTTTCCGCCGTGCGGACGGGTCGCCTGCGGAAAAGGTGTTCACCCGCCTTACGGAGGCGGCGGGCGCGGTGCGCCCGCCGCGCGGGAGCTGTATGGAGGCGGAGATCGCGCAGATCCCGCAGGGGCTTGCGCGCACGCTCGGCTGGCTGCGCGGGTGCGATTTTGCGCCCGCCGCACGGGCGCTGCGGTCTGCGGGCAGGGTGTTCACCGTCGCGTGCGGCACGGCGCACCATGCCGCGCAGGCGTTCGGCGCGCTCCTTTCGCGCGAGGCGCGCATCCCCGTCCTGTGCGAAACGGCGTCCGAATTCCGCTACGGCGACCCGCTCATCGGGCAGGGCGACGTGCTCGTCGCCGTCAGCCAGAGCGGGGAAACGGCAGATACGCTCGAAGCGGTGCGGCTCGCCAAAGCGCGCGGCGCGTTCGTGATCGCCGTCACGAACGTCGAACAGTCCACCCTCGCCCGCCTTGCCGATCTTCCGCTGCGCACGCTCGCGGGGGCGGAGGTCGCCGTCGCTGCCACAAAGAGCTACAACTGCCAACTGCTGGCGCTGTTTTACCTTGCGGCGCAGACGGTGTTCTACAAGCGCGCCTGCTTCCCTTCGTGGTTTGCCGCGCTCGGCGCGGCTGCGGACGCATGCGCAGGGGCGCTGGAAGGTGCCGCCGCTGCCGAAACGCTCGCCGCGCGGCTGCAATCGGCGCGGGCGCTGTACTTTATCGGGCGCGGAACGGACCGCTTTACGGCGGCGGAAGGCGCGCTCAAAGTGCGCGAGATCGCCTATGTATTCGCCGAAAGCTGCCCCGCGGGCGAGCTCAAACACGGCACGCTCGCGCTCGTCGAGGAGGGCTTCCCCGTGATCGCGGTGGCAACAGGGCGCGCACTGCTGCAAAAAACGGCGAACTCCCTTGCCGAGGCGAAGGCGCGCGGCGCGTTCACCGTGCTTTTTTCGCAGTACGCGGACGCCGCGGGCGGGGCGGATGTGGTTTGCCCGCTGCCCGCCCTGCCCGAGCCGCTCATGCCGCTCGTGTCCGTGATCCCGCTGCAGCAGTTCGCCTGCCGCATGTGCCTTTTGCGCGGCTTTGACCCCGACCGCCCGCGCAACCTTGCGAAGTCGGTGACGGTGGAGTAAAAACTGTTCACGAAAAAAGTTTTGAGCTGACAAAACTTTTTTCCGTGATTTGAAGAAAACCCCATCACTCTTGCTTTGTGCGAGATGACGGGGTTTTCCTCTGCGCCGCCTCGTCGAAACAGCATTTGCGTTGTAGCGGCTTGCCAAAAGGCAATCCGCAAACGCTGCAATACTGTTTCTCCTCCTCCCCAAAAATCTCGGGCGCAGCCCTGCGATTTTCGGGGTACCCCTTGTTTAGGGCACACCATTATAGAAGTGCGGCGCATTCACCTTTCCCCCATAAGCCGTAAGTTTACGGCAAATTGGGTGCGCTTTTCCAAAGGCGTGGCTTTGGAACGCGCAAGAAAATTATTAAAAAATCATTTCGGCAAAAGTGTCATTTTGCCACGCGCAATAGATTATTTTAATAACTCTCGCAAAAGGCAAAAGCGCGGTTTTGCCTTTTGCAAGGGAGTATTTGAGCGCGCCGCAGAGAGAAAACAAAATGCAGAGCCGCCGCAGGGAATCCCTGCGGCGGCGAACATTTGGTTCTCCCTAAACTCACGGAAAAATTTTTTGTCAGCTCAAAAAATTTTTCGTGAACAGAGTATTACAAATAACTTTTCAGCGTCTTTTCGTACCCTTCTTCCAGGTGCAGCAGCTCGTTCGCGATGGATAAGATCTCCCCGTCCGCGCAGCCTTCTGCGTCGCCGATCGAGCGCGAAAGGGCGGTGATGCCCATTACCGTGCCCTGCGTCATCATCTCCGCGATGTGCGCGCGGGAATCGTCTTTCATCGCGTTCATTTTGATCGAGCCCCACATCATCGCCTTTTTCAGCGCGTTCGGCTCTTTCAGCTCCAGCCCGTTCTCTTTGGCGTACATCGCCGCTTTGCCCGAGATCTGTTCGTATCCCTCGTGCATCTTCAAAAGCTCTTCGCGCAAGGTTTCGTCCTCCGTTTCGGGCAGTATGTCCGAAATGGACGTGAGCGCGTAATGCGTGTTGCGGTATACTTCGGCGAGCAGTTCCTCGCCCGATTTTTTATCCGTCATACAGGCCTCCTTTTTCACAGTCTGCGCCGCTTTCCTCCGTTTTATGCCGCAAACGGCGCGCTTTGCCTGTAAAAAATGCGGAACGGGCGCCGAAAACCGCTTGACTTTTGTACGCGAGTATGGTAGATTATACTCCGAGCCGCTCGGAGCGGGCTTTTAAGCGTGCCCTTTTGGCACCGCCTTGGCTTACGGCGAGACTGGTCAGTGGAGGTAAAACAGTTTGTACGCAGTCATCGAAAACGGAAGCAAACAGTACAAGGTTTGCGAAGGTGACGTCGTCCGCGTAGAAAAGCTCAACGCGAACGTAGGGGACACGGTGGAGTTCAACGTCGTCATGGTCTCGGACGAAAACGGGGTCAAGGTCGGCAGCGAAGTCGCCGCGGCAAAGGTAACGGCAAAGGTCGAAGCGCAGGACAAGTTCAAAAAGATCGTCGTGTTCAAATACAAGGCGAAAAAGAACGAGCGCAAAAAGCAGGGTCACCGTCAGCCGTTTACCGCAGTGAAGATCGAAAAGATCACGCTGTGAATGCAGGGAGGAACGAGAAATGATTTTTCTGAAATTATTCGCGCATAAAAAAGGTACCGGTTCGTCGCACAACGGGCGCGACAGCGAGGCGAAGCGCCTCGGCGTAAAGCGCAGCGACGGGCAGGAAGTGCTCGCGGGCAACATTCTCGTCCGTCAGCGCGGCACCAAGTTCCACGCGGGCAACAACGTGGGGCTGGGCAAGGACGATACGCTCTTCGCCCTCATCGACGGCGTCGTGAAGTTCGAGCGCCTCGGCAAGGACAAGAAGCAGGTCTCCGTCTACGCCAAGGAAGAAAAAGCCGCAAACAACTGATAAAGCAAAAGGCGCCCCGCCCCGAAGCATCGCTTCGGGGCGGGGCTTTTTTCCGCGCGCGCCGCTTGCGGCGCGCGTTTTGCGTGCCCGCTTGCAGGGCGCGATACAAAGTGGGGCGGGGCGCCGTAAGGGGCGCGCAAAATCCGTGCGGCGGCGGAGTTTTTGCTCCCTGCCGTAAAAAACAGGCGCGGGCGTTCCCGCCCGCGCGCTCATTTTCGCCCTAAAAGCTCGTCACTGCTCACACCGAAAAATTCGGCGAGCGCAACGATGTAACTCGCCTTCGGCTCGTTGATGCCGCGCTCCCAATAGTCGACCGCCTTCTGGCTCACGCCGATCTCTTTTGCCAGCGCCGCCTGTGAAAGCCCGCGTTCCGTGCGCAGTTCTTTGATGATTTCTCCGATCTTCATGCCTCTATTTTAGAAGAAATCTTCTTGCACGGCTTGACAAAGAAGAAAACTTCTTGTATAATTTTTGCAGAAAGCAAAAGACGGAAACAAATTTTACCCTGCAAACATAATGGCAAAAGGCTTTTCCTTCGGGGAGGGCCTTTTGTCCGTTTTTTACAGACGTTGTAAAAGATGCGGTCGCGGAGAAAGCGTGCGGACGCTCTTTTCGGAACGCCGCGGGAAAGGCGCAAAAAAACGGCGGGCAGAATTTTCTGCCCGCCGCGGTCGTATAAAGGGGATTGTCAGCCGATCTTGTACGTCGTGCCGTTCGGCGTGTCGGTGAGGAGAACGCCCTGCGCGGCAAGCTCGCTGCGGATCCTGTCCGCCTCGGCGTAGTTTTTCGCCTTCTTTGCGGCGGCGCGGGCGGCGATCGCCGCCTCGATCTCTTCGGCGGAGAGCGCGCTTTGCTTCTTCTCCTCTTTTAAAAGGTCAAGGCAGAGCACGCCGTCGAACTCTTCCAAAAGCGCGCGCTTTGCCGCGGCGGAGAGCGCGCTCTTCAGCACGTCGTACACGCAGGTGATCGCCTGCGAAGTGTTCAGATCGCTTTCAAGCGCCTCTTTGAAGGCGGCGCGGAAGGGCTGCATGGCGGCTTCGTCCTTTTCGCCGTCCGTGCCGAGCGCGAGCGCCCGCGCTTTGAGCTTGCGGAAGGCGTTCGCGGCGTTTTGGAAGGTATCTTCCGAATATACGAGGGTGTTGCGGTAGTGGGAAAGCAGGCAGAAGAAGCGGTACTCCATCGGCGAAAAGCCCGCCTCGCTGAGTTTGGAGAGGGTCAGCAATCCCCCCGAAGACTTGCTCATCTTGCCGCCCGCGGTGTTGAGGTGCAGCACGTGGAACCAGTGCCCGCACCAGGGGTGCCCGAGGTACGCCTCGCTCTGCGCGATCTCGTTGGTGTGGTGGGGGAACACGTTGTCGATGCCGCCGCAGTGCAGGTCGACGTATTCGCCGAGGTACTTCATCGCGATGCACGAGCATTCGATGTGCCAGCCGGGGTAGCCCACGCCCCACGGGCTGTCCCATTTGAGCGCCTGGTCCTCGAACTTGGACTTGGTGAACCACAGCACGAAGTCGTTTTTGTTGCGCTTGTTCTCGTCCTCTTCCACGCCTTCGCGCACGCCCACTTCGAGGTCGTCCTCCTTGAAATTGAAGAACTTGTGGTACTGTTCCACTTTGGAGGTGTCGAAGTACACGTTCCCGCCCGCTTTGTAGGCGAAACCCTTTTCTTCGAGCACGGAGATGACGCGGATGAACTCCGCCACTTCCTCCGTGGCGGGCGCAACGACGTCGGGGCGCCTGATGTTGAGCGCCGCGCAGTCCTTGGAAAAGGCGTCCGTATAGAACGCGGCAAGCTCTTTCACGCTCTTGTGCTCGCGTTTGGCGCCCAAAAGCATCTTGTCCTCGCCGCTGTCCGCGTCGTCCGAAAGGTGCCCGATGTCCGTGATGTTCATCACGCGCTTCACGTCGTAGCCGACGTAGCGCAGGGTGCGTTCGAGCACGTCCTCCATGATATAGGTGCGCAGGTTCCCGATGTGCGCAAAGTTGTACACGGTCGGGCCGCAGGTGTACATGGTCACCTTGTTCGGCTCATGCGTTCTGAATTCTTCGACCGTGCGCGTCAGGGTATTGTACAGTTTCATTGCAGTTACCACCGTGTTTTATTCGGAACAGCGCGCCCGCGGCGCGCATGCTTATGCCTGTATTTGCAGGGCGGAGACGATCGACTGCACCGTCTGTTCGAGGGTCAGCCCGTCGCAGTCGACGGTGAGGTCGGCGTATGTTTCGTACAGCGGCACGCGTTCGGCGTACAGCTCGGCGACCGTTTCGCCCTTTTTGCGCATGACCACGCCGCGCAGCACGATGTTGCCCAGCCGCCTTTCGACTTCCGCTTCGGAGATGTGCAGGTACACGACTTTTCCCATCTCTTTCAGGTGCCGCATGGCGCGCTCGCCGTACACGGCGCTCCCGCCCGTCGCGATAACGCACCGCTCCGCCCACAGCTGCGCGTTCACGTCCTCTTCGATGCGCAGGAATTCCTCCGCGCCCTTGGCGGCGATGATGTCGCACAACAGAGCCTTTTCCCTGTTCTGGATGAGCAGGTCGCTGTCGATAAAGCCGTAGCCGAGCGTTTTTGCAAGCAGTACGCCCGCCGTGCTCTTGCCCGAGGCGGGCATGCCGATGAGGATGATGTTCAAAGCCGTTGCTCCGCGAAAAGTACGTTCTCATTTGAGAACGGAAACAGTATAGCTTTTTTTGCGCCGATTGTCAATTTTTTGTTGAAAGTTCGCCGCAGTTTATGGTAAGATAGCGGCATGGAACAGACGATCACGGACGCGGCGCGCGCGGCGCTGTATGCAGAGCTGCCCGCGCTGCTCCTTCCCTGGTATGACAAAAACAAGCGCGACCTGCCCTGGCGCGCGAACAAAGACCCGTACCGCGTGCTCGTATCCGAGCTGATGCTCCAGCAGACGCGCGTCGAAGCCGCCCGCGAGCACTATATCCGCTTTGTGCGCGAGCTTCCCACGGCGGCGGCGCTTGCCGCCTGCCCCGAGGACAAGCTTTTCAAACTGTGGGAGGGGCTGGGCTATTACTCCCGCGCGCGCAACCTGCAAAGGGCGGCGCAGGCGGTGTGCGAACACGGCTTCCCCCGCACGGCGGAGGGGCTGAAAAAACTCCCCGGGGTGGGGGAGTACACGGCGGGCGCGGTCGCGTCCATCGCCTTCGAACAGCCCGCGCCGGCGGTGGACGGCAACGTCGTGCGCGTCCTTTCGCGGTATTTGGGCGACGCGCTCCCCGCGGCGCAGCTGCGCAAACGGTACGCGGAAGAGCTTGCGCCCGTGTACCCCGCGGGCAGGTGCGGCGACTTTACGCAGAGCCTGATGGAGCTGGGCGCCACGGTGTGCGTGCCCTCTTCGCCGCTCTGCCTTGCCTGCCCGCTGCTCGGCGGGTGCAGGACAAAGAGCGACGCCCTCCCGATCCCCGAAAAAAAGCCCGAACGGCGCAAAACGTCCGTCACCATGCTCCTGTTTTATGCGGGGGAACGCGTCGCGATCTGGCGGCGCAAAGAGGGCGTTCTGCGCGGCATGTACGCCTTTTACACCGAAGAGCGCGCGCTGACCGAAGGCGGGCTCGCTGCCCGCCTTGCCTCCTGCGGCGCGGGCGGGGCGAAGATCGGGCAGCCGACGGCGCACAGGCATGTGTTTTCGCACATCGAATGGGAGATCGCGGCATACCCCGTCGACTGCGCGGGGTGCGAGGCGGAGATCGCCGCTTCGTTCGGCGTGGTCTTTTACCCGCTCTCCGAGGTGAAGGCGGCGCTTTCGCTGCCCTCCGCCTACCGCTGGGCGCTGCGGCTGTTCAAAGGCTGAGCGGCTATTCGTTTCCGAGTTTGGAATAGGCGGTCTTGGCGCTCACGCCCGCAAGGCTGCCGATGTTGCCCGAAAGGGCGCTGATCGCCGTCTGCGGCGCGTCCATGGCGACGCTGATCACGCTGATGCCGCGCGCGCGGTAGGGCACGCCCATCCGCCCGATGATGTACTCTCCGTATTCGTGCAGGATGGCGTTCAGCTCCTGCACGCTGTCCTTGTTTTCCACGATGATGCCGATGACGGCGACGCGCGTTTCCATGCAATGCCTCCTCTGTATGCCGCGGGCTTCCCGCCCGCGGCTGTTCCCAGTATACCACAGGCGGGGCGTTTTTTCAAGCGGAGCGCGCGCATAAAGGAACGCGGTTGCGGCGCTTTGCCGCCGCACGCCTCCGCGGCGGTTGCGGCGGCAAGGGGGAGCGGGGCCGTCCGCCGCGGGGCGCCTTACCTTTTGCAACAAACGGCTTTCCTTTCGCGATTGCCCGCGCGGCGGATTCGCGGTACAATAAGCGCGGCGGGAGCGGGCTGCCCGTTCCCACGCCATTTTGAAAACAGGAAGAGGTGACGGACATGTTTGAACAGAAGAACGGGGCGCTTTGCTTTTCCCGCCGCGGCGAGCGGGTGTGCGTGCAGGCTGTGGGGCGGGACGGGCTGCGCGTCCGCGCGACGATGTTCCCGCGCTTTGACGGTGCGGACTGGGCGCTTGCGGGCGCGCTTCCGCACGACGCGGATATCGAGATCGGCGAGGGCGGCGCCACCGTGCGCAACGGGCGCATCCGCTGCGAAATAACGCCGCTCGGGCAGATGCGCTTTTATAAGGACGATACGCCCGTTCTGTGCGAGTACTACCGCATGTACTGTTACGATTCGCCGCACACGCCTTCGCTGCGCGTCGTGGCGCGCGAATTCACGCCCGTCCGCGGCGGCGACTATCGGCTCGTCGCCCGCTTCGAGGCGAACGAGGGCGAAAAGCTGTTCGGCATGGGGCAGTACCAGCAGCCCTGGCTCGATGTAAAGGGCTGCTCGCTCGAGCTTGCGCAGCGCAATTCGCAGGCGAGCGTGCCCTTCGTGCTCTCGTCGCTGGGGTACGGCTTTTTCTGGAACAACCCCGCCGTCGGCAGGGCGGACTTTGCCAAAAACGTCACCGAATGGGCGGCGGAGAGCGCAAAACAGCTGGACTATTATATCACCGTTGCGGATACGCCCAAACAGTTGGTGGAAAACTACACCGCGCTCGTCGGGCGCGCGCCCGCCTTCCCCGAAAGCCTGTTGGGGCTGTGGCAGTGCAAGCTGCGCTACCGCACGCAGGAGGAGGTGCTGGAAGTCGCGCGCGAATACCACCGCCGCGGCATCCCGCTCGATCTGATCGTCATCGACTTTTTCCACTGGACGCGGCAGGGCGACTGGAAGTTCGACCCGAAGTACTGGCCTGACCCCGCCGCGATGGTGCGCGAGCTGAAGAGCTACGGCACGCGGTGCATGGTCTCGGTCTGGCCGACGGTGGACAAAAAGAGCGAAAATTTTGCGGAGATGGACGAGCGCGGGCTGCTCATCCGCCCCGAGCGCGGCAATCAGTGCTTCGATTTCCTGGGCGATTCGTATATTTACGACGCGACCAACCCCGAAGCGCGGGCGTATATCTGGAAAAAGTGCCGCGAACATTACTACGAGAGCGGCATCGACCTCTTCTGGCTGGACGAGGCGGAGCCCGAGTACACGACCTATCAGTTCGATAACTACCGTTACCATAGCGGCACCGCTTTGCAGACAGCGAACGTCTACCCCGTCTGCCACGCGCAGGCGTTTTACGAGGGGCAGCGCGCCGCGGGGCAGGAGGAGGTGTGCAACCTCATCCGCTGCGCCTGGGCGGGCAGCCAGAAGTATGGCGTCGTGCTCTGGTCGGGCGACATCCAGGGCAATTTCGAAACGCTGCGCGACCAGTTCGCTGCAGGGCTGAACGTGGGGCTTGCAGGCATCCCGTGGTGGACGACGGACATCGGCGGCTTTTTCGTGAACGTGAAGGACCCGCGCCATAAGGAGCTGTTGCTGCGCTGGTTCGAATGGGCGGCGTTCTGCCCCGTGCTGCGCCTGCACGGAGACAAAGGGCCGTCCGACATCCCGCTGCTGGACGCGGAGCACGATCATGGCGGCGGATTCTGCCACACGGGGCTGCCCAACGAGATCTGGAGCTATGGCGAGGAGGCGGAACGGGTGATGGAAAAGTATCTCCGCCTGCGCCTTTCGCTGAAACCGTACCTGAAAAAGCTGATGCGCGAAGCGAGCGAAAACGGCTCGCCGCTCATGCGCACCATGTTCTACGAATTCCCCGAGGACGGCGTCTGCTGGAACTGCACCGACCAGTACATGTTCGGGGAAAAATACCTCGTCGCGCCCGTGCTGTACGAGGGCATGCGCCGCCGCAGCGTATACCTGCCTGCGGGGCAGTGGAAAGAGCTTGAAAGCGGCGAAGTGCTCGCGGGCGGGCGCACCGTCGAAGCGGACGCCCCGCTCGACGTCATCCCCGTCTTTGAACGGCTGGGCTGAGCGTAGTGAATAAAATTAAAGAACGCCGCGCCTTCCTCCGCAAAGGAGGAAGGCGCGGCTAATTTTGCAAAAGTTTGTCCGAACGTTCGCGGTTGCAGGGGACACATATGCCGCCAATGCAAGCCTTGCAAGGGAGAGTGTCCCCGTCATCCCGAGCTTGTCGTGAAGTACGCTGCCGTCATCCCGAGCTTGTCGTGAAGTACGCCCCCGTCATCCCGAGCCTGTCGAGGGATCTCTATGAAAATATCGACAAAATTTGAATAGAGATCCTTCGACTGCGCGGCTACGCCGCTCCGCTCAGGATGACAGGGGAA
>ERZ1643246.3717-NODE-3717-length-12722-cov-4.307729_pt1 | contig 12722 bp, 8 predicted proteins | sample MGYA00579265_ERZ1643246 | MGnify/ENA primary metagenome ERZ1643246 (study PRJEB29033, sample SAMEA4952261) | chicken gut metagenome | biome: Broiler Chicken; feature: Gastrointestinal Tract; material: Caecum | place: Ireland | collected 2018 | study: Broiler... | reverse complement strand
TCCCCTCTCCCAGCGAAAAATGCAGATGGCTGAGCAATTCGAGATAGATCGCCAGATGATCTGCCGGTTCGTTGAAATTGCCGCTGGTTTCCATCCCTGCCTCAACTAACAAGCGTTTAATCTCTTGCTCGTCCTGTTTGTAGGCCGATGCATACGGCAGCGCCGCTTGTTTGTCGGTCATCAGAAACAGGCCGCAAAAGTCAGCGGCCAGTTCCAGACGGGCATCGTCACGTACTGTCAGAGTGGCAACACGGTTTTCCAGCTCATCCACCGCCGCAGTGAGCGGCGGTTCGCTTTTCAGCAACGAAAACCATTCAGCCATCTGCGCACTGGCGATTTGCGTCAGTTGTTCATCGTCCAGCTCACGGGAGAACAACTGCGCTAGCCAGGCGTAAACACAGGCTATCTGTTGTGCTGTCAGCGTGGTCATGATTTCACCTGCGACGCGGGAACATATTCGCACTGCGCCACCATCTCCACGGGGCCGTTAAACGCCGTCACCTGCTCCACTGTTCCGTTGTACTTCTCAATTTCCACCAGCGTAGTGTGCGCACTGGTCGCCTGCGCCAGCTGCGATGTACCGATGTCGATGGTCAACACGTTGGGGTTACCGTATTTGCACAGCGCACCAGGCTCGCCGCCTTTATCTGGATCGTACCATGCCCCTTCGTGAATTCGTGCCACGCCGGGTGCATAGCGGTCAGAAACCACTGCCCCTGCCAACACCTGACCGCGAGCGTTAAAGACGCGTACCACATCACCGTTACGAATACCGCGCGCGCTGGCATCCTGCGGGTTAATGAATACTGGCTCTTTACCCGCTACCGTATATTGCTGACGCAGCGTTTCCGACTCACATAACTGCGAGTGAAGTCGGAAATCCGGATGCACAGATTGCAGATGCAACGGATACTTTTGCGAGCCAGGCCCACCGTGGGAGCGTTCGATTTTCTCAAACCACATCGGATGCCCCTGACAATCGTCGTAGTTCATATCGGCGATGGTTTTCGAATAGATCTCAATCAGGCCACTCGGCGTGCCCAGCGGTTCGAGATCCGGATCTTCGCGGAATGCCTGGTGGCGAACAAACATCTGCGGATGGTCAAACTCGACGTACTCTTTGTTATTCCAGAAGTCATCAAACGCTGGCAGATGAACGCCGCGTCCTTTGCCTTGCTGTACACCTTCCTGCCAGATGCGTTTCAGCCAGCCCATTTCGTCCAGCCCTTCGGTAAAGGCTTCTTCGCGATTAAAGCGGCGGCACAGCTCACGGAAAATATCAAAGTCGTTGCGCGCCTCGAACTGCGGCGGCACGACCTGTTTCATGGCGATAATGCCACGGTTGGAGTGGTTGCCGTACTGGTCGAGATCGTTACGCTCAAACTGCGTGGTCGCAGGCAGCACGATATCGGCAAAGCGGCAGGTTGAGGTCCACTGGTTATCTATGGCGATAACCGTTTCCAGCTTGCGCCAGCCTTCAATAATGCGGTTGATCTGCTGATGGCGATGGAATGGGTTAGTTCCGGCAAAAATACACATTTTCAGCGGCGGCAGTTTTACCGATTTACCGTTCCAGTTGATCACTTTCCCCGGTTCGAGGATCGCATCGATAAAACGGGCAATCGGAATGGTGCTGCTGTAGCCTTTGTAATCACTGTTGTCGTGAACAGGCGGAATCGACGTAGAGCCGGAGAAACCACTCAGAATAACGCCTTTACGCCCCGGCGTGCCTGCGCCGTTATAGTGCCAGCCAAAACCAAAGCCACCACCTGGCAGGCCAATTTGCCCCAGCATCGCCGCCAGAACCACAATCATCCACGCCCACTGTTCACCGTGCTGCATACGCTGTACGCACCAGCCAGCAATAATCTGCGTTCTGTTCGCCGCCATCTGCCGCGCCAGTCCACGAATGGTTTCGGCATCAATGCCGGTCAGTTTTTCAGCCCATGCGGCATCTTTCGGCTGACCGTCTTTCTCACCCAGCAGATACGGCAGGAACTGCTCAAAACCCACACAGTAGTTAGCAAGGAAGTTTTTGTCGTACAGGTTTTCACTGTACAGCGTATGTGCCAGCGCCAGTTGCAGCGGCACGTCAGTTTGCGGGTTAACCGCAATGTGCTTCACATGCTCGCGCCCCAGATACTCATGGGTGGATGTAACAACCGGATCGATGCTAATGACCTCAATTTCACCGGCGGCGACTTTCGCTTTCAACTGCGCGTAATATTCATAAACATCGTGATCCGGGCACCACCAGTTCGCTTGCTGGTTTTTCAGCAAATCGGAGCCCCACAGCACAATGGTTTTGCTGTTCTGCAATACCAGCGGCCAGGAGGTTTGCTGTTCATACACTTCCATCGAACCGACTACGCGCGGCAGGATCACCTGCGCAGCACCAGTAGAGTAATCTCCGCCCGTACCAACGCTATTACCATGCAAGGCAATAGCTTTCGCCAGCATCCCCGAAGCGTTATGGAACATCCCCGTCGATTGCCAACCACTGGCGGTCAGCAAGGCACTCGGCCCGTGAGTTTTCTGCACGCGTTCCAGTTCTTCATAGAACATGTCGAGGGCTTCATCCCAGCTCACGCGCACAAAACGGTTATCACCGCGCTGGGAGGTATCGCTGAGATGGCGCTTACGCAGCCAGTCCACGCGTACCATCGGATAACGAATACGCGCCGCGTTGTGTACGTGGTCCGGCAATCCGGCAATCATTTTCGACGGATATTTATCCAGTTCGAACGGTTTTGCCGCCACAAAGCGACCATCCTTCACCGTCGCGAGGATAGCCCCCCAGTGCGACCCGGTAAGAATGCCCTCTTTCGAGATGACAGCGTCAGTCGCCGCTTGCGCCGCAGTCGCACGTCGCGGCGTTAACAATGACGGCCCCAGCATCCCGGCGACGGTTAAGCCGCCGAGTTGTGCCAGAAAACGCCGACGTGATGCCTGAAAGAGATCGTTATTGTTCATTATTTTTCTTCCTTCTTATCGCCGTGAGCCTTACCTGCGGTGTCAGACGCATTCATTTGCAGATATTTCAACAAGGTGCGTTCTTCACGTTTATCGAGACTGGTAAAGCCAATCATGCCGTTGAGCGTGCCGATCCAACCGTTAGCGTCAAAGTGGGCGATTTCCGGTGCGCCGTGGCACTGGTTACAGGTGCCGTTGTACAACGAATCCGCATAAGCCCAGATCGGTTTGATATCGTTCACCATGTCGCCTTTCTTCATCCACGCAGTGGCCTGCAACTTGCTCCACTCGGTATTGGTGTCGGCAACGGTGGTTTTCTCCAGCGTTTTTACCTGCTGCTGCACATCACCACGAATCGAGGCAACAAAGATGCGTTTACCTGGGAATTGGGTGAGTACACGCTGACGTCCGGCGCTTTCCGTCCAGCCGGTAATTTCAATTTGCAGCCAGTCGCCGTCACGTTTAAGGACTTTCACTTCCGAAGCAGGCAGCAGAGAACCAGAGGCTTCTTTATCGCCTTTCGCCGCATAAATTGGCTTAATATCAATAGAGTACAGCGTGTCACCACTGTCATTAGCACTGGCGCGCAGCTCATCGAACTGCTTACGGAAGCCGCTACTCATATCCGGTAACTGGTGGGCAATACCTTTATGACAGTCGATGCAGGATTGATTATCTTTCGCTGCCACCTTCATCTGACGTGCCGCTTCAGGATGCTGCTTCGCATGATCCATCGCGTCGTAGTTATGGCAGGAGCGGCAGGTTGCCGAGTTGTTTTCTTTCATTCGCGCCCATTCACGCTCGGCAAGTTCCGCGCGTTTGGCTTCGAATTTTTCAGGTGTATCAATGGAGTGAGCAATAAAGGTCTGGTAGATATCATTGCTCGCTTCCAGTTTGCGCTTCACCATGCCTGGAATATCCGGCGGGATATGACAGTCATGGCATTCAGCTCGCACGCCGGAGGCGTTCTGGAAATGCACCGACTGTTTATATTCTTCATACACCGGTTGCATACTGTGGCAACTGACACAAAATTCGGTTGTGCTGGTGACTTTGATCCCAACGTGTGGCAATACAATCAGCGCAATGCCAATCACAATCCCAATTGCGACCAGCGCCAGTACCGACCAACGAGCACTGGGTCGGCGTAGCGCGTTCCAGAGTTTCCGCATAATAACCCCTGTAGAATTATGGTTTAGTGAAGCGATCTTAATGAGCAAATATGAACAGCGGCACTGGTCAGGATGAACGGCTTACGGCAGAATATGAACAGATATGAACAGAATGAGTAAAACCCTCTGATGCCACATCACATTGTTATTGTTGAAGATGAGCCGGTTACCCAGGCGCGATTACAATCCTACTTCACTCAGGAGGGGTATACCGTTTCCGTTACGGCGAGCGGTGCCGGGCTACGGGAAATTATGCAGAATCAGCCGGTGGATTTAATTCTGCTGGATATCAACTTGCCCGATGAAAATGGCCTGATGTTAACCCGCGCCCTGCGAGAACGCTCAACGGTGGGGATTATTCTGGTTACCGGACGCAGCGATCGGATTGACCGTATTGTTGGGCTGGAAATGGGCGCAGACGATTACGTCACCAAACCGCTGGAACTGCGCGAACTGGTAGTACGGGTGAAAAATCTGCTCTGGCGAATCGACCTCGCGCGACAAGCTCAACCGCACACTCAGGACAACTGCTATCGCTTTGCCGGTTATTGCCTGAATGTGTCGCGCCATACGCTGGAGCGGGATGGCGAGCCGATTAAACTGACCCGCGCAGAGTATGAAATGTTGGTGGCATTTGTGACGAATCCGGGCGAAATTCTCAGCCGTGAACGTCTGCTACGTATGCTTTCTGCGCGTCGGGTGGAAAACCCTGACCTGCGCACCGTCGATGTGTTAATTCGTCGTTTACGCCATAAACTCAGCGCGGATTTACTGGTGACGCAACATGGTGAAGGTTATTTCTTAGCCGCTGATGTGTGCTGATAAAAATAGACCGGACGAAATCCCCCTGGTGACAGCGAGCGGCGAATATGTTCACGGTCGGCATTTTTCGGCGTCAGAACTAAAATCGGTGGGCTGACATTATCAGAAACCGATTGCCCCTGTAATTGCCTGATGGCCTGCTCAACCGCCAGTTCCCCCTGCCAGACCATTTGATCGCTGGCAGCCATAATCACTCTTCCCCGCTTCAGCCCGCGATACACCTGATGTGAAAGATAAAACGACACCACGGTAAGCGGCGTTTTCAGGTTACGCCCTTCCCCCATTGCCGCCTCTGCCGCAATGGCCGTTCCGGCAACGACGTCGATTTCTGGATGGCGTTCCAGCATCTCCTGCAACAGGTTACGCTGGATTTCAATATCGTTATCACCAAGCGCAATATCAACAATACGCACCGGGCTTCCGGCAATGGCTGCGCGAAAACCCTCGACCATCTCCTTACTGCCCCCGGCGTTATCGGGTCCGGGCATCAACAGCACATTCAGTGGTTTACCGTGCGCCCATTGCACCAGATATCGCCCCGGTTGATAGCCCATCTGAAACCAGGGCACACCAACGCGGCTTTTCACCTGGGGAGCATCAATAGCATTTACCAGTTCGATCACCGGCAGACTTGCTACCTGCTTTTGCAGATCGGGAAATGACTTCGTGCTACTACCGAGCAAAATGGCCTCTGCGCCCCACTGTTTACACTGGTCGATTTGTGCTTGCTGGGTAGCCAACTGGCTGTAGCCGCCTGCCTCCAGCACTTTTAAATCCACACCGTAGCGGCGAGCAGCCTCCTGCATACCATAGTTCAACGATAACCAGTATGAATCTTTCAGGCTGGGATAAAGCGCGCACAGTTTCCAGGCGCGTTTGGCTTTAAGCGGCATAGAGGCTTGCACCGTGAAATGCTGCGCATCATGCCAGCGCAACAGGTTATCAGCCGAAAATGCCGGCAACATGAAAAGGGAAAGAAGTAAAAATAGCAGTACGCGCATGATAGCCTCATCAATAATAAGGCTTTATGCTAGATGCATTCCGCTTTGCGACTCAACATTTTTCACCTTAAGTGCACCGACCGTGAATTTAACCCTGACCCGAAGACTCTGGATGGGCTTTGCCCTGATGGCACTGTTAACCCTGACCAGTACCCTGGTGGGATGGTACAACCTGCGCTTTATCAGCCAGGTGGAAAAAGACAACACTCAGGCATTGATTCCTACCATGAATATGGCGCGCCAGTTGAGCGAAGCCAGCGCCTGGGAACTTTTCGCCGCGCAGAACCTGACCAGTGCCGATAACGAAAAGATGTGGCAGGCGCAGGGGCGAATGCTCACCGCACAAAGCCTGAAGATTAATGCGTTGCTGCAAGCGTTACGGGAACAAGGTTTTGATACCACCGCTATTGAACAACAGGAGCAGGAGATCTCCCGTTCGTTACGTCAGCAAGGGGAACTGGTGGGGCAGCGTTTGCAACTGCGCCAGCAACAACAGCAACTCAGTCAGCAGATAGTCGCTGCCGCCGATGAGATCGCACGCCTGGCGCAAGGTCAGGCGAATAATGCGGCAACCTCCGCCGGAGCGACCCAGGCCGGGATTTACGATTTGATCGAACAAGATCAGCGTCAGGCTGCTGAAAGTGCACTCGACCGGCTGATTGATATCGATCTTGAGTATGTTAACCAGATGAATGAACTGCGCCTTAGCGCTCTGCGGGTGCAGCAAATGGTGATGAATCTGGGGCTGGAGCAGATCCAGAAAAATGCACCAACGCTGGAAAAGCAGCTCAATAATGCGGTGAAAATTCTGCAACGTCGGCAAATACGCATTGAAGATCCGGGTGTTCGTGCGCAGGTCGCAACAACGTTAACTACCGTTAGCCAATATAGCGATTTGCTGGCGCTGTATCAGCAGGACAGTGAAATCAGCAATCACCTACAAACTCTCGCACAAAATAACATCGCCCAGTTCGCGCAGTTTAGTAGCGAAGTCAGTCAGCTGGTCGACACCATTGAGCTGCGTAATCAGCACGGACTGGCGCATCTGGAAAAAGCGAGTGCACGCGGGCAATACAGCCTGTTATTGCTGGGGATGGTTTCACTTTGCGCACTGATTCTGATCCTCTGGCGCGTGGTTTATCGCTCAGTCACGCGTCCACTTGCCGAACAAACGCAGGCGCTGCAACGGCTGCTGGACGGTGATATTGACTCCCCTTTCCCGGAAACCGCTGGCGTACGGGAGCTGGATACCATCGGGCGGCTGATGGATGCGTTTCGCAGCAATGTTCATGCACTGAATCGCCACCGCGAACAGCTGGCGGCGCAGGTCAAAGCGCGTACAGCTGAATTGCAGGAACTGGTGATAGAACACCGACAGGCACGGGCGGAAGCAGAAAAAGCCAGCCAGGCAAAATCGGCGTTTCTGGCGGCGATGAGCCATGAGATCCGCACACCGCTGTACGGTATTCTCGGCACCGCGCAACTGCTGGCAGATAACCCCGCACTTAACGCCCAGCGCGATGATTTGCGGGCGATTACCGACTCTGGTGAATCGTTGCTGACCATCCTCAACGATATTCTCGATTATTCCGCTATCGAAGCAGGTGGCAAGAATGTTTCGGTCAGCGATGAGCCCTTTGAACCGCGCCCGCTGCTGGAAAGTACCCTGCAATTAATGAGCGGACGGGTGAAAGGTCGCCCGATTCGCCTGGCAACGGCAATTGCCGATGATATGCCGTGCGCGTTAATGGGCGATCCACGACGTATTCGTCAGGTTATAACCAACCTGTTGAGCAACGCCCTGCGTTTTACTGACGAAGGGTACATTATCCTGCGTAGTCGCACTGATGGCGAGCAATGGCTGGTCGAAGTGGAAGACAGCGGCTGCGGTATTGATCCCGCGAAACTGGCAGAAATCTTCCAGCCATTTATTCAGGTAAGTGGCAAACGCGGCGGCACCGGGCTGGGGCTGACTATCAGTAGCCGTCTGGCCCAGGCGATGGGCGGCGAACTGAGCGCCACCAGCACGCCGGAGGTTGGAAGCTGTTTTTGTTTACGCTTGCCGTTACGTGTTGCCACGGCACCCGTGCCAAAAACAGTCAATCAGGCGGTGCGTCTTGACGGTTTACGTTTGCTGTTAATTGAAGATAACCCGCTAACCCAGCGAATTACCATTGAGATGCTGAAAACCAGTGGTGCGCAGATTGTTGCTGTTGGCAATGCCGCGCAGGCTTTAGAGACACTGCAAAATAGCGAACCGTTTGCTGCCGCACTGGTGGATTTTGATCTGCCGGATATCGACGGCATTACGCTTGCCCGACAACTGGCACAGCAATATCCGTCGCTGGTTTTGATTGGCTTTAGCGCCCATGTCATTGACGAAACGCTGCGCCAGCGTACCAGTTCATTATTCCGCGGGATTATCCCTAAACCGGTGCCGCGTGAAGTGCTCGGTCAGTTACTGGCGCACTATCTCCAACTGCAAGTCAATAATGATCAATCGCTGGATGTATCGCAACTCAATGAAGATGCTCAGTTAATGGGGACGGAGAAGATCCACGAATGGCTGGTATTATTTACACAACATGCCCTGCCGCTTCTCGATGAAATCGACATTGCCCGCGCCAGTCAGGATAGCGAGAAAATAAAGCGTGCCGCGCATCAGCTAAAAAGCAGTTGCTCGAGTCTGGGAATGCATATCGCCAGCCAGCTATGCGCACAACTGGAGCAGCAGCCATTATCTGCCCCCCTTCCACACGAAGAAATTACACGCAGTGTTGCCGCTCTGGAAGCATGGTTGCATAAGAAAGACCTGAACGCGATTTGAATCAATATCAGCCAGTTAAGAATAACTAGAATAGTGGCATTTGGTATGCAACTTAACGGACTGGCAAAATCATGGCAGAGAAAAAAAGAACCCGCTGGCAGCGGCGGCCAGGCACGACGGGCGGCAAATTACCGTGGAATGACTGGCGCAATGCCACGACCTGGCGTAAAGCGACGCAATTCTTACTATTGGCAATGAATATTTATATTGCCATCACATTCTGGTATTGGGTGCGCTATTACGAAACGGCAAGTAGCACGACATTTGTCGCCAGACCGGGAGGTATCGAAGGCTGGCTACCGATTGCCGGTCTGATGAATCTGAAATATAGCCTTGCAACAGGTCAGTTACCGTCCGTCCACGCCGCCGCGATGCTGTTATTGGTCGCTTTTATCGTCATCAGTCTATTACTCAAAAAGGCCTTTTGCTCATGGTTATGCCCGGTTGGTACGCTTTCTGAATTAATCGGCGATCTCGGTAACAAACTGCTTGGTCGGCAATGTGTCCTTCCCCGCTGGCTGGATATTCCTCTGCGCGGCGTGAAGTATTTGCTGTTGAGTTTTTTTCTCTATATCGCGCTATTGATGCCCGCTCAGGCGATTCACTATTTTATGTTGTCGCCCTACAGCGTGGTGATGGACGTTAAAATGCTCGATTTCTTTCGTCATATGGGGACCGCGACATTAATCAGCGTGACCGTTTTGCTGATTGCCAGCCTGTTTATTCGCCATGCCTGGTGTCGTTATCTTTGCCCATATGGCGCGCTGATGGGCGTGGTTTCGCTATTGTCGCCGTTTAAGATTCGTCGCAATGCCGAAAGTTGTATCGACTGTGGCAAATGCGCAAAAAATTGCCCATCACGGATCCCGGTCGATAAATTAATTCAGGTACGAACAGTGGAATGTACCGGCTGTATGACTTGCGTAGAGTCATGTCCGGTAGCCTCAACATTGACCTTTTCACTGCAAAAACCTGCGGCAAATAAAAAAGCCTTTGCGTTGTCTGGCTGGTTAATGACGCTACTGGTTCTGGGGATTATGTTTACGGTGATTGGTTACGCAATGTATGCGGGAGTATGGCAAAGCCCGGTGCCGGAGGAATTGTACCGACGCTTAATTCCACAAGCGCCAATGATTGGTCACTAAATTAGCAACAAGCGGAACATCACCTCGCACGGGGTGATGTTCACAAAATCACATTATTTTGATTTTGACATCATAACTTTCAAGCCCGGTCATTTTTTCTCGTGCGGTGAAGCGAATTTCAGAGACTTCTTTCCCTGTATTCTTGTTCAGCTCGGCGATTTTTTGCGCGATAAAGTCGGCGATTTCCGTTTCGGCTTGTTTTTTTAACTCTTCAATATTCACTGTTAACCTCTTCTGGTCTTAAAAGACAGCAACACGCCAGTAAGGTGTTGGTTCCCGGTACCCTGGTCAGGTAAGAAATGTTATAAGCCATCTCCCCGAAAGATTCAATAATCAACAGGTTATCGCTTACTATACATACAGCGTTGAAGAAAAATAAGGCAGATATAAAAAAGGCTCCACGAGGGAGCCTGATATTATTTTGTGAAATCCAGCGGCGCATGGTCAGTGCGTATTTGCAGCGCGACGTTATCAAAGGTGATCATCGTCGATTTACAAAAAATACACTTAGCGCCCAAAGGGTTTCGCTCCGTCACATCGAATGCCGATGTGCGGTACTGTGAACCATGACAACATGGACAGCGGAAATGGAGATGTTGAGTAATAATGGCAACCTTAGAGCGTAACAACGTTCGCTGCCGCGGGGCCACGTTGCCCCTGCTCAATAGAAAATTCAACTTTCTGATTTTCGTTCAGCGTGCGGAATTCATTGCTCTGGATGGCGGTGAAATGGACGAAAACGTCTTTGCTGCCATCATCAGGAGTGATAAAGCCAAAACCTTTATCTGCGTTAAACCATTTTACTAAACCAGTCATTTTATTAGACATATTTTACTTCCTTCATTTTGGGCCTTTCGGCAAACAGGGCTTTAATACAGAAACTACTTAGTGTTCAGGAGAGAGACTCAAAAGAAGGGGATAATGCCTGATAATGAGAACTGCTTTAGTAAACTACTTTGTATGCTGTCTGTCTTTCAAACCGACGCAGCTATTAACGCATGATAATTGAGATTAAGCAAATTTTATTTTAGCCGTCCGGCGGTCTTAAATATCGCTGGCTTTATTTTATTAACCCCGTATAGTGCAGCGCAGTATTTTCAGTAAGGAATTTGTTTGTCCCGTAAAATGACAGGAATTGTCAAAACCTTTGATCGCAAAAGCGGCAAAGGATTCATTATCCCCTCCGACGGTCGTAAAGAAGTTCAGGTCCATATTTCCGCATTCACTCCCCGCGACGCAGAAGTGCTTATACCAGGATTACGTGTGGAATTTTGCCGCGTAAATGGCCTGCGAGGACCAACAGCGGCAAATGTTTATCTCTCTTAATATGACGCTGCTTGTTTAAAGCTGACTGGTTTTATTGGCATAGTTCAATAGTCAACACCATGTATTATAACACAAGTTACTTTTTCACCGGAAAACTAATCCATTTGACCGAATATCTCTACAACTAATAGTTATAAATGCCACTTAACAGCGAGTTATAGTACCACTTGAAACTATATTGCCAACAATAGTTAATAGCTTTCTTAACAATTTTCTTATCTTTAATTTGTATTTTGCTAAGATTTATCTTATGCTCACAAGTCGTATTTCCAGAGGGGAATAGTTAACAATCTTATATTTCCCTCTGCGCGCCTTTCTCACCCGCTGTATATAGTGCAAGTGGTATGAGGAAAGGGAGATTTCACAAGGATGTTATACTCAAAGTAGACAATCCTGATCTCAAGCGTACGTATTGTCCATGCGATGAATAAAGGAAAAGTTATGAAACACAAGCTTTCTGCAATCCTTATGGCCTTCATGTTGACGACGCCAGCTGCGTTTGCTGCCCCTGAAGCAGCAAACGGGACCGAGGCAACGACGGGTACTACTGGCACCACAACGACCACTACCGGCGCAACCACGACTGCTACTACCACTGGTGGCGTGGCTGCTGGCGCTGTCGGCACGGCGACAGTTGTCGGTGTGGCAACGGCTGTTGGTGTGGCGACGTTGGCAGTTGTTGCAGCAAATGACAGTGGCGATGGCGGTTCTCATAACACCTCAACCACCACGTCCACTACACGCTAATACTGCTTTAACGCGTCGAAATTAAAGTTAAATGATACCCGGTTGCGATATTCGTACCGGGCTTTAGAGATTTGCATTTTTTTAATTAACCTTTCAAGGATTAAAGGTGCGCCCTCTTATTTTATCGATTTTCGCACTATTTCTTGCGGGATGTACGCACAGCCAGCAAAGTATGGTCGATACATTTCGCGCCAGCCTTTTCGATAATCAGGATATCACCGTAGCGGATCAGCAGATCCAGGCGTTGCCTTATTCCACTATGTATTTACGCCTTAATGAAGGGCAACGAATCTTTGTGGTACTGGGATATATAGAACAAGAACAAAGCAAATGGTTATCCCAGGATAACGCCATGCTGGTTACCCACAATGGACGTCTTTTAAAAACCGTCAAACTTAATAATAATCTGCTGGAAGTGACAAATTCCGGGCAGGACCCTCTGCGTAACGCGCTGGCAATAAAAGACGGCAGCCGCTGGACGCGCGATATTCTCTGGAGTGAAGACAACCATTTTCGCTCTGCGACCCTGAGTTCTACTTTTTCCTTTGCTGGATTAGAGACGCTGCATATTGCGGGTCGCGATGTGCTGTGTAATGTCTGGCAGGAAGAGGTGACTTCCACGCTGCCAGAAAAACAGTGGCAAAACACATTCTGGGTCGATTCGGCTACTGGCCAGGTTCGTCAAAGTCGGCAAATGTTAGGCGCAGGG
>ERZ1643246.3714-NODE-3714-length-12726-cov-22.970799_pt1 | contig 12726 bp, 14 predicted proteins | sample MGYA00579265_ERZ1643246 | MGnify/ENA primary metagenome ERZ1643246 (study PRJEB29033, sample SAMEA4952261) | chicken gut metagenome | biome: Broiler Chicken; feature: Gastrointestinal Tract; material: Caecum | place: Ireland | collected 2018 | study: Broiler... | reverse complement strand
ACCCCAATAATTTAAAGCTAGGAAGTTCACCCAAGATAATTTAATATACTTTATTTTTTCATTTTTTACTTTAATTTGAAACGGTTTTTTATTTTATATTTTTGCTGTTCGTGGTATAATAGGCTATGAATGGCTTAAAGGGGAGATACTATGGAAAGCTTAAAAGTGTTTGATAATGAAATTTATAGTGCAATAGAATCCGAGTTAGAGAGACAGCGCACTCATATAGAATTAATCGCATCAGAGAATTTTGTATCAAAAGCTGTTTTAGAAGCTCAAGGCTCTATTATGACTAATAAGTATGCTGAGGGCTATAGTGGAAAAAGATATTATGGTGGTTGTGAGTATGTTGATATAGTTGAAAATATTGCGATTGAAAGAGCTTGTAAGCTATTTGGTTGTAAATATGCTAACGTTCAGCCACATTCAGGCTCACAGGCTAATATGGGAGCTTATGGAGCCATTTTACAACCAGGAGATAAGATACTTGGTATGTCACTTGATGCAGGTGGGCATTTAACACATGGCTATGATAAAAACTTCAGTGGCAAAATATATCAAGCATTTTCTTATGGATTAGATGAAAATGGATATATAGATTATGATGACGTTTTAAAAAAGGCTTTAGAAATTAAGCCTAAAGTTATTGTTGCTGGAGCTTCTGCTTATTCGAGAATAATTGATTTTAAAAAATTTAGAGAGATAGCTGATGAAGTTGGTGCTTATTTAATGGTAGATATGGCTCATATTGCTGGTTTAGTAGCTAGTGGACTTCATCCAAGCCCTTTCCCTTACGCTGATATAGTAACAACAACTACTCATAAAACCTTAAGGGGTCCTAGAGGTGGTATGATATTGACTAATAACGATGAAATTGCTAAAAAGGTTAACTCTTATGTATTTCCTGGAATCCAGGGTGGACCATTAATGCATATAATTGCTGCTAAAGCAGTAGCCTTAAAAGAAGCTTTACAGCCTTCATTTAAGGAGTACGCTAAGCAAATAATTGTAAATTGTCAGGTTTTGGCTAAAGAGCTTCAAAATTATGGATTTAAACTTGTATCTGGAGGAACTGATAATCATTTGATTTTAGTTGATGTTTATAATAGTGTAGGTGTTACAGGTAAAAAGGCTGAAACTATTTTGCATTCTGTCAATATTACTTGTAATAAAAATGCCATTCCTCATGATACATTAAAGCCTACTATTACTTCAGGTATCAGATTAGGAACTGCAGCCATAACTACAAGAGGCTTTAAAGAAGATGATGTTGTTTTGGTTGCCAAGTTTATTAATGATTCTTTAAAAAATAGAGATAATCCAGAGATTTTACAAGAAATAAAAAATCAAGTTATGGATCTTATGAAGAAGCATCCATATTTAGAATAGGGTTTTAAAATGAATAAGGTTATCCTTCTTTCAAATGATCAGGTTCTTAATAGAAATATAGAATATATTATAGATAAGCAAAAATATCAATTACAAATTTTAAATATTAATATAAATAGCTTGTATACATATTGTTGTAATTTTAAAGTTGATATTTGTTTAGTTCATAGTTCAGTTATAAATGGCTATTATCAAGTTTTTGATATGCTTATTGCATCTAGAAAATGCTATGTAATTTATTTCTCTTCGAAAATGGAGACGGGTCAGCTTTACAATGTTATCGGTTCGTCAAGATTTAATATTTTAACAGAACAATCTTATTATTCTATTAATGATGTTATACAGCTGATGATCAAAGATAGTCAGATTATTGAAAAGCTAGAAGAAGAAATTAGTCTTTATAAAGAAAAGGTCGAAGAGGAACGAATGATTCGAAAGGTTAAGCTTATGTTGATTAAGAAACTAGGTTTAACTGAAGATGAAGCTTATAAATATATTTTAAAAAAATCAATGGATGAAAGAATTTCCAAATTTAATGCTGCAAAAAAAATATTTAATGAGGTGGGAAAATGATTGCAAAAACTAGAAGTATCGCAAACATAAGAAAGCTAACAGTAAGTTTACCAACTGTTAGATATGTTGATCCTGATTACGTCTATATTGCTATTACAAATGCTAGGTGTTCTAGCGGTGAATCTTATGTTAAGCCTGGAGATTATGTTAAAATTGGTCAACAAATTGGGCTTAGAAAGGCTTCATTTTTTGAACAGCCAATACATTCAACTGTAAGTGGAGAAGTGGTTGGAACTGTAAAGAAATTTCATAGAAGTGGAAAATTAACAGAGTTCATACAAATTAAAAATGATAAAAAGGATGTTTTTGATCCAAGATGTAAAGAGCGTAGTGAAGAGGAAATAAAGTCTTTAACTAGAGAGGATTTTGTAAGAATCACTAAAGAAAATTCATTAGTAGGCTTAGGAGGAAGCTCATTCCCTACATATGTAAAATTTCAAACAACTGATCCTATTGACACAATTTGTATTAATGCTGTTGAATGTGAGCCATACTTATCTGCTGACCATAGGCTTGTTATGGAATATCCATATCGTATATATCAAGGTATCAAATATGCTATGCAGGCATTTAACGCTAAGAGAGCTGTAATTTGTATAAAGACAAAATATCAAGATTTATATGATTGCTTAACAGTGGCTAAAACAAGATTTAAGGATTTAAATGTTGAAATTAAAAGGGTTGGCAATTACTATCCACAAGGTTGGGAAATAGAAATGATAAAAACTGGTTTAGGTGTTAAAGTTCCTTCTGGAGTATTACCTGCTAAACTGGGAATTATGGTTTTCAATGTTTCAACAATCGTAGGACTTTATAAGGCTGTTAAATATAACATGCCAGTAGTAAAAAGAAATTTTACCATAACTGGTGATGGTATTGAATTGCCTCAAAATTATCGTGTTCGTGTTGGAACCTCATTAAAAGAGGTTATTGAGGCTAGTGGTGGCTATAAGGGTGATGACAATAAGGTATTGATTCTAGGTGGACCTATGATGGGAGCTTGCTTAGTTCGTGATGATGCAGTCATTACTAAAACTTGTACATCTTGTATTATTTTAAATGAACGTAAGGAAGTTGAGGAACCATGTGTTCGTTGTGCCTCCTGTGTATACTCTTGTCCAGCTGGATTGCAGCCAGTAAGTATAATGCAAGCTGTTAAAAATAATGATAAGGAAGCACTTAAGAATAAGCTTAATATTAAATCATGTATTTTGTGTGGTATGTGTTCTTATACATGTACTTCTAAGATCCATTTAACAGATTATTGTCGTAAGGCAAAGAAAATGGCACAGTAGGAGGTTATTATGAAACTTGTTATGCAAACTGCACCATATATTCGTAAAGATGTTAACGTTAAGCGAATGATGTTAGATGTAATTATTGCATTATTACCAGTAACATTATTTGCTATGATTCAAAACGGATGGAATGGTATTTATGTATTTTTAATTTCAATTATTACAATGCTTGTTGTTGAGCTATTATGTAATATGATAATTAAATGGCCTAAAGAAATGAAAATAAAGGAATTATTTTCAAAGGATGGCTTTAACAAAGTAAAGCAAACTTACACAATTAATAATTTTACTGCCCCAATTATTTCAGCTTTAATTTATGCATTAATTATGCCTGCTTCATGTGATTGGTATGTAGTATTTGTTGGTGCTTTATTTGGAATATTAGTTGGTAAGATGCTATTTGGTGGTTTAGGTAGTAATATATTTAACCCAGCAGCTGTCGGAAGAATTTTTGTAGGTATTTGTTTTGGTGCCCAGGTTAATAGTGCTTATGGTGCTGTAGATTCTTATGCCGGAGCTACTCCACTAGGATTTACTAAGGGTGATTTAACCAATATTTCAAACTATTCTTTATGGGATTTGTTTATTGGTAATATTCCTGGTTGTATGGGTGAGGTTTCAGTTTTAATGATCTTAATTGGAGCAATCTATTTATTTGCTAGACGCTCAGCTGATTTAAGATCTTGCTTAAGCTTCTTATTATCTTTTGCTATAGTTATGCTATTTGCTTGTATTGCTACAGCCATAAATACTGATGAAAATAATATTTTCGGTATGTGGCTTTATCAAATTCTATCTGGTGGAGTAATGTTTGGAGCTGTATTTATGATTACCGATCCTATTACATCACCAACATCAAAATTTGGAAGAATAGCATTTGGTTGTATAGCTGGATGTATCACTGCATTAATTCGTATATGTGGTGCTTATCCAGAAGGAGTTGCATATTCAATTTTAATTGCTAATATGCTAGCTCCATGTATTGATTATTTTATGCGTGGCAAACCAAACACTTATACATATAAGCAAGTCATTGGCGTTGCCATTGCGATTGTGGTTGTTTGTATTATTGTTACAGCTTCTGTAATGGGAGGTTGGTTCTAATGAAAAAGAATTTTATAATTGCAGGAATTTTATGTGGTATAGCTTTAGTTTGTGCTTTATGTATTTCTGGTATCAATATGTTTACAAGTAAAATAATCGCCAATAATGCTACCGCCACAGAGCTTGAAACTTGTCAATCTATCTTTAGTGATTATGATGCTGATAAATCTGAGACTCAAACAGTTAGTGGTGGAACTATTATTAAAAAAGTTTTAGCAAAGGATTCAAATGGTAATGAATTAGGTTATATTTATACTGTTACAGGTAAAAATTCTTATGGAGTTATTACATTGATGGTTGCCATAAAAGATAATAAGGTTTATCAAGTTGAATTTTTGGAGAATGGTCAATCATACGCTTCTACTGTTGAATCACATGTAAAAGACAATTATCCTTCAAGCAAAGATGATGTTATTTATCCATTTATTAAGCCAGAAGAAAGCCCATCCATTGGTTCTATTGATAAAGATACAGTAAATGGAATAGATACAAGCTGTGGAGCTACTTATGGTGCTAATTTGGTTAAAGAGTTAGTTCAATACGCTTTAAATGATGCGTTGGGAGGTAAGTAAGATGGCAAAAAATAAAGTTTCTTATAAGAAAACCTTTTTGGCAGGAATTATAACAGAAAATCCTGTTTTCGTATCATTACTTGGTATGTGTCCTACCTTAGCTACAACTAAATCTATTGAGGCAGCTTTAGGTATGGGTTTTTTGGTTATATTAACCTTGATTGGTTCTAATGTGTTAATATCTTTATTAAGAAAGGTTATTCCTCAAGAGGTTAAAATTCCATGTTATATAATTATTATTGCAACATTTGTTACAATTGTTAAAATGCTATGTCAAGCCTATGTACCTGCTTTATATGATAGTTTAGGTGTGTTTATTTCTTTAATTGTTGTTAATTGTATTATATTAGGTAGAGCTGAATCATTTGCTTCTAAAAATGGTCCTTTAGCCTCATTAATGGATGCTATTGGTTCAGGTATTGGATTTACTATGGCTATTTGTATTATTGCCTTTTTTAGAGAAATAATAGGTACAGGTGCTATTACTATTGGTCAATATTTCCCTTTAGGAGTAAAGATAGTACTACAAATGATACCTTCATCATACGCAATTAGTTTATTTGTTCAATCAGCTGGTGGATTCTTGACTTTAGGATTGGTATTAGCTTTCATGGCCTGGAGAAAGAATAAAAAGGAAGATAAAAAGGCTTTAGAACAAAAGAAAAAAATTGCTGAGCTTAAAGCCCAAAAAGAGGCTATGCTTAAGGCTAAAGCTCAAGGCGAATTAAAGGAGGCAGCATAGTTATGAGTTATATTGTTACGTTTTTACTAGCAATCGTTAATGCAATGTTAATTAATAATGTTACATTATCACGTTTTTACGGTATATGTCCATTTTTAGGTGTTTCTAAGAAAACATCTTCAGCATTGGGTATGGGTGCTGCGGTTGTTTGTGTTATATTACTTGCGGCTATTATATGCTGGCCTATCTATAATTTTATATTAGTTCCTGCTAATATTCCTTTTATGGATACCATAACATATATTTTGGTAATTGCTTCAATTGTTCAATTAATAGAGATGATTATAAAAAAATATTCACCAAGCCTTTATAAGGCCTTAGGTGTTTATCTTCCCTTAATAACAACTAACTGTGCAGTATTAGGTGTAGCTCAAGGAAATACAGATCAAGCTTTAAGTTTTGTTGATTCAATTGCTAACGCAATTGGTACTGGTTTAGGCTTTGCTTTAGTTATATTTGTATTTTCTACTATTCGTTACCGTTTAGATGCTTCGAACACTCCTAGAGCATTTAAGGGTATTCCTATTGCTTTAATTACTGCAGCCTTGATGGCCATGGCCTTCTTAGGACTTAGTGGTATGATTTAATGTATACTATATTAGCTATTGTAGTAATTTTAATTTTAGTTTTGATTTTCTTTTTAAGCTACGTTTTTAATAAAAAAACTCCTGTTCCACCGGGATGTGAAAATATAAAAATTAGTGATGAAAATTGTATGGCTTGTGGCAATACAGATTGCCATATAAAAAAGGAAATTGACTTTGATAAAATAAAAGAAGATATTAAGGAGGATAAGTAGTATGACAATATTATGGGCAATATTAGTTTTGGCTGGTTTAGGCTTGATTTTGGGCTTTGGACTAGCAATTGCTGCTAAAGTTTTCTATGTTAAAGAAGATACTCGTGTAGAAGATATTGCGGCTATTTTACCAAATGCAAACTGCGGTGCTTGTGGTTATCCTGGCTGCAGAGGTTTTGCAGAGGCTATTGTAAATCAAACTGCTGAAAGTTTGAGTCTTTGTAAACCAGGTTTAAAATCTGGAAAACCAGAAGCTATTAGAAAATATTTAGATGAACATCCAAATGATGATGGTTCAATAAATCCTATTAAAATAAAATAAATTTAAGGAATGATTTTTCATTCCTTTTTATTTTAAGCCTTGTAAAGAGTAACAAAATATTTTATAATATCTTATAAGTAATCAAAGGAATGAATATTATGAAAGAATTATGGTTAAAGTATCACAAGAGCTTTTTATTGGTTTTGGGTTATATTGTTGTTGCTTCAGTAGTGTATGGCGTTTGGTTTCATGCTTTGTTTAAGCTGTGGTATGTTGATTTTTTAGTAATTTTATTTATCGTTATTGTTGGGGTTATTTGTGGCTATTTTTATATTAGAAGTATTGATGCTGCAAATAAAGAAAATAATATTGAAAATAAGTAATATTATGCTATAATTATTTTGTATAATCCTAAGTGAAAGGAATTAGTAATTAGATGATACTATTTAGAGAGTTACAGTGTGGTGAAATGTAATTAGCTATTCTAATGAATCTACCCTGGATAGGAATCGTATTTTCGCGTTAAGAGGTTAAGTGCTAGCGATGCTAGAAATAAGGTGGCACCACGGTTTATACGTCCTTAGTTTACTAGGGACTTTTTTTATTTAAAAGGAGAGAAAGACAATGTTAGATATTAAATTCATTAGAGAAAACAAGGAATTAGTTAAAGAGAATATCAAAAAGAAATTTCAAGATGAAAAATTACCTTTAGTTGATGAGGTGGTAGAGCTTGATAAACAAATTCGTTTATTAAAACAAGAAGGTGAATCCCTTCGTGCTAGTCGTAATGACTTAAGTAAACAAATAGGTCTTTATATGCGTAATAAAGATTTCGCTAAGGCCGAAGAGATTAAACAAACAGTTACCAAAAATAATGAAAGAATTGCTGAAATTGATCCATTATTAGCAGAGTCTGAAGCTAAGCTTTATGAAAAAATGCTAGTAATACCACAAATGATTGATCCTAGTGTACCAGTAGGTAAGGATGATAGTGAAAATGTAGAAATTCAAAGATTTGGCGAGCCAGTTGTACCAAATTATGAGATTCCTTACCATGCTGATATATTAGCTAAATTTAATGCTTTAGATAAGGATGCATCAGGAAGAACTAGTGGTAATGGTTTTTATTATTTATTAGGCGATATAGCTAGATTGCATTCAGCTGTTTTATCATATGCAAGAGATTTTATGATCGATAAGGGATTTACTTATTGTATACCTCCTTTTATGATACGTAGTGATGTAGTAAATGGCGTTATGAGTTTCAAGGAAATGGAAAACATGATGTATAAAATTGAAGGTGAGGATCTATTTTTAATAGGTACAAGTGAGCATTCTATGATTGGTAGATTTAAAAATCAAATTGTAAAGGAGTCTTCACTTCCTATAACCTTAACTTCTTATTCACCATGCTTCAGAAAAGAGGTTGGTGCTCATGGTATCGAGGAAAGAGGAATTTATCGTGTACATCAATTTGAAAAACAAGAAATGATTGTTTTATGTAAGCCAGAGGATAGTATGACTTGGTATAATAAGATGTGGAGTTATACAGTTGAATTTTTTAGAAGCTTAGATGTTCCAGTTCGTACATTGGAATGCTGTAGTGGTGATTTAGCCGATTTAAAGGTTAAAAGCTGTGATGTTGAGGCTTGGAGTCCTAGACAAAAGAAATATTTTGAAGTTGGATCTTGTTCTACCTTAGGTGATGCTCAAGCTAGAAGATTAGGAATTAGAGCTAAGGGTGATGATGGTAATTATCTAGTTCATACACTAAATAATACTGTTGTAGCTTCACCACGTGGTTTAATTGCCATAATTGAAAACAATTATAACGAAGATGGCTCTATTAACATACCTAAAGTATTACAACCATATATGGGTGGAAAAACTATTATAAAGTAAAATAAAAAAAAATCTCAATTTGAAAAGCAAATTGAGATTATTATAAAAAATTTCTCATTTTTAAGTATTAGTATTATGTATTTTGGGGGAGTATATGTAATGAGAAATTTTCTTCTCCTTTCTTAATTTTTTACACTTATATTCTAACAATTAAATGACGTAGGAATTTTTATAAATTGTGTAAAACAGTTATTAAAATATGTGAAATTTATGGAGGTAAAAATGTTTTTAGCTGAAGAAGCAACAAATAGCGTAGATTACATTGCAATGCTAGAATCTTTTATTGAGAGGGCAATAAATATTGGTATTAAATTAGTTATTGCTATTATCATATTAATTTTTTCATTTAAAATAATTAATTTTATTTCTAAACGTTTATATAAAAGATTGCATAGAAAACAAGTTGACGAGACAATCGCTAGAGTTGTTTTTAATACAATGCGAATTGTACTTAAATTATTAGTAGTTGTTTGTTTGGTTGGATATGTTGGTATTGAGACTGCCTCAATTTCAGCTTTAGTAGCATCAATTGGTGTTGGTATTTCATTAGCTGTACAGGGTACTTTGGCTAATTTCGCTGGTGGTGTTATTATAGTTTTGATGCGTCCTTTTAAAATTGGTGATAGTATTACATCAAATGGTGAATCTGGGACTGTCGAGGATATTAGATTATTTTATACTAATATTGTAACTCCAGATAATAGACTAGTTATGATTCCAAACGGTGAATTAGCAAATAATGTTATAATTAATAAATCAGCTAAGGAGAATCGTCGTTGTGATGTAGTTATGTCAATCTCTTATGCATCAGATGTGGATAAGGCTAAGGCTGTAATTAGAGAGGTTTGTGAGTCTAATGAGCTAATTTTACAAACTCCCATTCCTTATGTGGAAATAGGAGCATTATCAGCATCTTCAGTGGATTTAAACGTGCGTGTTTGGTGTAAAAATAGTGATTATTGGCCAATTTATACCTATTTAATTACTGAAATTAAGAAGGCTTTAGAAGCAAATGGTATAGAAATTCCATTTAATCAATTGGAGGTTAAAGTTAAGCAATAATGGTGTTTATAAAGACACCATTTCTTTTTGTATGTCAATTGATTATTTAAAATAGATTTGTTATAATTATATGGTGTTATAAGGAGATGACTTTATGAAGAAATTCTATTTAACGACTGCGATTGCATATACTTCTTCAAAGCCTCATATTGGTAATGTATATGAAGCAATTTTGGCAGATTGTATTGTTAGATATAAAAAGAAAGATGGCTATGATACTTATTTTCAAACTGGAACTGATGAGCATGGTCAAAAAATAGAACAAAAGGCTCTAGGCTTAAATATTACACCAAAGGAGCATGTTGATCATATTTCAAATGAAATTAAAAAGATTTATGCTTTAATGGATGTTAATTATGATCATTTTATTAGGACTACAGATTCTTGTCATGAGATGGTCGTTCAACAAGCTTTTGAAAAGCTATATAAAAAAGGTGATATTTATAAGGGTGTTTATGAAGGATATTACTGTGTTGATTGTGAATCTTATTTTACTGAAAAGGATCTAGTTGATGGTTGTTGCCCTGACTGTCATGCGAAGGTTACCAAAAATAAAGAGGAGTGCTATTTTTTAAAGCTATCTACATATCAAGATAGGTTAGTAGAATATATAAAGAATAATCCTCAGTTTATTCAACCAGAATCACGTAAAAACGAGATGTTAAATAATTTCTTGTCCAAGCCTTTACCTGATTTATGTGTATCAAGAACATCTTATAAATGGGGTATACCTGTTACTTTTGATCCAAAGCATGTTATATATGTTTGGATTGATGCTCTTTTAAATTATATCACAGGTATTGGATATAATATGGATGGTAAGCCTGCTCCATTATATGATAAATATTGGCCTTGTGATGTTCATTTAATAGGTAAGGATATTCTTAGATTCCATACAATTTATTGGCCTATTATGTTAATGGCTTTGGATTTACCTTTACCAAAACAAGTTTTTGGACATCCATGGATTTTAATGAATCATGGTAAAATGAGTAAGTCTAAAGGAAATGTAATTTATACAGAGGATTTAGTAGATTTATTTGGTGTTGATGCTGTAAGATATTACGTTTTACATGAAATTCCATTCGCTCAAGATGGAAACATAACTTATGAATTAGTTTGTGAAAAATCAAACTCTGATCTTGCTAATACCTTAGGTAATTTGGTTAATAGAACAATTGCTATGGTTAAAAAATATTTTAAAGAGGAAAGTATTTATCCTCAAAAATCTACCGAATTTGATGAGGTATTAAAGTCTTTGATGGTGGAAACAGTAGTTAATTATAAGAAGTCAATGGATCAATATAAGGTTTCTGATGCTATAGAAGAGGTTATGAATCTTTTAAGGGGTTCTAATAAATATATTGATGAAACTGCTCCTTGGGTATTAGCTAAGGATGAAACTAAAAAAGAGATATTAAGAACTGTCTTGTATAATTTATTAGAGGCAATTAGAATTAGTTCTATTTTGTTAGAGCCGGTTATGCCTCAAACATCTAATAAAATTTATCATGCTTTAGGTACAAATTTAACTAATTTTGCCGATTTAAAATATAATAGTTGTAAAGAATATATGGTTAATCCAATTGATGTCTTATTTAAGAGATTGGATGTTAATGAGGTAATGGAGTTAGTTCACCAAAAAGAAAATCCTACAGTAGTAGAGCCTACAAAGCCTTTAATTTCTATTGAGGATTTTGATAAATTAGATTTAGCTGTTGGTCAAATTATTGAGGCTAAGCGTCATCCTAAGGCTGATAAGCTTTTAGTATTCAAAGTTGATTTAAAGACTGAAGTGCGTCAAATAGTTTCTGGTATAGCTAAATATTATGATCCTCAAAGCCTTATTGGTTGTAAGGTTGTAGTAGTTAAAAATTTAAAGCCTATTAAGCTTAGAGGAGAAGAATCATTTGGTATGTTATTATGCGCATCCGATAAAGATGATAACAATTTGGAATTAATTCAAGTTAATAAGCTTAATCCAGGAGATATTGTAAGATAGTATGGAATCTGTTGTAATAAAGCCTCCGAAAAGACAACAAGTTTTAGATGATTTGTTTAGAGTAATAATTGTTATATTCTCATCTGCAATTTATTCAATCGCCGTTGCTTGGTTTTTGGAGCCTGCTAACCTAGTTTCTATAGGCTTAACAGGGGTTGGTCAAATATTAAATCGTTTGCTTTTACTGGTTAATATTGATATTCCTGTAGGTGTTTTTGTACTGTTAACAAACATACCATTATGTATATACGGTTTAAAATCAGTTTCCCCTAGATTTATGATTTACACAGTGTTATCCATTATTGTTCAATCATTTTTTCTTTTAGGGTGGTTGCCACAGGTAAATATTGTTGATGATTTTGAATCTAACCGTTTATTTTTATCTATTATAGCTGGATTAATTTGTGGAGTTGGTATTGGTATAGCTTTAAGATATGGTACATCAACAGGTGGAGTAGATATTTTAGCTCAGGCTTTAAATTTTAAGAAAAATATTTCTATTGGTGTTTTTTCAACAATTGTTAATATTATACTTGCTTGTATAGCTGGTGGTTTTATGCAGGGTGATTGGGCGATTACCTTCTATACATTTATATTTATTATTATAACTAACATTGTAGTTGATAAGATACATACGGCTTATAACTTTTTAAGAATTGATGTTATAACTACCAAATCTGAAGATGTATCTAAAGCCTTAATATCTGGTATTAATAGAGGATGTACAATACTAGATGTACAAGGAGCTTATACTCATCAAACAAAATTTGATGTATTTATGGTTATATCTTCATATGAGCTTGAAAAAGCAAAGAAAATAATTCATGGTGTTGATCCTCAAGCTTTTATAATGGTCTTACCAGTAAAAAGAATTATCGGTGCCTTTTTTAAGCATACAATTATATAAAAACAAATTTATATCATAATATTCTCTAAGGAAAATAATTAAATTTTTGTAATTATTATCGGTACTCTAAATTCTAGGGGGTGTCGGGGGATTTCCAGCTCTAAACTAAATTAG
>ERZ1643246.3713-NODE-3713-length-12732-cov-11.443875_pt1 | contig 12732 bp, 13 predicted proteins | sample MGYA00579265_ERZ1643246 | MGnify/ENA primary metagenome ERZ1643246 (study PRJEB29033, sample SAMEA4952261) | chicken gut metagenome | biome: Broiler Chicken; feature: Gastrointestinal Tract; material: Caecum | place: Ireland | collected 2018 | study: Broiler... | reverse complement strand
CAAAAAGCAGGAGCAGATTATGTTGGTGCTGAAGAATTAATTCCAAAAATTCAAAATGAAAATTGGTTTGACTATGATGTTGTAGTAGCAACACCAGATATGATGAGTGTTGTAGGTAGATTAGGAAAAGTTTTAGGACCAAAAGGCTTAATGCCAAACCCTAAATCTGGAACAGTCACAATGGACGTAACAAAAGCAATAAAAGAAATTAAAGCTGGTAAAGTTGAATATCGTTTGGATAAAACAAATATTATTCACTTGGGATTTGGAAAAGTTTCTTTTGGAGTAGATAAATTACTAGAAAACTATGACACAATTATTAATGCTATAATAAAAGCTAAGCCAGCAGCCGCAAAAGGACAATACATTAGAAGTGTAGCAATAGCTACAACTATGGGACCAAGCTTATTTATAGACCAAAAATAAAATAAAATTCCAAAGACAGTAGGCAAAAAGGAAGTCCTACCGAGGATATAAAAAGAGAAAGAGAATTGACACTCTTTTAATATTCTTGGTATGGATATTAAAAGGGTGTTATTAAATTTATAAAATATAAAACAAAAGACATTGGGAGGTGAAAAACATGGCAAGTGAAAAAATATTAAAGCAAAAGAAAGAAGAAGTTACAAAATTAGCAGAAGAAATGAAAGAAGCAAAATTAATACTTTTAGTTGACTACAGAGGAATAAATGTAACAGATGACACAACACTAAGAAAAGACCTTAGAAATGTAAGTGCTAAATATACAGTAATAAAAAACAATATTATCAGAAGAGCATTGGCAGAAGCAGGAATAACAGAATTAGAAGATAAACTAGAAGGCCCAACAGCTTTAGTTATTAGTACAGGTGACTATTTAGAGCCATCAAAAGCTGTATATAATTATAGCAAAGATAAGGACTTCTACAATATCAAAGGCGGTGTAATTGATGGAAAAGTAATGACAACAGAAGAAATAATTACTTTAGCAAAATTACCATCAAGAGAAACATTGTTATCTATGCTTGCTGGTGCATTGCTTGGAAATATTTCAAAAATTGCAGTTGCACTTGATCAAGTAAGAAAACAAAAGGAAGAAGCAGGAGAAAAAGTAACAGTTTCAGCAGCAGCTGAACCAACTGCAGCAGAGACAACAGCTCCTGAAGCAGACAAAGCAGAATAGTGTGGTGAACTTATATCACTAAAAATCAAAATAAATTATAGGAGGATTTTAAAATGGAAAAAATAGAAAAGTTAATTGAAGAAATAGATAGCTTAACAGTTGTTGAATTATCAGAATTAGTTAAAGCTATTGAAGAAAAATATGGAGTATCTGCAGTAGCAGCTGCAGCACCAGCAGCCGGAGGAGCAGCTCCAGCAGCTGAAGAAAAAACATCATTCAATGTTGTATTAAAAGAAGTTGGAGATCAAAAAATCAAAGTTATCAAAGTTGTTAGAGATGCTACAGGTTTGGGACTAAAAGAAGCTAAAGAATTAGTAGATGGAGCTCCAAAGACAGTTAAAGAAGGAGCTAGCAAAGAAGAAGCAGAAGACTTAAAAGCTAAATTTGAAGAAGTCGGAGCAACTATTGAATTACAATAATTAAAAAGAAAAACACTAAGAGTATAAATTTATATTTCTTAGTGTTTTTTTATGTTAATTGAAAATGGACTTGTTTTTTTGGACAAAACGTTATATAATATAAGGCATATTAAGGATGGGAGATGATAACATGAAAGTAAGTAGAGAAGAAATCTTACACATTGCAAATTTGGCAGATTTATACTTGGAAGAGAATGAAATAGATACATATTTAACACACCTACAAGAAATACTAAATTTTGCTAATATTGTAAATAATGCACCGGTTGATGACTTAAATGTGACAATTGGAGCAAATGAGAATAAAAATGTATTTAGAAAAGACGAAGTGAAGATATTTGAAGATAATGCAAGTTTATTACAAAATGCACCATCAAAAGAACAGAATATGTTTAAAATACCAAAGGTTATAAATTAATTTTTGAAAAGCATAAATTAAAGATTGGAGGAGAATAGATGGAAATTACAGAATTAACAGTCCATGAATTGCAAGATAAATTAAAATCTAAAGAGATATCAATTACTGATATTACAAAAGCATATATAGAAAGAATAGAACAAAAAGAGAATGATGTACAAGCCTTTGTTACAGTACTTAAAGATGAGGCACTAGAACAGGCTAAAGATATACAAGAAAAAGTCGAAACAGGAAAAATTAAAGGAGAATTTGCAGGAATTCCAATTGGAATAAAAGACAATATGTGCACAAAAGGAATAAAGACGACATGTAGTTCAAGAATGCTAGAAAATTTTATATCTCCTTATGACGCAACTGTAGTGGAAAAAATAAAAAATGAGAATATAATAGATTTAGGAAAATTAAATATGGACGAGTTTGCAATGGGAGGCTCAACAGAATATTCATATTTTAAGAAAACAAAAAATCCATGGAATTTAAACAAAGTGCCAGGTGGCTCATCAGGAGGAAGCGCAGCTGCTGTGGCAGCTAATATGGTGCCTTGGGCATTGGGCTCAGACACAGGAGGATCAATAAGACAACCATCTAGTTTTTGTGGAGTAGTAGGACTAAAGCCAACTTATGGCTTAGTATCAAGATATGGCTTAGTAGCTTTTGCATCTTCACTAGATCAAATAGGACCAATAACTAAAGATGTACAAGATGCTGCAATGCTGTTAAATATAATAGCAGGACATGATGAAAGAGATTCAACATCTGCTAATCGCGAAAAAGTAGACTACACAAAAGCTTTAACTGGAAATATTAAAGGGCTAAAGATAGGAGTTCCAAAAGAGTTCTTTGGAGAAGGAATAAATGAAGAAGTAAAAGCTTCTTTACAAAAAGCTATAGAAAAATATAAAGAATTAGGAGCACAGGTAGAAGAATTTTCACTAGATATAGCAAAATATGCATTAGCAACATATTACATAATAGCATGTGCTGAGGCAAGTTCAAACTTAGGCAGATTTGATGGAATAAGATATGGCTATAGAACGCCAGAATACAAGGATTTAAAAGATTTATATAGAAAATCAAGAAGTGAAGGATTTGGACCAGAGGTAAAAAGAAGAATTATACTTGGAACTTATGTATTGTCATCAGGATATTATGATGCATATTACAAAAAAGCTCAAAAAGTTCGTACATTAGTTATGAACGAATTTAACAAAGGGTTTGAAAAATATGATGTAATATTAACGCCAACATCTCCAACAGTAGCATTTGACCTTGGTTCAAAAACAAATGACCCACTAGAAATGTACTTAGCAGATATATGCACGGTTTCTGTAAATATTGCAGGACTTCCAGGAATTTCAATACCATCTGGAGTAGACAGTGAAGGAATGCCAATAGGAATGCAGTTGATAGGAAATAGATTTTGCGAAGAAACAATATTAAATGCAGCATATACATATCAGCAAGCTACTAAATTCAGAGAAAATCATAAACCAGAATTCAAAAAATAATAAAGAGAGTTAGGAGGAAAATAAATGTCAAGAGAAGATTATGAAGTGGTTATAGGACTAGAAATACATGCAGAATTAGCAACAAAAACAAAAATATTTTGTTCTTGTCCAACAAAATTTGGAGGAAGTCCTAATACTCAGACATGTCCTATATGTATGGCTATGCCTGGAACATTACCAGTACTAAATGAAAAAGTTGTAGAATATGCAGTAAAAGCCGGTCTTGCAACTAATTGTACAATTTCAAAAGATAGTAAAAATGATAGAAAAAATTATTTCTATCCAGACTTACCAAAGGCATATCAAATTTCGCAATATGATAAGCCACTATGTGAACATGGATATGTAGAAATAGATACAGAACATGGAAAGAAAAAAATTCGTCTATTGCGTATCCACATAGAAGAAGATGCGGGAAAACTAAATCATGACGAATTTGCAGGAGATAGCTTGGTTGACTTAAATAGAGCAGGCGTTCCACTAATAGAAATGGTTTCAGAACCAGATATAAGCAGTGCGGAAGAAGCAGAAGCATATATGAGAAAAATAAAGTCAATATTAGAATATATAGAAGTTTCAGACTGTAAAATGCAAGAAGGTTCACTAAGAGCCGATGTAAATGTCTCAGTAAAGAAAAAGGGAGACACAAAACTAGGAACCCGTACAGAAATGAAAAATATGAACTCTTTCAAAAGCATAGAAAGAGCAATCAAATATGAGGTTGACAGGCAAATAGACGTCATAGAAGATGGTGGAAAAGTAGAGCAAGAAACATTAAGATGGGATGATGTATCTGGAAAAACATTCCCAATGAGAGACAAAGAGGACGCACAAGACTACAGATATTTCCCAGACCCAGACTTAGTTGCAATAAGACTATCTGATGAATACGTAGAAAATATTAGAAAATCATTGCCAGAATTACCAGAAAGCAGAAAAGAAAGGTATTTAAAAGATTATAAACTATCAGAAAAAGATGCTAGACTAATAACTTCTTCAAAATACCTATCAGACCTATTTGAAAAAGCAATAGAAGTTTGCAATAATCCAAAAGCAGTAAACAATTGGATTATATCTGACATCTCAAGAATTTTGAACGAAACAGAAATGGACCCAATAGAAATACCTTTTGATGGTAACCAATTAGGAAAATTAATAATATTAATTGACAAAGGCACAATAAGCACAAGCATCGCCAAAAAAGTCTTAGAAGAACTATTCGAAAATCCACGTGACCCAGAAGAAATAATAAAAGAAAAAGGCTGGATACAAATTTCAGACGAGGGAGCAATAAAAGAAATAGTACAAAAAGTCCTATCAGAAAACCCAAAATCAGTCGCAGATTACAAAGCAGGAAAAGACAAAGCCTTAGGATATTTAGTGGGACAAGCCATGAAGCAAACAAAAGGAAAAGCAAACCCACAGATGCTTAATCAAATGTTTAAAGAAGAATTAAAATAGAGGAAAATAAGGTGTTTTTGGGGACGGAGGAAAAAAACATCCAAAAATTTTTAAAACGGAGCCACAGAGGGACGTAGTTTAATAGCACTTTTTGCCATTAAGCTACGTCCCTAGTGGCAAATTTTTAATCAAATTTGTTGCTTTTTTATTCCATCAACTACAAAACTACAAATCACAAATTCTATTCCAAAAATTAATCCAAGTTTTAGTAATGCCAAACCAATGTAATATATCTCAGGTGAAGGGAAAAACATTATATATGTAAGTAAAATTAGCATAGCAATAGCGCAAATTCCTAAGCAAAATTTTAATCCATTCTTCAAAATTTTTGACGTAATTGCATCAAAATTTTTGTAATTATCTTTTAATTTTTTTAACATTTCTTTATCCTCCATAAAATTCATTATTTTTTATGCAATTAATATTATATAGTCTATATTAGCCATATTAAGACATTAAATGACCATTTCAATGATTATCATAATTAATAATAGCATGTTAATAAGCTAAAAACAATGGAAATTCTTTGCAACAAAAAGTTTGGCACGAAGGAAATAGATTAATGGAATTCAAGGTGTTTTTTTCCTCCGTCCCCAAAAACATCTAAACAAAAAATGAACTTTAAGGAACGTCCCTAAAGTTCAAAGGTTTTATGCCATTGCAGCATTTAGCTTTTTAGATAAGTTTGATTTTTTTCTTGCTGCAGTATTTTTTACAATTACACCTTTTGTGCAAGCTTGATCAATTTTTTTGGTAGCTTCAGATAATAAAACTTTTGCTTCATCAATGTTTTTGTTAGCAACAGCCTCTTCGAATTTTTTGATAGCAGTTTTATATTCTGATTTTATCATATTATTTCTCAAAGTTTTTTTCTCAATTATTTTAACTCTCTTTTTTGCTGATTTTATGTTTGGCATTTTAGCACCTCCTCTTAGCATATAAAGTATTACTATAATATAAAATATTTTAGCATATTTTTTTACAAAAAGCAAGTAATATTCAATAAAATCCGATGAAAATTAAAAATAATTCTTGTAATATGGGCTTATATATGATATATTTTATTGCAGAGTGCAATTATTAATGTAATTAAAAAGGAAGGGATGATTGTATGATTGCAATAGGAAGCGACCATGGAGGATATAAATTAAAAGAAGAAATTAAAAAATATTTAGATGAAAAAGAAATAAAATATAAGGATTATGGATGCATGGAGGAGGAAAGTGTAGACTATCCAAATATAGCTAAAGAAGTAGCTAAAAGTGTGCAAAGTGGAAAATGCGATAGAGGAATTTTAATATGTAGATCAGGATTAGGCATGAGTATTGTGGCAAATAAGTTTAAAGGAATAAGATGTACACCTTGCCATAATGAGTATACAGCGAAATATGCAAGGCTTCATAATGATAGTAATATACTGGCATTAGGTGCTGACGATGTAACAACAAATGAAGCTATATGTATTTTAAGAATGTGGATTGCTACAGAGTTTGAAGGAGGAAGACATAAAGAAAGGCTAAAGATAATAGAAGAGATAGAAAACGAAAATATGAAATAGGAGGCAGTGCTTATGTGGGGAGATATAGCAATTGCGTTTCTACTAGCTTTTATTGTGACTTTTATGACAACTCCGTATACTATAAAAATCGCAAAAAAAATAGGAGCTGTAGACGTACCTAAAGATGAAAGAAGAATGCACAAACGAGCTATGCCTAAGTTTGGTGGACCTGCTGTTATTTTAGGATTTTTAGTTTCTGTTGTATATTTGTTAATTGTAATGAGTATAGAGCAAAATATAAATTTATTTGGCCCAGAGCAATATGGAAAAAAGCTACTAGGAATGTTTTTGGGGATAATAGTACTTTCGATAACGTGCATTATAGATGATATTGCTACAATAAAGCCAATTGCAAAATTGACAGGACAAGTATTGGCTGCAATTATTGTAGTTGCTTTTGGAATAAGAATTGATGAGTTGACGCCAGCTTTTATACATAGTGAACAATTAAGAGAAGCATTTTCAATTGGCTTAACTATACTGTGGGTTGTCGGAGTAACAAATGCAATAAACTTAATTGATGGGCTTGATGGACTGTCTGCTGGAATTTCAGTAATTGCAGCAATTTCACTTTTGATAATATTTGTGTTAAATGGTTCACCTTTAATAGCAATATTGCTAATTACAGCACTTGCGGGGGCTTTAGTTGGATTTTTACCATTTAATTTTGCACCAGCAAAAACTTTTATAGGAGATACAGGTTCGAACTTTTTAGGATTTTCACTCTCTATAATAGCAATTTTGGGAGTAGCTAAAACTTATACAATGATAGTAATAGTTCTTCCTGTAATTGCACTTGGCTTACCAATATTTGATACAATTTGGGCTATAATAAGGAGACTAATAAAAGGAAAGTCCATAAAGGCAATTTTTAAAGCAGATAAAGGCCATTTGCACCATAGATTGGTTGCAAAAGGATTTAGCCAAAAACAAGCAGTTTTAATATTATATGGCATTGGAGCAACATTTGGACTATTTGCAATAATATTATTGGAAAGTGGAGTGTGGAAAGCTTTATCATTTTTATTAATGGTAATAGTTGCAATAGGTTTAGGCTATAAAAACTTTAAAGAAGAACAATCAGGCAGTCAACAATATGAGTGCGAAGTATGCAAATATATTTATAATCCTAAATATGGAAATGAAAAAGCAGGAATAAAACCTGGTACACCATTTGACCAATTGCCAGATGACTGGGTTTGCCCAGTGTGTGGAGAAGGAAAAGATATGTTCCAAATTCATAGATAAGATTTATTATATAAAGAAAGGAAATGATGATGATGGAAAAAGAAATATTAATATTTGGCCATAAAAATCCAGATACAGATTCAATTTGTTCAAGCATAGTAAAGCAGAGATTAAATGAAAGTGATGGAAAAAATAATACAGAGGCTGTACGACTAGGAAAGGTGAATAAAGAAACACAATATGTACTGGACTACTTGAAAATTGAAGCGCCAAGGTTAATTGAAAAAGTAGAAGAAGGCCAAAAAGTAATAATGATAGACCATAATGAATTTAACCAAAGTGTTGATGGAATAGAAAAAGCAAAAATAATAGGAGTTGTTGATCATCACAGGATAGCAAATTTTCAGACTTCAGAGCCACTATATTATACAGCAAAGCCTTATGGCTGTACATCAACGATTTTATTTAAAGAATATAAATCTAAAGGAATAGAAATAGGTAAAGAAGAAGCGGTATTGATGGCAAGCGCAATAATTTCAGATACATTATTGCTAAAATCACCTACAACAACTAAACATGATAAAAATGCATTAAAAGAATTGGGTGAAATTGCAAATATAGACATCAATCAATATGGAATGGAAATGCTAAAAGCAGGAACAGATTTAAGCGAATTTAGTGCAGATGAGCTTATTGAATTAGATGCAAAAAGCCTTGACAAAGATGGAACGAAATTTGTAATTGCACAAGTAAATACAGCTAGCATAGATGATGTTTTGGAAAGAGAAGCAGAAATAAAAAATGCAATAAATAAAAAGATTCAGCAAGAAGGTTTAAAATTGTTTGTTTTTGTGATAACAGATATTTTGAATAGTAATTCAGAAATTATTGCTTTAGGAGAAAGAGCAAGCATAATACCAAAAGCTTTTGGTAAAGAGCTAGAAAATGATAAAGCATTATTAGAAGGCGTTGTTTCAAGAAAAAAACAAATTTTGCCAAATATAGACAAAAATATTTAATAAAAAATAACCCTAAAATAAACTTTTTAGTTTTTTTAAGGGTTATTAATTTTTTTAAAAGTATTGAATATTTTAGTAATTAAATTTATAATAAATAAGTACAATTAATAAAAGAGGATATTATTGAGGAGTGATACAATGGCAGAAGAAAGGGTGAGGAGGCGATCATCACCAAAAAAGGAAACATTTATGCAAGGCGTAGTTACATTGATGTTTTCACAAGTTTTAATAAAATTACTAGGACTAGTATATACATTATATCTAACAAATAGAGAAGGGTTTGGCGACCAAGGAAATGGCATAGTTTCGGCAAGCTATCAAATTTATGCAATGCTACTTACAATTTCTTCAATAGGAGTTCCGAATGCAATATCAAAATTAGTTTCGGAAAGAATCGCTGTAGGTGATCACAGAGGGGCCTACAGAATCTTCAAAATCGCTTTTGCGACATTTGCAGTGATTGGCCTAGTAGGTAGCTTAATGTTATTTTTAGGAGCCCATACAATAGCATATTATTGGTTACAGATACCTGCTGCAGAGATGACTTTGGTTGCATTATCACCAGCGATATTTTTTGTGGCAATTTCATCAGTAATGAGAGGATATTTCAATGCAAGACAAAATATAAAAGCAACAGCAAGGTCACAGAGTATTGAGCAAATATTCAAAACTGCTCTTACAGTGATAATAGTAGAGATAGTAGCTATAATTTCAGGTGTTTCAACAGAATGGATGGCAGCAGGAGCAACACTTGCTACAACACTTGCTACATTTGCAGGTTTTGGCTATTTATATATGTACTTTAAAGTTCAAAGAAAAGAAATAGCAAGAGAGATAAAGCAAACAGTAAATTATAAATATGAAAGAGTAAAAACAATTATAAAGAAAATACTAATAGTATCAATACCAATAGCTTTAACGGCAATTATGTCATCATTAAACAAAAATATAGATTCTTTTACAGTAGTAAGGAGTTTAAAAGAATTTATGCCAGAAGATATGGCAATTGCACAATATGGAATACTTGGGGGAAAGGTAGATACTTTAACAAGTTTGCCATTATCAATTAATGTAGCATTTTCAACAGCATTAGTACCAGCAATATCTGCGGCAAAGGCTAAAAAAGACAAAGAAACGATAACGAAAAAAACATCATTTTCATTGTTAGTGTCAATGTTAATAGGTTTACCTTGTACTGTGGGAATGTTTGTTTTTGCTGGGCCAATACTAAATTTACTTTTCCCTAATGCAAGTTCAGGTGCAGTAGTATTACAAATAAGTTCATTAACAATATTATTCACTATATTAGACCAAACTATAAATGGTGCTTTGCAAGGATATGGAAAATTGACAATTCCGGCTATAGCGCTCGGTTGTGGCGTAATTGTAAAGCTAATTTGCAATTTAATTTTAGTTCCTATTCCATCAATAGGTGTAAATGGAGCAGCAATAGGCTCAGTTGCATGTCATTTAGTAGCATTTACAATTGTAATGACAGCACTAAGGAGAAATATCAAACTAAATTTAACTGCATCTAAATTTGTAGTAAAACCTGTAATAGCTACAGCTATAATGGGAATATGTTCATACTTTATTTATGAATCAATTCTAAGTTCAGTTGGTATGAAAATAGCTACAATTATAGCAATACTAGCTGCTATATTAATATATGCAATCGCAGTAATAGTTTTAAAAATATTTAAGAAAGAAGAAATACTGCAAATGCCTGCAGGAAACAAACTTTATAAAATATTAGAAAAGCTAAAAATATATTAAAATCCATTGATATAATTAAAAAAATAAGAAAAAAAGAAGGATTTTACGCATTTATGGCGAATTAAATTAATTAGTAGTACGTATACTACATAACATTAAATCTTATAGGAGGTAATTGAAATGAACAAAGCTGAATTAATCGCAGCAATGGCTGCAAAAACAGGTGAAACAAAAAAAGCAGCTGAAGGCGCAGTAAATGCTTTCATAGAAATCATAACAGAAGAACTTAAAAAAGGAGAAAAAGTTCAACTAGTTGGATTTGGTTCTTTTGAAGTAAGAAAAAGAGCAGCTAGAAAAGGAAGAAATCCACAAACTAAAGAAGAAATCAAAATACCTGCATCAAAAGCTCCAGTATTCAAAGCTGGTAAAGCATTAAAAGATTTAGTAAACAAAAAATAATTAGAATTTTATATAAATATATAAATATATGGGTAAAAGGGCTATAAGAAAATAGCTCTTTTTACGTATAAAATAAAACCTTCCCCGAATATGAAGTTTGCATATTCGGAGAAGGTTGGAGGTTTAACGTCCCTTCTTATACATCTGGCAACCGGAAACAATTAATTGTCCCAGTTGTCTGTAGCTGAATAATTCAGCTCCTGCCGTGATAAACGGATATTTTTCTAACCGTTTACTACGACAGACACTTTCCTTGATGGGCAAATGTCCCATACGAACCCAGAACAATCCATCTGAGTCCGATACTTTAGGACAGCCACCATTTTCAAAACTGCCTAATGCATGGCAATACATACACTCCGGACACAAGTGTATGCCTGGATTTTCCAAACGGACGCTCAGCCCATTTAGAGGTACTCTTCCAATTGCAAAATCGTCTAAGTGCAATGGACCTTTAACAATGACCATTGCCTCATTATCCGGCATTTGCAATCGCAATTGCAATATTTGTTCTTTCGTGAAACTTTCTGTCTCACAAGGAAAAGTTTTTTCAGTTACTTTTTCTGATTTCCCTCCTTGACTATGCGTTCTGTACTCTTCAATCCGTAGGCAACTTTTAGAGCCATCATAGATAGCTTTTAGGTAGCCCATTGTGTCATTAATTTTCTCAAGAATTTGAACCATAAAACAAACCTCCTTAGAACGATACATCGCTCTAAAATTAATATTATGACAAAAATAATATGCCATAATAATATTATAGCACATTATGTAAAATTAATCAATCTAAATCAACTTTAATATGAACATCTCGCAATTGCTCCCTTTTAACATTTCCTGGAGCACCCATCATCAAATCCTCTGCTTTACTATTTAGAGGGAATGCAATAACTTCTCTGATTGAATCTGAATCAGTCAAAAGCATAAGCATCCTATCAATACCAGGTGCAATGCCTGCATGAGGTGGGGCACCATATTGGAAAGCATTATATAAAGCTCCAAACTTAGACCTAACCTCATCTTCAGTATATCCAGCCATAGTAAATGCTTTTAGCATTATCTCTATGTCGTGGTTTCTAACAGCACCTGAAGAAAGTTCTATTCCATTACAAACTATATCATATTGATATGCCAAAATTTCAAGAGGATCTTGTGTATTCAAAGCTTCTAAGCCGCCTTGTGGCATTGAAAATGGGTTATGGCAAAATGCCAATTTACCATGTTCATCTAGCTCAAACATTGGAAAGTCTATAATCCAGCAAAATTCAAAAGAATTTTCATCAATCAAATCCAATCTCTTGCCAAGCTCTTCTCTAATTTCACCTGATAAAACATCTACAACACCTGGAACTTCAGCTATAAAGAACAAGCAATCACCAGGCTTTGAGTTAGTCCTCTCAAGCATAGCTTCTCTTGCATCATCAGGGATAAACTTAGCAATAGGGCCTTGGAAAGACCTATCTTCCAAAATTCTTAACCAAGCAAGACCTTTAGCCTTTAAATCCTTAATAGCATAGTCAGTCATACCCTCAAAGAAACTACGTGGCCTATCACCAACATCATGAGTTGCAATAACTCTGACTAATTTATTCTTAAAAGCATTTAAGCCAACATGTTCAAAAATATCAGTAACATCAACAATTTCAAGTGGATTCCTTAAATCTGGCTTATCAGTACCATACTTAAGCATAGCATCTTTGTAAGCAATCCTTGGAAAAGGATATTGACCAATTTTTTTATCAGAAAATTCCTTAAAAGTATTGTAAATCACAGGCTCCATAACTTGAAAAACATCTTCTTGAGTACTATAAGCCATCTCAACAT
>ERZ1643246.3711-NODE-3711-length-12736-cov-6.939989_pt1 | contig 12736 bp, 12 predicted proteins | sample MGYA00579265_ERZ1643246 | MGnify/ENA primary metagenome ERZ1643246 (study PRJEB29033, sample SAMEA4952261) | chicken gut metagenome | biome: Broiler Chicken; feature: Gastrointestinal Tract; material: Caecum | place: Ireland | collected 2018 | study: Broiler... | reverse complement strand
ACATCTTTCAGTACTGCCAATGAAAGCGTTTCATATTTTTCTTTCATATCCATCATATTCTGTTTTCCTTTCTATACTGTTCTTATGGGAAAAATCGTCTGACTAGACCTGACTGACTTAATACGTCAAGTATACATCACAATTTTCAAAATGAAAAGTGTTTTTTCCAAAATTTAATTGCACCCCTGTTTTAAGAATGGTATGATTGAAGAAGTGATCCTAAACCACGATATATTATAATAGAGAAGAAAAGGTGAGAAATATGGCTGAAAACAATACACTGGAAAAAGCATTGAAAATGCATGAAATCTGGAACGGGAAAATTGAGACAACACCCAAGGCTCATGTCCGCTCCAGGGAAGATCTTGCGATTGCATACACACCGGGAGTTGCGGAGCCTTGCAAAGTAATCGCAAAGGATCCGGAAGCTGCATACAAGTACACCATGAAAGCCAACACAGTTGCGGTAGTATCTGACGGAAGTGCTGTCCTTGGCCTTGGAAACATCGGTGCCCGTGCCGCGATGCCGGTTATGGAGGGAAAGGCGGTTCTTTTTAAAGAATTCGGCCAGGTCAATGCAGTCCCGATCTGTCTGGATACCCAGGATACGGAAGAGATCATTCGTACCGTCGTCAATATTGCTCCTGCTTTTGGCGGAATCAATCTGGAGGATATCTCCGCTCCAAGATGTTTTGAAATTGAAGAGCGCCTGAAAGAGCTGCTTGATATCCCGGTTTTCCACGATGACCAGCACGGTACTGCCATCGTTGTTCTTGCCGGCGTAATCAATGCTCTGAAGGTGGTCGGCAAATCAAAGGAACACTGCCGTGTCGTTGTAAACGGTGCAGGTTCCGCAGGAGTTGCCATTACAAAGCTTCTTCTGACTTACGGATTTTCTCATATTACCATGTGCGATATAAACGGAACCATCTGCAAAGATTCCAGCCATCTGAACTGGATGCAGAAACAGATGGCCGAAATGACCAACCCGGATCAGATCCACGGCACTCTTGCGGATGCACTGAAAGGCGCAGATATCTTTATCGGCGTTTCCGCACCGAATATTGTTACCGCGGAAATGGTCTCCTCCATGAGCAAGGACTCCATCCTCTTTGCCATGGCAAATCCGGTTCCGGAGATCATGCCGGATCTTGCAAAAGAAGCCGGGGCAAGAGTCGTCGGCACAGGACGGAGCGATTTCCCGAACCAGGTCAATAATGTCATTGCATTCCCTGGCATTTTCCGGGGCGCTCTGGAGGGACGTGCTTCCCAGATTACGGAAGAAATGAAGCTTGCAGCCGCAAATGCCATCGCTTCTCTGGTACCTGACAGCGAATTAAGCGAGAACAATATCCTTCCGGAGGCTTTTGATCCACGCGTGGCAGACGCCGTAAGCGAAGCGGTCAAAGCCCTGATTCCGTAAGATGCCAGGACAGACCCGCTGGGGTGAAAAGCGGTATTATTCACTGGATTATTACATCCGGCAGACGTTCCATGAAAAGCTGTACAAGCTTTCCTTAAACGCAGGGTGTACCTGCCCGAACCGGGACGGCACCTGCGGAAACCGGGGCTGCATCTTCTGCAGCCGGGGTGGAAGCGGCGACTTTGCAGCAGATGCTTCCCTCTCCATTCCAGAACAGCTCCGGTCAGAAAAAGAAAAACGGAAAGCCAAATACAAAGGGCATTCCTATATTGCCTACTTTCAGGCCTATACCAATACATACGGCCCGGTTTCCATGCTGGAGAAAGCTTTTACGCAGGCTCTGATGGATCCGGAAGTCCGTGTGCTTTCCATTGCCACCCGTCCTGACTGTCTTCCGCCGGATGTACTGCGGCTCCTGGCCCGCCTCAATCAGATCAAACCGGTCTGGGTGGAGCTTGGACTTCAGACGATCCATGAGAAATCGGCAAAGTTTATCCGGAGAGGCTACCCGCTTTCCGTATTTGAAGACGCCGTCAGCCAGCTCCGCGCCTTGAATCTTTCTGTGATTGTCCATACAATTTTGTATCTTCCGGGAGAATCTCAGGCCGACATGCTGGAAACAATAGAATATCTGAACCGGCAGGATATCCAGGGAATCAAGCTGCAGCTTCTCCATGTGCTTCGGGATACCGATCTATATGATTCCTATCTGGAACACCCGTTTTTTCTTCCTTCCATGGAAGAATATCTGGAATTTCTTGGGACCTGCCTATGTCGGCTCAGGCCGGATATTGTCATCCACCGTCTGACCGGCGACGGACCAAAATCCCTGCTTGCGGCACCTCTCTGGACGGGAAATAAACGGCTTGTACTCAATCAGATGGGAAAACAGTTTAAAGAAAGAGACATCTGGCAGGGAAAAGACTGCCGGACTCTTTAGAAAGGAGTATGCACGATGTCAGAAACATTCACACTCTATAAACTGATCATTTTATACATGCTCAGTAAAGTGGATTTTCCTCTTACCAATGCTCAGATTTCCGATTTTATTCTAGGAAAAGGATATACGACATATTTTACACTCCAAAAAGCATTGTCCGAGCTTTCCGAGTCCGGACTGATCCGGGAAGAGACCACCCACAACCGGACCATGTACCACCTCACCGAAGAAGGGGAAGAGTCTATCTGCTTTTTTGAAAATAAAATTTCAGACGCCATCAAAAAGGATATCGAGGATTTCTTTGTGGAAAAAAAGTTTTCCCTGAAAAATGAAGTCTCTGTCAAATCCGATTACTACCGGAACACGAACGGAGAATTTTCTGTTCACTGCCAGGTGATCGAACATGCGATGCCTCTGATCGATCTGACTGTCACCGTTCCATCCCACGAGGAGGCCGAGACCATGGCTGCAAACTGGACTGCCAAAAATCAGGAAATCTACGCCTATATCATGACGCATCTGCTTTAAAAAAAGAACTGCCCGACTTTGGCAGTTCTTTTTATGATGTCGGATTCTCCCTGTCTTTCGTCTATTTTCTGATATACGCCAGCCATTCCTTCATCTCTTTTTCTTTTCCAAGGTCACCCGGATGATAGAATACACTTCCCCTGATTTCATCCGGAAGATACTGCTGGTCCACATAGTGGTTCGGATAATCATGGGCATACTGATAGCCAATTCCATGCCCCAGCGTTTCATGTCCACCGTAATGGGCATCCTGCAAATGTGCCGGTACCGTCGTCTTCTTACTCTTTACGCTTTCCATAGCCTCGGAGACTGCTCTGACAGCCGAATTGCTCTTTGGCGCCGACGCCACATACAGGACTGCCTGGGACAGGATGATCTGTGCTTCCGGCATACCGATCCGTTCCACAGCCTGTGCTGCTGATACGGCCACTGTAAGCGCCATCGGATCCGCATTTCCCACGTCTTCGGATGCGCAGATCATGATTCTCCGTGCGATAAACCGGATATCTTCCCCTGCATACAGCATCTTTGCCAGATAATACACTGCGGCATCCGGGTCAGACCCTCTCATGCTTTTAATAAAAGCCGATATGGTGTCATAGTGATTGTCCCCGTCCTTATCATAGCGCACTACTCGTTTCTGAATACACTCGGAGACCACATCCAGTGTCAGATGGATAACCCCGTCTTCGCTTCTTTCTGTAGTCAGCACCGCCAGCTCCACTGCGTTGAGGGCAAGCCTTGCATCCCCTCCTGACATGTCAGCCAGAAACCTGGCTGCATCCGGATCAATCCTGGCGTGATAACTTCCCATGCCTTTTTTCTCATCAGACACCGCGCGCTGAATCAGAACCTCTACTTCCTCCACGGAAAGCGGTTTTAATTCAAACACGGTAGACCTGGAAATCAGCGCCCGGTTCACTTCAAAATAAGGATTCTCCGTCGTTGCGCCGATCAGGATAATCGTCCCGTCCTCTACAAACGGGAGAAGATAGTCCTGCTGTCCTTTGTTGAACCGGTGGATCTCATCAATAAACAAGATCGTTTTCTGCTGGTACATGCCTCTGACCTTCTTTGCCTCTTCCACCACGGCCTCCATGTCCTTTTTCCCGGCAACAGTGGCATTGATCTGGCAGAATCTTGCACTGGTGGCATTGGCAATGACTTTGGCCAGTGTTGTTTTTCCAGTTCCCGGAGGGCCGTAAAAAATGACGGATCGTAGCTTGTCCGCCTTAATGGCCCGGTAAAGCAGCTTGTCCTTTCCGATAATATGCTGCTGTCCTACCACTTCTTCCAACGTCTCCGGCCTCAGCCTTGAGGCAAGAGGCGACTCCGTTTCTTTCTGCTTTTCTCTTGCGTATTCAAACAAATCCATCTTTATCTGCCTCCCTGTTCGCATCCGCTTAACGTTCGGATCACTTCTCCCGCAATCATCAGCCCTGCTGCCGGCGGGACAAAAGAAATGCTCCCCGGAAGAGATCTCTTTTCGCCCTTTTCCTCTTCCGTGGTTCGCCCGGAAGTGTCCACCGGCTTTTCTCTGGAATAGAGTACCTTCAAATGATCCACTCCCCTTTTTTTCAGTTCCTTTCGCATTACCCGACAAAGCGGGCAGACGGATGTATGATAAATATCGTCAATTTCAAACAGCTCCGGATGCAACTTGTTGCCGGTACCCATACTGCTGATCAGCGGAATCTGATGCTTCTCTGCATACAACGTAAGGGCAATCTTTGCCGTCACCGTATCAATGGCGTCCACAATATAGTCCGGACGGATTTCAAACACCCGGTCCAGATTGTCTTCCAGAACAAATTCTTCATAGGTCGTCACCTGGATGCGGGGTGAAATATCCGCAATTTTCGCCTTCATGACTTTCGTCTTATACTGTCCGACCGTGCTGTGAAGGGCGATGGACTGCCGGTTGATGTTTGTCAGTGATACTTTGTCATGGTCCACCAGAATCAGATGTCCCACTCCGCTCCGTGCCAGAGCTTCGATGCAGTGAGAGCCGACTCCACCGACCCCGAACACCATGACACAGGATGACGCCAGCCTGTCCATTCCTTCCTTTCCCAATAATAATTCTGTCCTTGAAAATTCATACAGCATCGTGTTCACTTTCCTTAATCCATAATCAGTTCATCCACTGTCACAAACCGGTATCCTGCTTCCGTCAGGGTATCAATGATCTGTAATCCTGCCTCCACAGAAGGTCCGTAACAGTCATGTAATAAAATAATACCATTTTCTTCTGCCTGCGTCACTACCTTTCTTACGATTTCACCTGTGCTTTTCGTACACCAGTCCAGTGGATCAATGTTCCATTTCACCGGCAGCATCTCCATGTCCTGTAAGATCTCTTCTCTCCAGGATCCGTAAGGCGGACGGAGAAACACCGGCCGTTCCCCTGTAATCTGCTCCAGGACTTCATTGGTCATCTCAATCTCTTTTTGCTCCGTCTGCGCATCCACTCTGGTAAGCTCTACATGATGGTAGGTATGGTTTCCGATCAAATGGCCTTCCTCTTTCATTCTTTGAATCAGCTCCGGATATTTCTCTGCCTCCTGTCCAATCACAAAGAAGCTTGCCTTCACATTCCGCTGTTTCAGCCCATCCAGAAGGACCGGCGTAAACACGGCATCCGGGCCATCATCAAACGTGATGGCAATTTTCTTGTCTTCTTGGTCATCCTCCTTTTTTTCCACCTGATTGACACTTTCCGCCGTCTCTTTTGTATTCTGCCAGATTCCCGCCAGACATACCGCGGCCGTCAAAAGAATCTCTGCCGTAAGTTTCCACCGTTTTCCTCTTTTTTTCATGTTCCGTCCTGTCCTTTACTCTCCTGAAAGTGTATTCCCCGCAGGACGCAAATAGAACCCGGAGACTTGAAATACCTTCTATTCTCCAGGTTCTGTTCCTCTTTTGGATCTATTTTCTTTTTTTCTTTTTCTTTTTTTCACACTGAAACCAAACGTACCGATCTTCTTTCCCAGGTTCAGGTATTCTCCATGGGAATAGGCAATCAGACCGGTCTGATTGAGTTCAAACTTGCCATTTTCATTCATATATTCACTGCTCACCTGAACTCCCGTCACATCCGCCAGAAACATATCATGAGTTCCCAGTCTCAGGACCTCTCTCACACGGCACTCAATATTGACCGGGCACTCTGCAATCCCAGGCGCATACTGAAGGGATATCGGCTTCTGTCTGGTAAGATGCATCTCTTTCCATTTATCCACGTCTCTTCCGGAACGCACTCCACAGTAGTCCGCCGCCCTGGCAAGTTTCTCTGTAGTAAGATTGACCACAAACTCTCCCGTTTCTTCAATCATATGATGGGAAAAACGGTTTGGCCGGACCGAAACATAGAGCATCGGAGGATCTGAGCAGACCGTTCCTGTCCAGGCAATGGTCAGAATATTGTCCTTTCCATCCTTCTGGGCACAGCTCACCATGACAGCCGGAAGCGGATATAGCATATTACCTGGTTTGAAGATTTCTTTCTCTGCCATATCGCGCCTCCTCTACTGCTGGAGCTCACTGACCAGAGTCGGAATCAACTGCTTTTTCCGGGATACGACTCCATTTAGTACGATCCGGTCTGTCTCTTCCGGCAGTTCAAAGGCATCGATCACCGTCTGACGGGCACTTCCGCCGCAGCAGAGAAGCTCCGTGGACTGATCCACTATGTTGGTCAGCATAAAGAAAACCATATCCAGTCCGCTCTCTTTGAGCACATCCGGCAGTTCTGGAGACACTTTTTCCCGGATCTCCTGAAGCTCCTCTGCGCTCATGGAATTAATCTGACCTACGCCAAACGTCAATTCATTTACATGAAACTCTTTAAAATCCTGGAAACAGATTTCTGAGACCGATTTATTGGCCAGATTGCTTCCCGCCTTAAACATCTCTTTTGCAAACTCCTCGATGTCGATTCCCGCAATTCCGGAAAGTGTCCGCGCAGTCGCCTCATCGACCGGAGTGCAGGTCGGAGACTGGAACAGCAGTGTATCCGAAATGATCGCTGCACAGAGAAGACCTGCCGTCTCTTTGGACGGTGTCACCTGGTTTTCCTGATACATCTGGTAGATGATGGTCGCCGTACATCCAAGTGGCTGATTGCGGAAGTAAACCGGCCCCATTGTCTCCAGATTTCCAATTCTGTGGTGATCAATGATTTCCAGAATCTCTGCTTCCTCAATTCCATCTACCGCCTGAGTCCTTTCGTTATGATCTACCAGTACCACCTGCTTCCGCCTCGGCTTTAACAGTCTTCGTCTGGAGATGAAGCCCGCAAATCTTCCTTTCTTATCGATAACCGGGAAATCCCTGTATCTCTTTTTTGACATCACATCCCGCACTTCTTCCAGATAGTCATTGATATGGAATGTGCTTAAATGCTCTTTCGTCATAAAATACTTGACCGGAATACTTTGATTGATCAGACGGGCTGTCGTAAAAGTATCGTGCGGTGTACTGATAATTACCACATCCCTTTCCACTGCAAGCTTACGGATCGTCTTGGAAACTTCCGCCCCCTGGCAGATCACCAGACAGCTTGCGTCCATTTCAATGGCACAAAGCTGGGACTCGTATCTGTTTCCTACGATAACAAGGTCATCCTCGTCAATAAAATTTTCCATCATATCCGGGGAAGAAGCCGCAATCACGACTTTCCCTTTGACAAAATAGGCATGCTCATTTCCTGTCACAATCGTTCCGTCCAGTGTGTGCATGATGCTCCGGTACTGGGTTCTCGCATCTGACAGCAGATAACTGTCATAGAGTTCCATGTAGGAATTTGCAATATCTCCAATCGTGATAATTCCTTCCAGCTTCTGCTCGTTCAGAACCGGGAGTGTCCGGATGCTGTTCTCCCGCATCATAGCCCAGGCTTCTTTAATGGAGGCCTGGCTGGATACCCCGTCAATCTTCCTGATATCGACATCTTTTAACTGCTGATATACGTTCTGAAGAAGCGCAGGCTCCTCCACATGAAAATAATCCAGCACGTATCTGGTCTCCTCAGAAACTGCGCCGGCTCTTTTGGCCACGTAGTTCTTCCCTGTGATCCGCTTTTTCAGTTCCGCATACGCGATTGCCGAGCAGATCGAATCCGTGTCCGGATTTTTATGTCCTACTACATATACCTTTCTGTCTTTCTGATTATCTGACATACTTTTTACATTTCCTCCCACATGCCGTTCTACGCCGGCAGACTTTTTCTTCATATAAAACTAGAGTATCATTTTTTTTCGTCCGCGCCAACTGTTTTTTCCGGTTTTTGAAAAAATATTCCTCTCCTTTGCTTTCTCTTGTCAAAAAACTATGATATACTTTTTAAAGAAAATACAAAAAGGGGTGCAACATCAATGAACGAAGAATTAGAAAACAAAACATCTGCCCAGGAGCCGCAGGCAGAATCCATGAAAGATTATGAAGATCAGTTTGATATCGCAGATCCATGGCATATCGTACAAAATTATATGGATAACAAGACCAATCTCACCCTGAAAGTAGAAGGCGTGGTAAACGGCGGTGTGATTGTCAAGGTTGAGGGACTGCGCGGATTCGTCCCTGCATCCAGACTTTCTCTCTCCTATATCGAGGACCTGGAAACCTATCTTCTGAAAGACATCACAGTCCGTGTCATTGAAGTAGATCCACAAGAGCACCGTCTGATCCTGTCCGCCCGTGAAATTCTGAAAGAAGAGGAAGCGAAAAAACGTGCAGAACGGATTGCACAGATCCAGGTAGGCAGCGTGATGGAAGGGACCGTGGAATCTCTCCAGTCCTACGGAGCGTTTGTCCGCTTTGACGACGGTCTCTCCGGACTTGTCCATGTATCGCAGATCTGCGAAAAGCGAATCAAGACTCCGGCTGATGTCTTAAACATCGGAGACCGTGTCAAAGTCAAAGTGATCGGTATTAAAGACGGAAAGCTGAGTCTGAGCATGAAAGCTCTTTCTGAGGAGAAAGAGAACGCCGAAGAAGATCTTCCTGTAGAACTTCCGAAATCCGAGGAGATCGGAACCAGTCTTGGGGATCTGTTCAAAAACATTCAGCTGTAGCTTTCCGATACGATAATACGTTTCTTTCCACTGAACAGAGGGCGGATGGGATCCTGGATAAGCGGGATCTTCCATCCGCCCTCTGTTTTTCTAACCAAAAGTGCTGCCTGCAGGTTTGCCCTTTGTCTTACATCCGCTCCAGATCCTGTATCCATACGGCAGCGCAGGCATCGCTTGGCATCCTCCAGTCTCCCCTTGGGGAAAGTGCGACGGTACCTACCTTTGGTCCGTCCGGCAGACAGGACCGCTTAAACTGCTGCGAGAAAAATCTCCAGTAGAATTTCTTCAGCCATTTCAAAATCGTCTCCTCATCGTAGATTCCCTGGAACGCAATCTTTGCGATCCGGTAAATCTTGGAAGGTTCATAGCCAAATCGCAGCACATAGTAAAGATAAAAATCATGCAGCTCATACGGTCCCACCAGATCTTCGGTTTTCTGTGCGATCTGTCCGTCCTCCGGAGGCAGAAGCTCCGGACTCACTGGTGTGTCCAGCACATCCAGCAGGACCTGACGGAGCTCGTCATCCTGACAGGTATCCGCATAATACTGCACCAGATGACGCACCAGCGTCTTCGGTACCGATGCATTGACTCCGTACATGGACATATGATCCCCATTGTATGTTGCCCATCCAAGGGCGAGCTCCGACATATCACCTGTCCCAATCACAAGACCGCCGTCTTTGTTGGCCAGATCCATCAGTACCTGTGTTCTCTCCCTGGCCTGTCCGTTTTCATAAGTCACACTGTGATCATTGATATCATGGCCGATATCCCGGAAATGAACGGTCACCGCCTCCCGGATCGGAACTTCCTTCAGAGTCGCCCCAATCTTCTGCGACATGCGGCATGCGTTCCGGTATGTGCGGTCCGTTGTTCCAAAGCAGGGCATCGTCACTGCAAGAATTCTGGATCTTGGAATTCCAATCCAGTCAAACGCCTTTGCCGTCACCAGAAGGGCAAGGGTGGAATCCAGCCCTCCGGAAATCCCCACTACGGCACTGGATGCCTTTGTATGCATCAGACGCTTTTTCAGTCCCATTGCCTGAATCGACAGGATTTCCTCACATCTTGCAGCCCGTTCCTGCTCATCCTGAGGGACAAACGGTGCCGGCGCAAATGTTCTTGTAAGCACTGTCTCCTCTTCCTCTGCGGAAAAAGGCACGACCGGAAGTGTTTTGTCATCCGCTGACCGGAATGTCGTGTTCTTTCTCCGCTCGGACATCAGTCTTTTGATATCAATTTCACTGTAAATAGTTTCATTTGCAAATCTTCTGGAAGCCTTCAGGATGGTGCCGTTTTCCGCAATCAGATTGTGCCCTCCGAACACAACATCGGTGGTAGATTCTCCCTCTCCCGCATTGGAGTATACATATCCGGCAATCAGTCTTGCTGACTGCCCCTTGATCAGCTCCTCCCGGTACCGGTCTTTTCCAATCGTCTCATCGCTTGCAGAACAGTTCACCAGAATCACTGCTCCTTCCAGAGCAGCCCGGATGCTTGGAGGAACCGGTGACCATACATCTTCGCAGATCTCAGCCGACACAATCAGACCATCCGTTTCCCTGGAAGCGAACAGAATCTGCGGCCCGAACGGAACTTCTTTCCCCTGAAACGGAACTGTCCGTACCCGGTCCGGTCCCGGTGTAAACTGCCTCATCTCATAAAACTCACCGTAATTTGGCAGAAAAGTCTTGGTGGTAAATCCAATGACTTCTCCTTTATTTAAAGCTGCTGCCGTATTATACAGCTCTCCGTCCACTGCAAGGGGACATCCTACAAATACGAGCGCTTCCATCTCCCTGGTCTCCTGCGCGATGCGGATGAGCCCTTCTTTTGCCTTCTCCAGCAGAATATCCTGTGTAAACAGATCCCCACAGGTATATCCGGTAATACACAGCTCCGGAAATACAATCACTTTCGCCCCGTTTCCGGCGGCCTCTTTCATTTTTCTGATAATTTCGTCTGTATTAAACACTGTATCTGCTACACGGATATCAGGTGTAGCTGCCGCCACTTTGATAAATCCCTGTTTCATGGCCTGCCCCTCTTTTCCTTTTATTTTTTCTTCGCCTGCGCCAAAAGAGCGGACAGTTCATCCACACTGAAGGTGTAAGCCGTATTACAGAAGTGACATTTCACTTCGATGTCTTTTCCATCCTGGATCATTTCCCTGATCTCTTTCTCTCCGATACTGAGAATCGCCTTTTCAATCTTTGCTTTGGAACAGTCACAGTAAAACCGTGTCGGCATCGTATCGGTGATCTCGATATCCATTCCCTTTAATACCTCTTCCAGCAGGGATTCCGGTGTGTGCCCCTGTTCCAGAAGGGCCGTTACGGAATGAATGTTGCTGATATTCTCTTCCAGCTGCTCCAGTACTTTTTCCTCGATGAATGGCATAACCTGCACAATAAATCCTCCGGCGCATTTTACCGTATTATCTTTCTCCATCAGGACGCCAAGTCCTACCGAAGACGGCACCTGCTCGGAATTTGCGAAATAATAAGTCAGGTCGTCTCCGATCTCACCGGTCTGGAGAATCGTCTGCCCCACATAAGGCTCTTTTAAGCCCATATCCTTGATTACATTCAAAATACCAAGTCCGAGTGCTCCCCCTACATCCAGCTTTCCGTTTTTCGGTGGAAGCATCACATCCGGATTTTCCACATACCCTTTTACATCCGCCTTACTGTCCGCAGTCACCGTCAATCCCTGAATCGGTCCATCACACTTGATCTGGATCGTCAGAATATCGGTATCATTTTTCATCATGCTGCCCATCATGGCTCCCGCAGTCAGAAGCCGGCCAAGCGCCGCTGTCGCGACCGGGCTGGTATTATGGTGCTGTCTTGCCGTCTCCACCATCTCTGTCGATGTAACAGCGAAGGCCCTGATCTGGCTTCCTGCAGCGGTTGCCCGCACTAAATAATCTTTCATTTCTGATTCCTCATTTCTTTTTTATTCCAGTCTTTTCTTTCCGCATTCTCTTGCTGCCACACAGATCCGCACACTGTCTTCTTTTGGTGCCTCCCTTGTAAAACCATCATACATGGCTTCCAGTTTCAGTCCGGCAAGGCGCAGGCATTCCCGGATTTCCTCGACTGTGTATCCGCGCTGAAAATGCGTCTCTTCAAATTTCCTGTACAGTTCTCCCTCCCGGACGAAGATCGTCAGATCGTATTCATTCATCTGCTCTTTGGGATCGTAGAAGTTTTCCCAGATAAAACTGCAGTCCTCTCGATTCTCCGCAATGGTCGTATCTCCCAGAAGCTCTCTGTACTTATACTCTGTATTAAAATCAAACAAAAACAGTCCGCCTGGATCCAGATAATTATTGACAAGCGCAAAAGTCTCTGTCAATTCCTTCGGGTCTGTGATATAGTTGACGGAATCACAGGCACTGATGACTCCGCGTACCGTCCCGTAAAGCTCAAACTCTCTCATATCCTGAAGAAGGTAGAGAATGTCGTGCCCGGATGCCTCTCTTTTGGCCGCCGCGATCTCCAGCATCTCCTCCGAATTATCCACCCCGATCATATCGTACCCACTCTTCGCAAGAAGCTCGGTCATACTCCCGGTGCCACAGCCAAGATCCAGAATCAGTCCGTCCCGGATCCCATTTTCCTGCAGTATTCCTGTATAATACTTGGTCCACTCTTCGTACGGAACATTGTCCATAAAAGTATCATATACCTCTGCAAATCCCGTATATGCATCCATCTGATCATCTCCTGCCGACTATAAATCAGGCTTATTATAGCACGATTT
>ERZ1643246.3710-NODE-3710-length-12746-cov-5.187534_pt1 | contig 12746 bp, 12 predicted proteins | sample MGYA00579265_ERZ1643246 | MGnify/ENA primary metagenome ERZ1643246 (study PRJEB29033, sample SAMEA4952261) | chicken gut metagenome | biome: Broiler Chicken; feature: Gastrointestinal Tract; material: Caecum | place: Ireland | collected 2018 | study: Broiler... | reverse complement strand
TGGAACGGTTCCACAGGAGGAAGCTGGTCATATAACCGTATGAGAGAGGCAAGTGAGACAGTTCCACAGGGAAAAACCGGAATTGAATTATTACCGCATAAGTGCACAGTGAGGAACGGTAATGATTCAGTAAAAAACCTAAAAATAACCCTTGACCTTGTCGCAGCGTCAACAAGTATCATCATATATGGAAGCAATACCAGAGGGCCGTCCGGCCCGGATAAAATCGAAATCGAAAAGGAGAAGATGCGTATGTATCGTGTAAAAGAACTGGCGGATCTGGCGGGTGTCAGTGCACGGACGCTCCGTCATTATGATTCCATCGGCCTGCTGAAGCCGGCCTGCATCAGTGCGGCGGGCTACCGGCTTTACGGAGAGCGGGAGGTGGATTTGCTGCAGCAGATCCTGTTTTACCGGGAGCGGGGGATGGATCTGAAGGAGATCCGGGAGATTCTTTATACGGAAAATTTTGATATTCTGGGCGCGCTTGAGGAACATCTCCGGGAGCTGGAAGCCCGGAAGGCGCATACGGAATCTCTGATTGATCTGGTACGGCGGTCCATTACAGCGATGAAAGGAGAAGAAGCAATGACAGATGCGGAAAAATTTCAGGCGTTTAAGGAGCAGGTGACAGACCAGTATGAACAAATGTATGGCGCAGAAGCCCGGGAAAAATATGGGGACAGCCAGGTGGATGCTGCCATGCAGAAGGTGCTGAATATGACGCCGGAGGCGTATGAGCGTTTTGAAAATCTGGGAAAGGAAATCCGCCAGCGGCTTGCGGAAGCGGTTACGGCGGGCGTAAGCCCGGAAAGTCCGGAGGCAGAGCGTATTGTGATGCTGCATAAGGAATGGCTGGGAATGACCTGGAAAACGTATACCAGGGAAGCGCACAGAGCCATGGCGGATCTGTATGCGATGGATGAACGGTTTACCGCCTATTATGACCGGGAAGTGCCGGGCTGTGCCGGATTTCTGGAACAGGCTATCCGGCGCCGGATAAGTTAAAAAGCTGAGGCAGGAAGGAGAAGGGCGCGGCAGTTTTTCTTTGCCTGGGCGCCGAAGATCCGGTTGCTGCTCTCTGACGGCGGAACGTATGAAAACACTGCAGACAGTTACAAACAGGGGCAGGCGCGATTCTTATGAATCACTCCTGCCCCCTGAAAATTCTGACTGCCGGTGGTGGGACTCGAACCCACACACCCTTGCGGATAACAGATTTTGAGTCTGTCTCGTCTGCCAATTCCGACACACCGGCCTGCGGACGGATCTTATTATAGCATGCGGAAACGGAAAAGGCAAGAATAAAATTCGCTTGTATCGGGAAAAGGGAACCGTTATAATAAAGGCAGAGGTTTTGCGGCGCCTTTCTTTTTCGAAAGGTATCCGCAAGGCAAAAACGTAACAGTTCAGCCGGAAGGCTGATCTGTTACAAAATAACAGCAGGAGGAGGAACCGACAATGAATGAGACGTTGAAAACTTTGACCACAAGAAGAAGCGTGAGAGCATATCTCCCCGATCAGGTAAAGGAGGAGGATCTGAAGCAGATCCTGGAGGCCGGCACCTATGCGCCCACCGGTATGGGAGCCCAGTCACCGGTGATGGTAGTGGTTCAGGATCCGGAGACGATCGGGCAGCTTTCCCGGATGAACGCGGCGGTGATGGGAAACAGTGGAGATCCGTTTTACGGAGCGCCCACAGTGGTTGTGGTGCTGGCAGACAAGAACCGCGGTACCTGTGTGGAGGACGGCAGTCTGGTGATGGGGAATCTGATGAATGCGGCGGCGTCCCTGGGCGTGGCTTCCTGCTGGATTCACCGGGCCAGAGAAGTATTTGAAACCCCGGAGGGAAAGGAACTGCTGAAAAAATGGGGACTTTCCGAGGATTATATCGGTATTGGAAATTGTATTCTGGGATATGCGAAGGATCCGCTTCCGGACCCGAAACCCAGAAAAGAAAATTATATTATTTGGGCATAACCCGGCATGCTTTGGCGGCGGTGTGGCCGCAGGGCTGAACGGACAGAATCTGGCCGGCCGCCGCAGGGCGGCGGGCCACTTTCATGATAAGCCCGGAGGGCGGCCGTAAAGGTGAAATCAGGGAGATTGGGAAGATGAAAGAAATTGAAACAATTCACGCGGCGGGGCATGTACTCTGCCATGACATTACGGAAATTGTAAAAGGCGAGAGAAAAGGACCGGCATTCCGGAAGGGACATATTGTCACAGAGGAGGATATTCCCGTGCTTCTCAGGCTGGGAAAGGATCATCTGTTTGTATGGGAGAAGAAAGAGGGCATTCTCCATGAAAATGAGGCGGCCCGTATCCTGTATGAAATCTGCCGGGGAGACGGGATGCACGGCTCCGATGTGTCGGAAGGAAAAATTGAACTGATTGCCGACAGGGACGGCCTGTTCAAAGTGAACCGCCAGGGGCTGTACGCGGTAAACCGGCTGGGAGAGATGATGATTGCCTGCCGCCACGGGGATGTACCTGTGAAAAAGGGAGACCGGCTGGCGGGAACCAGAATTATTCCCCTGGTGATTGAACAGGAAAAGATGGATAAGGCCCGCAGGGCCGCAGGCCAGGCTCCGCTGTTTCAGATCCTTCCCTTTCAGGAAAAGAAGGTGGGGATTGTCACCACGGGAAACGAAGTGTTTTACGGGAGAATTCAGGATACCTTCGGCCCGGTGATCCGGGAAAAGCTGGCAGAGTATCCGGCGCAGGTTCTGGGGCAGACGTACACGGATGATCAGAAGGATCATATCCGGGAAGCAATTCTGGATTTTGCCCGGCAGGGGGCCCGGATGATTCTCTGCACCGGCGGCATGAGTGTGGATCCCGATGACCGGACCCCGGGAGCCATTGCCGATACGGGAGAGGAAATCATTTCCTATGGAGCGCCGGTGCTGCCGGGAGCCATGCTGCTGATGGCGTATCTTTCCTGGGAAGGGAAAAGGATTCCGGTGCTGGGCCTGCCCGGATGCGTGATGTATTCAAAGCGGACGATTTTCGATCTGGTGCTGCCGCGGGTGATGGCGGATGACCCGGTGACTGCCGATGAGCTGGCGGCCCTGGGGGAAGGCGGCTTCTGTATGAACTGTCCGGTCTGTACGTTCCCCAACTGCGGATTCGGGAAGGGGAGACATTGAAGGAGGTATGCCGAAATGGGAATTGTGAGAGCGGTTTGCGTCAGTGAGAAAAAAGGAACGGCAAAGCATCCGGTGCCGCAGGGAGAATTTGTGGAGGATCTGGGAATCGCCGGGGACGCCCATGCGGGGAAATGGCACCGGCAGGTGAGCCTTCTGTCCCTGGAAAAAATTCAGGAATTTGGCCAAAGGGGCGCCCGGGTGGCCTTTGGAGATTTCGGGGAAAATCTGGTGGTGGAGGGAATAGACTTTGCCTCCCTGCCGGTGGGAACCGTTCTTTCCTGCGGCCAGGTGCAGCTGGAGGTGACACAGATCGGAAAGGAATGTCATTCCCACTGTGCCATTTTCCGGCAGGTGGGAGACTGCATCATGCCCCGGGAGGGGGTATTCGCGAAGGTGATGAAAGGCGGCACGATCCGCCCCGGGGATTCCATGGAGATTACCGGACAGAATCATCGGTTCCGGGTGGGCGTGGTGACCATGAGTGATAAGGGAGCGGCCGGGCTTCGCAAGGACGAGAGCGGGCCGCTGATCCGCCGGATGGTGGAGGCCGGGCCTTATCTGGTGGTGGAACAGCTGCTGATTCCCGATGAACAGGCGGAAATAGAACAGACGCTCATCCGGCTTTGTGACCGGGTGGGCGTGGATCTGATTCTCACCACCGGGGGAACGGGATTTGCCCCCAGGGATCGGACGCCGGAGGCCACTTTGGCGGTGGCAGACCGGGTGGCGCCCGGAATCGCCGAGGCCATCCGCGCCTATTCCATGACCATCACAAAGCGGGCCATGCTGAGCCGGGCGGTTTCTGCCATCCGGGGGAAAACCCTGATCATCAATCTGCCGGGAAGTCCCAAGGCAGTGGCGGAAAGCCTGGAATATATTCTTCCGGCGCTGGATCACGGACTTGAGGTGTTGTCCGGAGAGAGCGGAGACTGTGCAAGGTAACGGTTCGGCAAAGCCGGAAGGCGGAATTGTCGCTGTGCAGACATTTCCGGGTATAGAAAAAACAAAAGGAGAAAGAACATGGCACAGAAAACCAGCTGTGATACCTGCAGCAATTATACCTACGATGAGGATACGGGAGAGTATTTCTGCGATGTGAATCTGGACGAGGATGAGATGTACCGGTTTCTGACCGATACCTTTTACCAGTGTCCTTACTACCGTCTGGACGACGAGTATCGGATCGTCCGGCATCAGATGTGAGGAGGGAGGAAATGTCTGTGGAGATTACCGTGCTGGCGGAAAATACGGCCGGTGAAGGTCTAGCGGCGGAGCATGGGCTTTCTTTCTGGATCCGGTACGAAGGCCATTCCTTCCTGCTGGATGCCGGTTCCACCGCGGTATTTGCCGAAAATGCGGACCGGTTGGGAATCCATGTGGAGGAGGCGGAATTTGCCGTGCTTTCCCACGGTCATTACGACCATGGCGGAGGGCTGGCGGAGTGGTTTCGGAGAAATCCCGCGGGAAAAGTATATGCCAGAGAAGAAGTTTTCGGGCAGTATTATTCCCTGACCTCCGGGAGCCCCCGCTTCATCGGGCTTCCGGACCCGGTGCAGGCTTTTCGGGAGCGGTTTTGTTTCCTTTCCGGGGAGATGCAGATTCTTCCCGGTGTCTGGGTGTTGGGCCATGAGGGCCCCTCTGACGGGGAGCGAGCGGTAAAGGAGAAAATGTATGAGAAAACCGGCGGGACGCTGCAGCCGGATACTTTTGCCCATGAACAGAGCCTGGTGCTGCAGACGGCAAAAGGCCTGGTGATTCTCAGCAGCTGTTCCCACGGAGGAATCGACCGGGCGATCCGGGAGGCAGCCCGATGTTTCCCGGGCACACCCGTCCGGGCGGTACTGGGAGGCTTTCATCTGAAGGGCGGTCCGGGAGGCGTTGGCATGCCCTTCTCCCCGCAGGAGATTCGCCAGTTGGGAGAGACCTTGCGGGATATGGAGATTCCGGAAATCTATACGGGCCACTGCACCGGGGAAGAGGCCTTCGGGATTCTGAAGGAGGTGCTGGGGGGACGGCTGCACCGGCTGCGGGCCGGGAGGCGGATTTCGCTGACGGACGAGTCGTAATACAGTGGCGGCATCGTTTATTTTGTACATAAATTTTTAATTTGACAAACAGTCGCTTCCTTACTACAATGTTCTTTAACGGACGCATCTTCCCGGGCCCGCAGGCCGGGCCGGAGGCGGAGATGCAGGCAGGAGGAATAGCATGAGTCAAAGTGTAGAAGAAATCAAGTCCATTCAGGGAAAGATGCTGCTGCAGATGATCGGCGCACTGCTGATTTTCACGGCCATCAGCGTAGTATTTCAGGGAGTGATGATGCTGTCCATGTCGCTGGGCGGCAGTGAAGCTTCCGTGGAGGCAAGACAGCAGCTGCTGGAGGGCGGCTACACGGTGCCGCTTCTGGTATCCATCGGAGTCGTTTATCTGATCCTGGGACTTACCCAGATTTTCACCGGGCTGTTCAGTTTCCGGCTGGCCAACCGGCTGGACAAGGTGAAGATCCTGAAAATCGTGGCCGGCATTTATACTGCGGTATCTCTGCTGCAGCAGGCGTACCTGTTTCTGATGGGGGTTACCGGGGCGCTTTCCTGGATTTCCGCCATCCTGATGCCCGGCGTGCTGATCTGGGCGCTGCGGAAGAATCTGCGCCTGGCAAAAGCGGATCCCAAGAGAATTTATGTGGTGGATCCCAGCAGAACGGCCAGGGGCCGGCAGCAGCCGAAAAAGACCACAAGTCTGATGCAGCGGGCAAAGGCGCAGGTAAAAGATGAGGAACTGGCCGCCCGGGTGGCCGGTGAAACGCCTGAAGAAACGCAGAAACAGCCCCAGGGTCATCCGGTAAAATATGATGATCTGGAGTTTGTGACAGCCATGAACGCGGCGGCAGACCATGACACGCAGGAAGCGGAAGATAAAGAAGGAACGTCTCCGGCAGATAACGAAGAGACAGAACAGACGGAGACCGCTTCCACGGAAACCGAACATGCGGAACAGCCGGGGGAAGCTTCCGGGGATGCCAAAGAACCTGTCCGGGCGGAAGCGGCTTCCGGAACAGATGAAGCGGAAGAACAGAACAGATAACGCGCAGGAGGGATGCTCCCGGCGCCGGAGCAGGATTTGGGCGCGGGACATCCCATTTTTATGGAAGTAGCAGATTGGATCTAAGTAAAGAAAACATGAAGAAAATCATGCTCCTGATTGTTTTCACGGTGCTGGTCCTGGTGGGCCTGCAGAATTTCGGCACCGTGATCGGAGCGATTGTATTTCTGTTCCGGATCATCTATCCCTTCGCGTTGGGGGGAGCAATTGCGTTTGTCATTAACATTCCCATGAATTTTGTGGAGCGGAATGTCTTCGGCCGCAGAAAGCTGAAGCAGGGAAGGCCTGGCAGACTGGTGAAAAAGCTGTCCAGACCTCTGAGCCTGGTGATCGCCCTGATTCTGATTCTTGCGGTAATCGCCATCGTATTCGGCGTGGTGGTTCCTCAGCTGGGTACAACGATTTACCGGCTGAGTGTGGATATTCGGAATTTTGTTCCTTCCATTCAGCAGTGGGGGATGCAGACTTTTAACGATTATCCCCAGATCATGGAATGGCTGAATACCCTGGAGATTGACTGGGAAGGCCTGATGCAGAATGCGGTGACTTTTCTGCGCAATGGCGCCACAAATCTTCTGGGGTCTACGGTGAACATTGTCTCCGGCGTGGTGAGCGCGGCCACAAATTTTGTGATTGCCTTTGTGTTTGCCATGTACATTGTGCTGCAGAAAGAGCGGCTCAGTGTGCAGGTGCGGAAGATCATGTACGCGTTTCTGCCGAAAAAGGGAGCCGACTGGATCAATCATGTGGCGTCCCTGGCTTATACCACCTTTTCCCATTTTTTTACCGGGCAGTGCCTGGAAGCGGTGATTCTGGGAAGCATGTTCTTTATCACCATGACGATTTTCCGTTTTCCCTATGCGCTGCTGGTGGGAATTCTGGTGGCATTTACGGCGCTGATCCCCATTTTCGGAGCTTTTATCGGCTGCGTGGTGGGCGCGTTTCTGATTCTGATGGAAAATCCCATGCAGGCGGTGCTGTTTGTGATCATGTTCCTGATCCTTCAGCAGATTGAGGGGAACCTGATCTATCCCCATGTGGTGGGAAGCTCTGTGGGGCTGCCTTCCATCTGGGTGCTGGTGGCGGTTACCGTGGGCGGCAGCCTGATGGGAATTGTGGGTATGCTGGTATTTATCCCGCTGATGTCCGTCTGTTATACCCTGTTTCGGCAGTGGGTATACGACCGGCTGAAAAAGCGGGAGTTGATTACTATATTCAAAGGAGAAAAGAAAAATGAGACAGTACAACGAGACGGAGAAAAACAGGCTGGAGCAGATGGCAAGTGATTACAGAAGCTTTCTGGACGCCGGAAAAACTGAGCGGGAATGCGCGGCGAATATCTGCGCAATTGCCAGAGCGCACGGCTTCCGCAACCTGGATGAAATCCTGGAAAAAGGAGAGAGCCTGAAGGCAGGCGACAAGATCTATGCTGTAAATATGAAAAAGGCAGTTCTGCTGATGCAGATTGGCCAGGAGAGTCTGGAGAAAGGAATGAATCTGATCGGTTCCCATATCGATTCCCCCAGACTGGATATCAAGCAGAATCCCGTTTATGAGAACAGCGGCCTGGCCTATCTGGATACCCATTATTACGGCGGCATCAAGAAATATCAGTGGGTGGCGTCTCCCATGGCGCTGCACGGCACCGTGGTTCGCGCCGACGGCACTGTGCTGGAGCTTTCCATCGGGGAAAATGAGAACGATCCGGTGGTGGGTATCACCGACCTGCTGGTGCATCTGTCCGGAAAACAGATGGATAAGAAGGGCAGCACCGTAATCGAAGGCGAAGCGCTGGATCTGCTGGTGGGAAGCTACGCGGTGGATGACAAGGAGGAGAAAGAGCCGGTGAAGGCATTTCTTCTGAAGGTGCTGAAAGAAAAATACGGCATGGAGGAGAAGGATTTTGTCTCAGCGGAGCTGGAAGTGGTTCCCGCGGGACGGGCAAGAGATTTCGGACTGGACGGCAGCATGATCATGGCTTACGGACAGGACGACAGAATCTGTGCCTTTACCTCACTGATGGCTTTCCTGGAGGCAGAGAACAGCCAGAGAACCAATGTGTGCCTGTTTGTGGATAAAGAAGAGATCGGCAGCGTGGGCGCCACCGGTATGCAGTCCCGTTTCCTGGAAAATACCCTGGCAGAAGTGCTGAACTGCCTGGGACAGTACAGCGAGCTGGCACTGCGCCGGGCCCTGAAAAATTCCACCATGCTTTCCGCCGATGTGAATGCCGGCTACGATCCCCTGTATGCGGACGCTTTTGAGAAGAACAACGCCGCCTATGTGGGCAAGGGAGCGGTGATCAGCAAATACACCGGTTCCAGAGGAAAGAGCGGCTCCAACGACGCCAGCGCGGAATTTCTGGGAAGCCTGCGCCGGGCCTTCGACGCGGACGATATCCAGTACCAGACTGCGGAGCTGGGCAAGATCGATGTGGGAGGCGGCGGAACCATCGCCTACATCACTGCGGCTTACGGCATGGATGTGGTGGATCTGGGCGTGCCGATCCTGAATATGCATGCGCCCCATGAGGTGAGCTCCAAGGCCGATGTGTATGAGACCTACCGGTGCTATAAGACATTTTTCCAGATGGGAAAATAAACGGGCGCTGTGCGCGGCAGGCGGCCTGATATGGAATAAGTAACAGAAAAAGGAACATCCCGGATTGCGGCCGATGAGGCTGCGATCCGGGATGTTTTATTATCAGGTTTCACAGAGAAACCCCTTCTTTCGCAGGGCTTCCTCGATGAGATCCAGAGTCTCCGGGGAATCTGCGGAGATGGTGTGGTAGTGATAGCCGGAGGTCACCGATTTTAAAGGGGTGGACATTCCGGAATGGATGGACTCCACAAAACGGTCCGCGTCCCGGCGGGAGGCCACATCCAGCCGGGCCCGCAGCTGACCGTATACCTTGTGGTTCACATAGACGTCCTCCACGCAGCCCCCCAGATCCACCACGGCGTACAGCTCTTCGGTGATCTGTTCATCGGTATGGTAGCATTTTACAGAACGTCTGACCTGCAGGGGGACTTTCAGCACATAGCCCCGGTTGGTGGAGATGATTTCCTTCCCGGCGGCCCGGATCAGGGCAATGTCCTGAACGATTACCTGCCGGCTCACGGAAAAATGTTCCGCCAGCCAGGCCCCTGACAGCGGCCGCTGACTGGCAGCCATCAGCCGCAGAATTTCCTGTCTTCTCTCGGTTCCTTTTCCCATGGGTTCACCTCCTGATCGTTTTACTCCTCCACCGGATGAAGATTTTTCAGAGAAATGTCCAGAATCGGCGCGGAATGGGTCAGCGCGCCGCTGGAAATGTAGTCCACGCCGATGTCCAGCAGACGTTCCACATTTTCCCGGGTGACATTGCCGGAACACTCGGTCTCGGCACGGCCGTCAATGAGTTTCACGGCTTCTTTCATCTGCTCCGGACTCATGTTGTCCAGCATGATGATATCGGCTCCGGCGTCCACCGCTTCCTGAACCATTTCCAGAGTTTCCACTTCCACCTCGATTTTCCGCACGAAAGGCGCGTATTCCTTTGCCATCTGTACGGCTTTTGTGACGCTGCCGGCGGCCCCGATGTGGTTGTCTTTCAAAAGAATTCCGTCAGAAAGATTATACCGGTGGTTGTAGCCGCCGCCCACCTTAACGGCATACTTTTCAAATACCCGCATATTCGGGGTGGTCTTCCGGGTGTCCAGAAGCTTTGTGCGGCTTCCGCGAAGCAGACTGGCGATGGAGCGGGTGTAGGTGGCGATGCCGCTCATTCGCTGCAGGTAGTTGAGGGCCACCCGTTCGCCGGAAAGCAGCGCCCGGATATCGCCCCGCACCACAGCCATCCGCTGGCCCTTCTTTACCTCGTCCCCGTCCTGGCAGAAAAATTCCACTTTTACGGTATCGTCCAGCAGCTGGAATACCCGCTCAAAGACCGCAAGACCCGCGATGACACCGTCCTGCTTGCAGATCAGCTCCACTTCCCCCTGCCTGGGAGCCGGCATGACGGAATTGGTGGTGATATCCTCGCTGGTGATATCCTCCTGCAGTGCCTGGATCAGAAGATGATCCGCATTCAGTGTCATGGTGATTTTGTTGTTCATGTATCGTTTTCATCCTTTCATTAATTTTGGCCGAATGGCCATAAAGGGATCCCCGAAGGGGGATTCATTTCGCGTAATACGATGGTTTTATATTCTTCTTCCAGCTTCCGGCTATCCCGGTATGCTTCCGGATTCCAGACCGGTTCGCCAAAGGTTTTTTCTTCCGGTGCATTCTGTTCCTGAGCCGTCATATGCAGCGCGGCTCTTTTGGCAAATACCAGGCTTTCCAGCAGGGAATTGCTGGCCAGCCGGTTGGCCCCGTGGACGCCGTTGCAGCTGGTTTCTCCGGCGGCGTACAGCCGGTTCATGGAGGTGCGGGAATACCGGTCCACCCAGATGCCGCCCATGAAATAATGCTGGGCGGGCACGATGGGAACCCGTTCGCTTAACGGATCGTATCCTTCCTGCTGACAGCGTTCCAGAATATGCGGGAAATGCTTCCTGAGGGTTTCCTCCCCGATGGGACGCATATCCAGCCATACGCAGGGGGTCTGATCCTTTTCCATCTGTTCATAAATCTTTTGGGTCAGCAGATCCCGGGGGAGCAGTTCGTTGACAAAGCGTTCTCCCGCCTGATTGTACAGGAGAGCCCCTTCTCCCCGCACCGACTCGGAAATCAGGAACTGACGCTCTTTGCTTCTGCCGGTATAGAGGGTGGTGGGGTGAATCTGAATATAATCCGGATTCTGAAGCCGCACCCCGTGCTTTAAGCAGACGGCAAGGCCGTCGCCGGTGAGATGGGGGAAATTGGTGGAATGGAGAAACAATCCGCCGATTCCGCCGCAGGCCAGCATGGTCTGCCGGGCCTGAATGGGAAACAGCCGTCCCTCACGGTCCCGGGCGATGATCCCGCCGCAGCCGTCTTCCTCTTCCAGCAGGTCTACCATCTGAGTATACTCCCAAAGCGTGACATTTTCCAGCTTTTTTACCTGAGCCAGCAGTTTGCTGGTGATTTCTTCTCCGGTGATATCCTCGTGATAAAGGATCCGGTTGGTGGAGTGGGCGCCTTCTCTGGTGAAGCACAGTTTTCCGCCCTCCATGGCAAATTCTACTCCATACCCCATCAGATCCCGGATCACGTCCCCTGAGGAGCGGATCATGATGTCCACAGATTCCCGGTTGTTTTCGTAGTGCCCTGCCCGCAGGGTGTCCTGGAAAAAGGAATCGTAGTCCTCCGGACTCTTCAGCATACAGATCCCGCCCTGGGCCAGAAAGGAATCACTGGAGGTCAGATCAGATTTCGTGATGATCAGTATTTGTTTGTCTCTGGGAAGATTCAGCGCGCAGTACAGACCGCTGACCCCGCATCCCACGATCACAATGTCGGTTTTCATATTTACTGCTCCTTTCTCTGCGCGGCCAGCTGCAGCATCCGTTTCAGGGGACGCAGGGCGGCCAGCCGCAGTGATTCCTCAATTTCCACCGGATTGGTGTTGTTTTTCAGTGCGTCTCTTACCTTCTCCAGCGTAATCAGTTTCATGCCGGGACAGCAGAAATCCTCGGTGGGAGAATAGAACTGTTTTCCCGGATTTTCCCGTTGAAGCTGCCACAGCACCCCTTCCTCTGTAGCCACGAGAAATTCTTTATGGCTGCTCTGGCGGGCATAGGCGAGGATGCCGGCAGTGCTCCCCACATAATCCGCCATCGGGAGAGTCTTTGGAGGACATTCCGGATGCATCAGCACCTGCGCTTCCGGATGCGCTTTTTTTGCCTCCAGAAGAAGAGCGGGCGTCAGGCTGTGGTGGATGGGGCAGTATCCGTCATTGAGAATAATGTTTTTTTCCGGTACCTGACCGGCTACATACTGTCCAAGATTTTTGTCAGGAATAAAATAAATATTCCGGTTGGGAAGGGCGCGGACAATTTTTAATGCGTTGGATGATGTGACGCAGACATCCGACAAAGCCTTCAGCCGGGCAGTGGAATTGATATAGCAGACCACTGCCAGATCCGGGTATTGTTTTTTGAGCTTTCGGATGTTCTCTTCCGTGGCCATATGAGCCATGGGGCAGTCTGCTTCGGCATCCGGCAGCAGCACTGTTTTATCCGGACTCAGAATTTTTGCGCTTTCTCCCATAAAGGAAACCCCGGCAAAGACCAGAACATCCGCATCGGTATCGGCGGCTTTCTGGCTGAGCGCAAAGGAATCCCCCACCACATCCGCAATCTCCTGCACCGGCCCGGGAACGTAGTAATGCGCCAGAATCAGGGCATTGCGCTCTTTTTTCAGGGTACGGATTTCTTCCTGTATGTTCATCGGTTCATTTTCCTCCTTACCAATCGACAATTCACATGCATACCCGTGAATTATACACTTAAAAATTACAACTGACAAGACAGTAAATTATATTTGTTGTAAAGTTGGGGGATTATGGGATGATTTTCCGCGTTTCTG
>ERZ1643246.3709-NODE-3709-length-12748-cov-25.546128_pt1 | contig 12748 bp, 7 predicted proteins | sample MGYA00579265_ERZ1643246 | MGnify/ENA primary metagenome ERZ1643246 (study PRJEB29033, sample SAMEA4952261) | chicken gut metagenome | biome: Broiler Chicken; feature: Gastrointestinal Tract; material: Caecum | place: Ireland | collected 2018 | study: Broiler... | reverse complement strand
CTCTTTCTGGCCTATTGTTCCTATTATACCACATTACTCGTGTAAACACTATTTAGCAAAACTAAGTGCAAAACGAAGATTATGCAGTACCTTGCATCTGTACTTGCTGATGATATTAAGAGCTATCATGATGAGGTCGCTCGCCTACAGAAAGAAATTGAAGTTGTAACCGAGCGCGGGAAGAATCTTAAAAAGGAAATTGGAGATTTGACAAAAGAAATCTCCGACCTCAATAAACACAATGCAAACACCGAGGCCGCTATTGACAGCATCAATAAGATTCTGAAGGATTCTGGATTCCAAGGCTTTAGCATACGAGCAAAAGTCGGCGTAGAAAATGTCTATGAGATAATCCGTGAAAACGGTTCCGTTGCTGAAAACCTGAGTGAGGGCGAGCGGAACTTCATCGCATTCCTGTACTTCTATCATCAGGTACGTGGCAGTATGACCAGTGAGGAGCTGAAAGAAAAGATTGTTGTCATCGATGATCCGGTATCCAGTATGGACAGTACAGCTCTATTCCTCGTCAGTGCCATTGTTCGTGAAATGATCAATGTTTGTCGAAACAATACTGAGTATCTGAATCAGAAGGTCCCAGGTGACTATATCAAGCAGCTGTTCATCCTGACTCATAATGTGTATTTCCATCGTGAAGTCACTTATCAACAGGTCGGCTATTATAATTGTACGTCGTTCTACATAATCCGAAAGAACGACAACATTTCCACCGTTAAACTCTGCAAGCGGCAGAGTAAGGAGGTGCCGACTGAAGAAGAAAACTACAATCCGGTTCAGAACTCTTATGCCGCATTGTGGGACGAGCTTCGAGACATTAAGTCTACGATTCCCGCTCTGAATGTGATGAGGCGCATTCTCGAATACTACTTTCTCCAGCTCTGCGGTTACGAAGGAAGTGATCTCCGAGAAATTGTACTGGAGAAAGCGGAAAACCGGAGTAAGTTTGTACACCAGGTCGAAGGTGAAAAGCCGGACATGACCAATTATCACTTAGCATCTTCTTTGTTGGCTTACATCAATAATCCAAACGGTATCAGCGACGGTCTGAACTATGTTGAGGACTGTGAGGATGTGGAGGCCTATAAACGAGTTTTTGAGATGATTTTTGAGGCTTTGGAACAAAGCCAGCACTTCAACATGATGACCGGTAAACGAGTAAAATCCTGATTATAGGACAGCAAGAATTATAATGTAGTAGAGGTAGCATGGTACTACCATAATGAAAAACGAGGTACGTGGAATGGCAGACAAACATATCATTGATGCAATGTGGGATGACTCTCCCATTGATGTTTCTACTGAAGTAAACTTCATTTGGTCCATCGCAAATAAACTGCGTGGTACATACCAGAGTGATAAGTATAAGGATGTCATCATTCCGATGGTCATCATCCGTCGCTTTGAGTGTGCTTTGGCACCCACCAAGGCTAAGGTCGTGGAAATGTTCAAGGCAAATCCGAACTATCCGGCAAAGGCGATGTATCGCCTGTCCGGTTTCCAGTTCTACAACACCAGTGAGTATGACTTGGCAGAATTGGTCAACGACTCTGACCACCTGGCAGCTAACTTCAAGGCTTATATCCAGGGCTTTTCTGCAAACATCCAGGACATCATCCGTAGCCTGGACTTTGATAAGCAAATCGATAAGATGGATAAAAACAACCGCCTGCTCTCTGTGGTAAAGGCGTTCTCCGAGCTGGATCTAAATCCTCGTACTATTGATAATGTGAAGATGGGCTACATTTTTGAGGAGCTAATCAGAAAGTTCTCAGAAAATGCCGAGGCTGGCGATCACTATACCGGCAGAGACATTATCAAGCTGATGGTCAATATCCTGTTGGCAGAAGGTTGCGATGATATTTTTGATGACGGCAAGGTCATCACTGTATTGGATCAGGCCTGTGGAACGGGCGGTATGCTTTCCACCAGCTACAATTTTATCAAGCGGTATAACCCCACCGCCGATGTTCGGCTCTTTGGCCAGGAGATCAACCCCGAATCTTATGCCATTTGCCTGGCGGAAATGTTGATCAAGGGCCAGAATGCAGAAAACGTCTGCTACCAGGACACCATGAAGGCTGACCACTTTGAGGGCACCAAGATGCGGTTCGTGATTGAAAATCCTCCCTTTGGCACTCCTTGGGGGGGCAAGGATGCGGCAGAAGGTGTAGAGACTGCTGTTCTGGAAGAATATAAGAAGGGCTTTGACGGTCGCTGGGGGGCTGGTCTGCCCGGTTCCGGCGATATGCAGATGCTGTTCCTGCAATCCGCAATCGACAAGATGGATGACAACTTTGGCCGGGCTGCCATTATCGAAAACGGCAGCCCGCTGTTTTCCGGTGGCACAGCTTCCGGCGAGAGCCAAATCCGCCGCTGGATGTTGGAAAACGACTTGATTGAAGCAATCATTGCTCTGCCCGTAGACCTTTTCTACAACACGGGTATCGCTACCTATATCTGGGTGCTTTCCAAAAATAAGCGTCCGGAGCGCAAAGGGAAAATTCAGCTGATCGATGCATCCAGTTTCTTCAAGAAACTGCGGAAAGCCCTGGGCGATAAGAAAAATGAGATTACTCCTGAAGATCGCACGGCCATCACAAAGCTGTATGCAGACTTTGCCGAGAACGAATACTGTAAGATCTATCCCAACCAGGAGTTTATCTACCGGGAGTATGTGGTGATGCAGCCGCTCCAGCGCTGCTATGCCATTACCGCAGAACGTATCGAGGCCATGCTTTCTAAGGGTTCTCTGTCCTCACTGTATGACCAGGCAAAGGTAGATGAACTGGAAAACGCCGAGGAACTTACCGGGAAAGAGCTGAAAAAGCTGGAGGCTTATCAGAACAACCAGCCCGTCTATGAAGCCATTGTCGCCGCCTTGAGTGATGCAATATCTGCTCAGGTTTATCTTTCTCCGGCGGCATTCATGCCAGTGCTTACCAAGGTGCTGGCGAATGTGACGGCAGACAAGAAACTGCTGGAGAAAATCGCCGACGGCCTTTCCGTTATGGATAAGTCCGCTGAAATTCAGCGTGACCGTAAGGGCAATGTGCTCTACGACAAAGAAACTAAGGACACCGAGATCGTGAAGTGGGACGAGAGTATTGAGGACTATATGGCCCGCGAGGTGTTACCCCATATTCCAGATGCCGTGGCGTTTTTTGAGGAGAATCTGGGTGCCAAGAAGCCTGTTGTGAAAACGGGTGCGGAGATTCCTTTCCCCCGCTACTTCTATAAGTACCAGCAGCCCGTGCCCGGCGAGGAATTGGAGGCAAAGTTTATGGTGCTGGAGCGTTCAGTATCTGAGCGTGTGGCCAAACTGTTCAGGTGAGGCGGTGATGGTATGAGAGATATGAAAGATAGTGGGATTGAGTGGATTCACGATATACCAGCGTCATGGGCCGTGATGCCTAACAAGTATCTCATGCATAAAATAAAACGAATCCGCCCCGTTTATGGTGGGGAAGACATTTTGTCTTTGACTATGAAAGGCGTGATTGTCCGCGATTTAGATGCCGGAGGGAAAATGCCGACTTCTTTTAACGGTTATCAGGAACTCTATCCAGGTAATCTGCTAATGTGCCTGTTTGATATTGATGTTACGCCAAGATGTATTGGACTGATAAAGCAGTTTGGCTTATCAAGTCCTGCATATAGCCAGTTTGTTTTGAATGATGGTGTAGATGCCGCATATTATTGCTATTACTACACCATGCTTGACAATGACAAAACACTGTTGCATCTTGCAAAAAATCTACGTCATTCTTTGACAGAAGAACAATTGGGTGCTGTACCTACGGTAGTTCCTCCAATCGAGGAGCAAAAACGAATTGCCGCCTATCTCGACGACAAATGCGCCGAGACCGATTCCCTCGCCGCCGACATCCAGGCTCAGATTGACGCCCTGGAGCAATACAAGCGCTCTGTCATTACCGAAGCAGTTACCAAGGGGCTAAACCCTGATGCGGAGATGAAGGATAGCGGTATCCAGTGGATTGGAATGATGCCGTCCCATTGGGACTGTATCCGGGGCAAATATATCCTCAAGTACATTCAGAAGCCTGTTCGAGAAGATGATGGTGTGATTACCTGTTTCCGTGATGGAGAGGTCACTCTCCGAAGCAACCGCCGTGAGGATGGCTTTACAGTGGCTGACAAGGAAATTGGCTATCAGGGGATCGATGTGGGAGACCTGGTTGTTCATGGTATGGACGGTTTTGCTGGTGCCATTGGTATCTCCGATTCCAGAGGGAAGGCATCGCCTGTATTGAATGTCCTGGACACCAAGCAGAATAAAAGCTACATTATGTACTTCCTTCGCAGTATGGCATATAGCGATGTGTTTCTAGCATTGGCTACCGGTATACGTGTTCGCTCCTGCGATCTGCGGTGGAATAAGCTGGCCGAGCTATTTTACCCCGTTCCTCCAATTGAAGAGCAAGATGCTATTGTGCAACATATTGATGATGTGTTGCATAAGGTAAATGAAGTTATTGCACAGAAGAAAGATCAATTATCTGTCCTTGAGGCTTATAAAAAGTCGCTTATTTTCGAATATGTAACAGGTAAGAAGGAGGTGCCTTTGGCGTGAAAGTCGAGTTTTCAGAGTCTGATATTTGGGGAGCACAACTTCTGGTGACTGCCTCTGAATTCAAAAAGGCCCTCAAAAGTGATATGGAGTTTGATAGTCTTGCTCATGCGACCACTGCATTTGCTAAGCTATTTGACGTTGATTATGAGATAGATAACGAGGAGTATTCCTCCGTTATTCACTTTTTGGGTAAAGATGGACTTGTCATTTTCATGATTGGCGAGGCGTGTTATCCTGACAGGCGTTGGGTTGAAATACTAATCGTTGAGAACAACCAGCTGTCCAAGATATGCTGGACAGACGATGACGGTTATCACCTGAAAAAGCCATATAAGCAAGGCAAGTTTGATCCAAAAGCGATAGAACGTATTAGAAAACGCTATGAGGAGGAACAAAAACATGAATAATATCCTCTCGGAAAAAGATTATCAAAAGTTCTTCCTGGAGCGATTAGAAAAGGACAACGGCTATGTTATCCGCAAGGCTGCCAACTTTGACCGCCTGTTCGCTGTTGACAGGGAAATGCTGTTCAAGTTCCTGAACGATACCCAACCGGATACGATGGAGTACCTGCGCAAAATATACAAGGACGATCTGGAGGATACCATCGTAAGCTTTATCAATGCAGAAACCACCAAAGTCCGTGGCAGCCTGATTGAGGTACTGAAGCATGGTATTGAGATCTCCAATCAAAAGTTGGAACTGATGTACACAAAGCCTGCCACCACCTTCAACCCGGAACTGACGCGCAAATACGGCCAAAATATCTTCTCTGTCATGGAGGAGGTCTGGGCCAGCGATAAAGAGCGCATCGATGTGGTGATTTTCCTGAACGGCCTTGCCATCATCTCCTTTGAGCTGAAGTGCAACACTGCCGGACAGTCTTACCAGGATGCCATTTACCAGTACCGCACCGAGCGAAATCCCAAGACCCGTCTGTTCCTGTTTAAGGCGGGCTGCCTTGTAAACTTTGCCATGGATCTGAAAGAAGTTTATATGACGACCAAATTGGCTGGGGATGCCACATTCTTCCTGCCCTTTAACATGGGCAACGGCGAGGGGGTGACAGCTGGTGCAGGGAATCCTACTTTTGAGGATAAATACAGCGTATCCTATATGTGGGAAGACATTCTGACGAAAGATACCATCCTGGATCTTATCAGCAAGTTCATTTTTGTTGAGGTGAAGGAGAAAGTCGATGACCAGACCGGCAAGGTGAAGCGGGCTGAAAATCTCATTTTTCCCCGCTACCATCAGCTGGATGTCATTCGTAAAGTTCTTGCCGATGTCCGTGTGAACCGTACCGCACAGAATTACCTGATCCAACACAGCGCCGGTTCGGGAAAAACAAACTCTATTGCGTGGCTGGCTCATCGTTTGAGTTCATTGCATGACGCTGACAACAAAATCATCTTTGACAATATCATCATTGTGACCGACCGCGTGGTGGTGGATCGCCAGCTGCAGAAAGCCATCATGGGCATGGAGCACAAAGCCGGCCTCATCCGCGTGATGGACGACAAGTGTAATTCGGCTGATCTGGCGATTGCATTGAATGGCAATACCAAAATCATTGCAACTACCATTCAAAAGTTCCCCTATATCGTGGATAGTGTAAAGGACCTGAAAAATAAGCGGTTCGCTGTGATTATTGATGAAGCCCATTCTTCCACTGCTGGCAAAGACATGGCAGCAGTGACCATGTCCCTTGGCTCCGGTGAGCAGATAGATGCAGACGTGGAAGATATGATCTCCGATGAAATCAAGCGCAACGGCAAGCAAGCCAATGTTTCTATGTTTGCTTTTACCGCCACACCGAAGCCCACTACCATTCAACTGTTTGGCCGCCTAAATACCAAAGGTCAGCGCGAGGCATTCCATGTTTACTCTATGAAGCAGGCCATCGAGGAAGGCTTCATTCTGGATGTATTACAGAACTACACGGAATACTCAACCTTCTACCAGATCAACAAAGAGATTGAAGACGATCCTCGTTGTAAGACCAACGCCGCTAAGCGCCAAATTGCCCGTTTTGTGGAATTACATGAGACCAACATTGCCCAGCGCATTGAGGTCATTGTTGAGCATTTCCGCACAACTGTCATGCATGAGCTGGGCGGACAGGCCAAGGCAATGGTTATCACAGCCTCCCGCCAAGCTGCTGTGAAGTATCGTCAGGCATTTGAGGACTACATCACGAAAAAAGGATATGAGGGTATCCACGCCCTAGTGGCGTTCTCCGGCAAAGTGAAGCTGCCAGATGATGAGACCGAATACACAGAAGCGTCCCTGAATGGCTTCCCAGAAGATCAGCTTCCCAAAGAATTTGACACGGATGCCTATCAGGTCTTGCTGGTTGCCAATAAATATCAGACAGGATTTGACCAGCCGAAGCTCTGCGCCATGTATGTGCTAAAAAAGTTGCGGGGTGTGAATGCGGTCCAAACGCTTTCCCGTTTAAACCGTATCTGCCCGCCGTATGATAAAAAGACTTTTGTCTTGGATTTCGTGAACAGCTACGAAGATATGAAGGTTGCGTTTGCGCCGTATTACACGACCACGCTCCTGTCCAACTCCGTGACCCCCAGTGCAATTTATGATTTGGAGGCTAAGATTGACGCCTATGCGCTGTTTGATCCTGCTGATATCGACAGTGCAAACGAGATCCTGTACTCCGAAAAGATAACCAGCAAGCAAAAACAGCGGTTGACTTTCTTCTTGCAGAAGAGCAAGAAGCTTCTCGATCATTATGAGTATGAAGAGCAACGTCAGGCCGTCGCTGATATGCGTAGTTTTGTCCGATACTATGAATTTCTCTTGCAAGTGTCCTGCTTTGAGGATCATGACTTGCATAAAAAGTATAATTTTATCGCTTATCTTCTTGCATATATCAACATCAAGCATCCAGGCGCTGGATTTAACCTGGACGGGAAAATTCAGGCATCTAACTTTGTGCAGAAAAAAGGAGAAGAACACATCTCTCCGAATCTTGTGGCAAAACCGGTTGTGAAACTGCCGACAGCAGAACACTTTGGCCTTACCGAGGATAAGGAACAACGGCTGTCCGAAATTATTGACGAGATCAACAGTCGCACAGGAAAATCCTATGACAACGATGTTGTGGTTAAGGCAATGCTCCAGATCCGTGATATTTTGATGAAATCGGACAAGCTGAAGACGAGTGCGAAGAACAACACCCAGAAAGACTTCGAGTTTTCTTACTTTGACGATATCGATGATGCACTGATTGAGGGGCTTTCCCAGAATCAGGACTTCTTCTCTTTGTTGCTCTCCAACGATGAAATGAAGCGACAGGTGCTTGGTATCTTTTCCGACGAAATTTACAGAAGTCTACGAAATGCCAACTAAATAAAGGGGGGAGCTTATGTTTGATATATTTCGGTTAAAAGAGGTCCTTGTACAGTACAAAAAGGTCTTTGTGTCTGAGCAGTGGCCAAACGAAAAATACAAATGGGAAGCAGTTAAGTGCTTTCAGGACAATTGGGATATCAATGCAAAAGACTTTGCTGATATGCTCACTCGCTCTCTTTCCAAGACATGCAATCTCTTAGCGTCAATGAATAACTTCCCGGCAAAAATGATTCAAGGCTTTGCAAAAGTTGCCCCAGAGGAAGTTCGTGCTATGTTTATTGCACTCTTTGATGAGAGCAATGATGTAGTATCTCGTGTTCTGGATTTCAAAAATCAATCCTCTATATTACTGGAGAAGTACGGAAATGGCGCAGGGCAGCATTATCAATACGAAAACGCCATCAGTACTTATCTCTGGCTCCGGTATCCGGATAAGTATTATATTTTCAAATTGAGTGAGGTGAAGGCAGTTGCCAGTGAGCTTGAGGCGGATTACCGCTTCAAAAAAGGTGCCTACGCTGACAATATTCGCAATTTTCTGAAGCTATACGATGAGATCAGCGAGTATTTGAAATCGGATACAGAGTTAGTAAACATCTTCCAATCACAGCTAACGGACGCCTGCTATTCTGATCCTGAGTTGAAAACGTTAACTATTGATGTCGGCTTCTACATTAGCAGGTATTATTCTAAGAAAGATGCAGTAGTTGACACCACCACAGGCTGGTATGGTGTTGATTATGACCCCGGCCTTTCTGTCGACGATTGGGACAAGTTGCTGAAGGACAGGACTATCTTTACAGTCAGTGCGCTTGAAATTATGAGGCGCATGAAAGATTACGGCGGCGTGGCATCATGTACTCAGCTGGCGGTTAAATACGGTGAGACACCAAACTTTTATAACTCTGGTTCTGTTGCACTGGCCAAAAGAGTTTGTGAGTCCACAGGTATCACTCCAGCCACACGAGAAGATGGCTCTACACAGTGGTGGACCATCCTCTATACGGGCCGTGATGCTGGGAAAGATGAAGATGGTAGCTTTGTTTGGAAACTGAGGGACGAACTTTCTACTGCCCTTGATAAAGTCGATTTAAGCGAAGTCGAATTGTATGTGGCCACAGCTTCCGGAGAGGCTGATCGCAGATATTGGTGGCTGAATGCGAATCCGAAAATCTGGAGCTTCTCTGACATTGCCGTTGGTGACGTTCAATCCTATACGCTCTATAATGAAAACGGGAATAAACGACGCATCTTCCAGAACTTCCTTGACGCAAAAGCCGGTGATATGATCATAGGGTATGAATCCAATCCGGTAAAGCAGATTGTTGCGATCGGTCGTATCAGCGCAGAACAGGATGGCGAGAAGTTGTTCTTCGAGAAAGTTGAGGGACTGACTTCACCTATTGACTATGCTACACTAAAAGAATGCCCGGAACTGGAGCGTATGGAGTATTTTCAGAATCCGCAGGGCAGCCTATTTAAACTTACCAAAGGCGAGTATGATTTCATTCTCGATATGATCCGAGACGAAAATCCTGTGGTTGCTGAAGATTCTATTGATACATATACGAAGGATGACTTCCTTAATGAGGTTTATATGACCGAAAAACGCTATGAGAGACTTGTAGCCGTTCTCCGCAACAAGAAGAATATCATCCTACAGGGTGCTCCCGGTGTTGGTAAGACATTTGCAGCGAGGCGTCTGGCGTGGTCCATGATGGGAGAAAAAGACGATAGTCGAATTGAGTTCGTGCAGTTCCATCAAAACTATTCCTACGAAGATTTCATGATGGGCTATAAACCAAGTGAAAATGGCTTTGAGTTGAAGTACGGGATTTTCTATCGTTTCTGCCAGAAGGCAGCAAACCAGCCTGATCAAGAATTTTTCTTTATCATCGACGAGATCAACCGTGGCAATATGAGTAAGATCTTCGGCGAACTTTTGATGCTGATAGAAAAAGACTATAGAGGAACAAAAGCTACTCTGGCCTACAACGGGCTTTCGTTCTCAGTACCAAAGAACCTCTACATTATCGGCATGATGAACACGGCAGACCGTAGCCTTGCCATGATTGACTATGCGCTACGTCGCCGTTTTAGCTTCTTTGAAGTTGAGCCTGGCTTTGACTCTGAGGGCTTCACCCATTACCAGAATAGCTTGAACAATGAAACCCTGAATGAACTCATTTCCAAAGTGAAGGATTTGAATCGAGAGATATCTCTCGATAAGTCGCTGGGGAAAGGCTTCTGCATTGGCCACAGCTATTTCTGTGGCAGGGATGTCTGTACAGAAGAATGGCTGCATTCCGTTGTTGACTATGATATTCTTCCAATGCTTAGTGAATATTGGTTTGATGATGCCAACAAACTCCAGCGGTGGGAGAACATTTTACAAGGTGTATTTCAATGATTAAAGACAAAAGCATCTTCATAAAAAACATATACTATATGCTTTCATATGCCTTCACGACGCTGAACCAAGGCGGTTATGAGGATGTTGCTACCGAAGAATTCGAAAACATACATAATCTCTTTGCTGCTATCTTAGCAAAAGGCATCGGCAAACAGTTGAAGCAGGGCCTGTATCGAGAGTACCTAAACCGCAAGGATGACATTACCGTTGTGCGTGGCAAAATTGATATGCCGGGGACTATTCGGAACAGGCTTTCCAGAAAGCAGGTATTAACCTGTGAGTATGACGAGCTTTCTGAAAATAATCTTTTCAATCAAATTCTCAAAACTACTGTCATGCTTCTACTGCGACATGCTAGGGTCGATCAGGAACACAAGAATGACTTAAAAAAAGAAATGTTATTCTTCTCCAATGTTGACACCATTGATCCTACTGCAATCCGCTGGGCTGCAATTCGCTTTCAAAGAAATAACAGCACCTACCGTATGCTTATCAGTCTGTGTCAACTCATTCTTGACGGGATGCTGTTAACAACGGACTCTGGAGAATTTAAGCTGGCTTCTTTTGTTGACGAACAACGTATGAACCGTTTATATGAGAAGTTTATTCTTGAATACTATACCAAAGAGTGTCCATGGGTAACAGCAACCGCCTCGCAGATTCCTTGGGCCTTAGATGATGGAGTAGGGCCAATGTTACCGATAATGCAAAGCGACATCATGCTCACTAGAGGTAGCGAAGTGCTTATTATCGATGCCAAATATTACACACATACAACGCAGAAGCAGTACGACATCCACAAAATCCACTCCAGTAATTTGTACCAGATATTTACTTATGTCAAAAATAAGGATATGGAGTTTGGTGTTCAGCCTCATACTGTTTCCGGGATGCTTTTATATGCGGCAACGGACGAGGAGATCCAGCCAGATAACAGCTATCAAATGAGTGGAAATAAAATTAGTGTCCGAACCCTTAATTTAAATCGTGACTTTTCAGAAATTGCCGCACAGCTAAATGCAATTGTAGATGAGCACTTTTCGGGTCTTTCCGACCACCTATAAATCCCTATGTATCACTATGGGATGAGTCAATTAACCGTATGTCTCTAGCAGGAGGTAATGGTACCAGTATTCGTCACTGTATACAAAACTATATAATTTTGAGAGAGAGCATATAATTATGCCCTCTCTCAAACCTTTAATACGATTTATTGTAATAGACTGGCCTGCCAATGGAAGTAAAGCCCTCCAGACCGGTGATTACCACATTATTTTGGCTGAACGCACAGTGGATGATGAGCATGTTTCCGCTTTCATCTCTGCCACCTACGATTCCCACATGCTCATCATCGGGATAGAACACCAGATCGCCGGGCTGGGCCTCATTCCACGAGATGGGGGTACAGTAGGTGTGCTGCATGTGGGCACCGCCGCCGTGGCCTATGACGTACTCTCCATCAGTAACATTGTAAAATACCCAATCGACGAATCCACTGCAATCTAGCCCGTAAGGCAGGTAGGTTCCAGTAGTCGAGCTGCCGTCCGCCCATACCTTGGTGAGCTGGCCCCAGCGGAAGTCCCAGCCAATTACTAGGGACTTCCCACCCCAGAAGTAGTTGACCTTGCCTACCAGTCTGCAGGCGGTTTCCACCACAGCCCGACGCTCTGGGTCCAGATCAGCGGGCAGGTCAGCCATCAGCTTCTTTGCTGTGGCGTCGGAGATCGTGAGATCCCCGGCCAAGGCAGCCAACATGTCGTAGTTTGCCAGCAGTTCATCCAGAGCCTTATTCTGTTCCTCGGTGAAAGAATAAAATACCCGCATATCATCCGGCGTCCTGGCGGTGATCGTCACAGTGAGTATTTGCTCTGTCCAGGCCGGAGTGTCTCCGGAGGCGGGATGTTCCACCTCTCTGGAGGAGGAGGCAAGTTTTGTCATGTCCCAGAAGACTGTGCGCAGGGCCTCCACATTGGCCGCATCCAATATCGCCACGGTCGTTCCATCAGCAGCGCCCGCCGTTTTGGCGGCAAACACCGCCAGAATATCAGACCAGGGGGGCGGCTGTCCCTGGATCTCCAGCGTATCATATCCACCCTCCGCCTGCATGCTGGAGATCTTCTCTCCCAATTCGCCGTTGATCTGTGCCATCGCCTGGGTGGGAGAGATGGCTCCGGTCGTTTCATCAGGACTGGCAAAAAAGATCCCCAACGGTGAGGCGAGGATGACACCGCACAGGCAGATGACGACCACGACTGCGATCACCACCCCACCGCCTGCTGTAGCCGCGGCGGCAAGAGCTTTAGCTGCCGCGATCACGGCGCGGAGTGCGCGGTTTGCCGCCTGTGCGGCCTGCC
>ERZ1643246.3707-NODE-3707-length-12751-cov-5.580655_pt1 | contig 12751 bp, 12 predicted proteins | sample MGYA00579265_ERZ1643246 | MGnify/ENA primary metagenome ERZ1643246 (study PRJEB29033, sample SAMEA4952261) | chicken gut metagenome | biome: Broiler Chicken; feature: Gastrointestinal Tract; material: Caecum | place: Ireland | collected 2018 | study: Broiler... | reverse complement strand
TTACAATCCTTTTTCCCTTAAGATGCTCCAATGAATCTGGGATATAGATCGGAATTGGCCTAATAATATTAGTCTTGTTTATAACAAAAAGCATACGTCTAATAAAACATTTATTCAGATATGGCTTTAGTACAGATTTCAATTTACTCCCATTGATAAATGTATTAATTGTTTCAAACTGCTTTGCAGTTGTAACCATCAAATTTATATCAGCATTATGCTGGATAGATCCAGTTCTTTTTACATAATGATAAAACGATTCCGGAAGAAATGTAATGCTCCTGCATTTCAGCATATATCCAACAATAACTGCGTAATCTTCTCCATTAATAAAATAGTCTGGGATACAATCATAACATTCATTTATCAATTCATGTTTATACAAATTCAGCCAAAGAACTAATGGAAAACGTCCGTCTAAAACAGATTTCAAAAAATCCACATTTCTATCAGGTTCTGTCAGGACATATAATTCTTTATATTCTTTTGCCGTATAATTGGTTTTTTCTATTTCCTTGATCCTGTTTGTATGTACCAGATCTGTTTTCGTTTCCAACATACTCTTCAGCATCTCTTTGTACATATCCGGTTCAATCCAATCATCCGGATCTACAAAACCTATATATTCTCCTTTTGCTATCTTTAATCCTGCTTTTCGTGCAGAAGTGACTCCTCCATTATGCTTATGAATCAGTATAATCCTTGAATCTTTTGATGCATACTCATCACAGATTTTTCCTGACGCATCTGATGATCCATCATCAATTAGAATAATTTCCAGCTTCGGATAGGTCTGTGACAGAATACTGTCAAGACATTTTCTTATATATTCTTCAACATTATATACAGGCACCAAAATACTAATCAGATTCTTTTCATATTTTCCAACAGTTTCTATCATTTATTTTCCTTCATCTTTCCTTAACACCTGTAGACGGCTCTGATAAAACCGTACATACTATATGTTTTAAAATTCCAAAATTTGTCTTTCTCCTGCATTATGAATCTTAGCGCTACAATCCTGACAAATACTATCCAACTGTTGATTATAATCTCCTTTCATAAAATCCAGAAGTGCGCTAAAATAATTTCCACAATTCAGGTTTTTCTTAAGTCCTTTTTTGAAAACATTTACATTCCAGTCATTTAAATAAACTCCACAGCATCCTAAAAGTCGTCCATCGTAATTAATCTGTGGAGCCAATAATAACTGTCTGCACATATCGGAAGTATATTTTTTCCCATAATGCTCCTGCCAGGATTTCCGATTAAAAATATTGAAACCTGTCACTTTTTCAAGTCTTTCAGGATCTTTCGGTTCAAAACGTCCCTCCCAGTCCAGCTTGTAAAAAATCTTAATTCCAAGATCCTGGGCAATACGCTTTGCCACACCTGCTTCAAATTCATTATGCTCCATAAGAATATACTGCCATATCAGTTCTGGATAAGAAGTCCCGTATTTATGTTTAAAATAAATCACTTTTTTTATATTACTGATAACAGCATCGTAATTTCCATTAACTCGATACATGGAATATATTCTCTGACTTGCACCATCAATTGACACGGTTATACGTTTCACCGCATATCGTACCAGTCCTTCCAGGACATCTTCGCTAACAAAATTAAAATTTGCACCATTAGATATTGTAAATTCCAAACCTTTCTCATATCCATATTTCAATATATTAAGTAAGTCCGGATTTAAGAACACTTCTCCACTGTTTGACAATTCAATCTTTTTTATAAAACTGTTTTCATCTACAAACTTCTTAAAATCATCGAAACGGAGATATCCCTTTCCTGCTGTTCCATAATTATTTATCCGCATATAACATGAAGGGCAGTTTAGCTGGCATATTGTACAAGCCTCAAGTCTCACTTTTTCCGGCATAAGATTAACCTCACAGTCAGAAGAAAGAATATATGCAATCCATTCTCCCGCCCTCCATATCTGATTAGAATTCAGATTATATTCATGTATCAGCTGAATAATTCGTTCATCTGCTCTTTCTTCAACCATCGAAACAACAACAGGCTTTGTTACAGATACCCGAAAAATATCCGGGGTTACAACCTTTCTATCCAGAAATATTTCTCCTGCACGGCGTTCATCAACAAAATATTCTATATAATCCAGAAGTCCATACACGGATTTGAACAAAGACTGTACCGTTTTCCCGATTCCATACCATATCACTTTATTTTTCATTGCATTCCTCTCTCTGAAATATCTCAGACTCAAATATTGCCCACAAATGCTTTGTGAGCAAATCATCTCCATTCAAAACAGAACGTAATTCTTCATTATCAGTTAATATTCTATTTTCAGGTGCCTTCCTACAGAAATCCCAGAAAGAAGAAAAAGGAGGAAGTATATTTCCTACTTCTGACGACCACAGTACTGCCTGATGTGCAATCAGATTTATATCATCATTTTCTTTTATTCCTCGTCTGCAGTATTTTAAACAATCACAATTTAAAGTCAATGGCAATAAATAAACCGGACACTGATCCTGCAGAAAACTTCTAATATGCATATAGCTGCTGCCTGAAAAAATACTATCATCTACGACAAAAATAGCTTGAAAATTCTCTTGATCATAATTTTGTTTTTCTCCCATTATATAGCATGAATCTGAACTATTTTCGCCATATACCACATCTTCAACCGATCTATTCTGAGCATATAATATATTATAACACTCTGCTTCACTGTAGGATGTCATTAAATACTTAAGAATGATTCCTATATTCATCGCTCCAAATGCATTGCTAACCAAAAATATCTTCTTCAAATGGTTCTCTTTGCAGAATGGCTCTAGCTTCATCAGATATGCTGCATAAATCAGGCAGATGGAATCCCCCTCTCTGACTGCACGTACCGATGCTTTGTCTTCTATATCAAGATTTATTTGAATCAATTTTTCATAAACGTGTGAGTTGGTAACCGCTGTATATTTTACTTTAAGAAGATCATATGCCTGCCTGAAATCAAATTTTAATATACATGCAATAATTCTTCCTACAATTTCTACAGATTCTTCCAGTTTTCTTGCTACCTGAAGATATTCTTCTCCCATTATCTCCGATAATCTGGTTTCGTTTTTAAACAGAAACCACTGTAAGGAAGTCAGGTCAGAGAATAAATATTCGAGCATTCCCAAAATTCCAATCCAGTTAACAACCGAAACATTTCCATACTTTAGATAAGAAAACGTATATTTATTCCTATAACTAGCAATTTTTTCTGCTGCTTTTTGTCTGATACTGTTCCAATCATACCTTTCATTCTTCCGCCGCATCAGAGGATCTGCCTGATAATAATCATACCCTCTTAAGAAAATACGTCCAGCCACCTTTACCGCTCTTTTATCAAAAAAATTCTTCAGTTCTGTATCCATCTGTTCATAAATTTTGTCTGTAAGCCAATATCCTCCACAAACATCAACAAAATGCTCTATACGAAAATCATCACCCAGACCCAAATGTCTTCTTATGACAGAATTCCACTTCTGAAAAAAATCATCTCTGATTTTATCAATCTTATTCTGAACAGAATCAATAAAATCAAATAATTCACTTTGTCCATCTTCTCTCTGTTTTTTCGCCATGGTATATTCATTCCCCTAAGTTAAAATATGTCCACTCAGTACATATTTCGCTTTATATCATCAGTTTCGGTTCAAAAATAATTCTTCTAACATTTCCTGTTGTTACTATAGCTTCAGGATTACAATTCCGTATATAAAACACGGTATTTCCCACACGGTACATCACGATGTCCCTCATATTATATCCATTATTCACACCTGGATTATCGTCATGTATATCTATAACTTTCTTTTTCATTCTTTGGATGTATTCTAGACATTTCTTTTGGCAGTTCTCATCTAAACTGCTAAATTTTCTTTCGCAAGGTATACCTATATTCTGCATAAGACAAATTCCGCCAGTAGTAGTATAGCTATAGGGAACAAACATCCCAACTGAATATTCCGGGTCATCTTTTTTAGTACTGCACATAGATGATATCGATGGTATATCAATATCAATTCCGTTAACAGGATATCTTCTTAATACACGCTTTGCCATTTCAGGAATCCATGTCTGATCGTCACTCCATTTAACTTTACAATCTTTATATAATCGCATCTGTTCTTGATCATTAAGCCTGCCATCATGATATGTCTTATCCAATACTCTTCCCAGACGAACTGTTATGTTGTCTTTTAAATATGTAATTTGATTAATTTTTTCCAGAATTCCAAAATCGTTAACTAAAATTTCAAAATTCTTAAGTTGATATTTTCTATAAAATGAAGTAATAATATTAAGTACTTTCTCTCCGGTTTCATCTTTGGCCTGTGGAATTACCATTACAAGCACTTTATTCTGTTCCACACAGAACGAAGCCATCTCCTGCCATTCTTGAATAGACGGAAATCTTTTATTACAGAATTCACTTCCATAGTAAATGTAATCAATCCTTGGATTCTCTAAGCATTCCATCCATCGGTTCATTTCTTCATAAACAGCTTTGTCTGCTTGATTTTCTGGTCTATAAGAACCATTCAGAATGTCTTTCAGCAATTTCAGACTGTCTACACGTATGCCAAACTCACCAATTAACATATCATATCCCTCTCATAACACAATATCCATTATCAATACAATGATCCATTCCCAGTACCTGCTGTACATATTCTTGTACCCTTTCTATCGACTGATTCTGGCAAAACATATCAATAACCGTATTTAATATGAGAATCTGATGTTTCACATATTCAGTTCCTCTGCCCCTACCGGATATTTTCAAAGCTTTAACATTACAGTGCTTTAACAGGCTACCAATTGAACAAAGTGAACATCCAAGATTATTTATTGATACCTGATTCAAGGTATTTGGGGCAATCCAGTTTTTATACATTGCCTCATTTAATAGCAACTCATGTCTTATTTGTGGAGAAATGCTTTCTCCATCGATTCTCTCATATACGCTGTTCCAACAGTCAAGACAGACAGCTCCCACGCTGTGCATACTACGACAATTGCCGTCATCATGCAGACATTTTTCACACAACCCGAAACATTCAAATTCAAGTTCCGGAAAATTTGTAGCAATTCTGCATATATCCTCAACAGAAATATGTCTCGGAAAAACTACCCTCTCAATATCAAAATTTTTATAAAACTCTACTGTACTACTAGATATTATCTGTGCGACACAGCTCGCTGTCAGTCTAAATTCTGGGAATTCTGTATTTAAAAGTTCCATAATACCAATATCACTCACGATAAGTCGATTCACTCCTGCAGATAATAGTTCATAAAGGTACTCTCTTAAATATGGATACATATTTTCAGTATAAAAGCTAGCATTCAATGTAATATAAAATCGTCCCTTCACATTTTCAGCCATATCCACGGCTTCTTTCAACTTCCCATATGACAAAATATTGGTTCTTAAAGGTGTTCTTCTATTAATCGGTAACTGCATTATTCCTTTTTCATCAGTTAAACTGTTAAAATTATCAATCCATTTTTGGTTGATGTAACCAGAAAAGAATTCATTTGCTCCCAGTTTGGAAAATATTTGTATCTCTTGTGCATTTGCTATTGGTGTTAGTATATTCATAAAACCATTCTCCCTATTAGATTATTTCTGGTGGGATCCATATTATCTTATTATCATCTATCCCCCTGCTTATCAGAAATTCTTTTACATTCAATGCAGATGCTTCATCTTCTTCGGCAAGTACTATATAATCAAATCCTGCCGTAAATATCTGTTCCACTGAAGAAACACAAAACAATATTTGTTCATAATCAGGAGCGACCCAAAGAACAATGCGGTATTTCTTTTGATTTATCAACTGTATATAATATGATTTTCCCACATTGCCACACCCGTAAAGAACCACTCTAGCCCTTTCTTCTATTCCAAGTTTCGGAAGACGATAAACAGTTCTGCACAGCAATCCTGTGCCCTGTATCAAAGCAAACCGTTTATATAAATATTCTTCATATGAATACATTCTGATTCTTCTTATCTTGTCAATATACATTTCGGCACCTGATTCTTTCAGTTCTTTTTCCGTCAATCCTAATTTCTGAATTCCATAATCATGCAGAAGCTGATATAATTCTCTTTGACCATTAAAAGACTGAATCATCTCAAGACGGCTCATACACTTTTGTACCGCATACCGAACAAAAGCCGATTTGTAAATTAAAAGTTTGCCTCTTAATTCAAGCGCCTCTTTTCCATCCAAAAGTGCTTTATAGATAGAAGTCGGCCATTTATACTGATTTGCAATTTGCCCCTCGGGATTACCTTCCTGATAATGAACAAGAATTTTTTCATAATATCCTATTTTTTGTGCACAACAAAGCGCAGTTAATGTAAAAGATAATGTATCATTTCCAGGATTCGACTGAAACATAATATGATGCTTTATCAAAAAATCTTTCCTGAAAACTTTATTCCATACAGTCGTATTAGTGAATTTCAGAATTGCATTTTGGCAGTCATATTCAGTAAGTATTTTTTTCTCTTGAGACTCTTCCGACAAAACACCGGTACAAAGTAGTGCAGGAGATGCAAACGTCTTCGACATACCATTATGAAATCGGTCACCGCCAAAAACTAATATATCTGGATTAAGTCGATTCAGCTGTTCTTTCAGTTCTTCAACCAAAGTGTGCTCAAACCGATCATCATCGTCTAAAAACAGAACATATCTTCCCCTAGCTTCAGCCAGTCCCGTATTTCTTGCACTCCCCCCGCCCATATTATCCTGACAAATAACTTTCAGTTGTTTATGTATTAACTGTGTATTCTGAAGAAAAGCTCTACTTTTATCTTCAGATCCATCCTCTACAGCGATAAACTCGAAATCTGTATCCGTCTGACATAATATATCATTTACCGCTAATTTCAAATATTTCCCACCATTATGCACTGGCATAACTATTGATATCATTGGTCTGTCATTTCTTATCATCAATATATCCTTTTTGGCTCTGAAATATCTTTCAGCAAGTACTCTATCAGTTTATCTGTAGGTTTTTCAAATGGATCAAGAACGCATACATTCTCGGGTACATATACTTCTTTTTCAAATGAATCTCGATAATGGATATAAGAAACTGCATCTTCGAAACTGATATTTTTTATCTTCGAAACTAGTTCTGCACGCCTTTCCACAGTTGAGCGAAAATAGTATTTTCTATATGCCGAAGGAAATATATTAAATGTAAAGCGTCCATCTAAGATAAAACTCTTTCCTTGCGTATAATGCTTTAATATATTTTCTAATCTTCTGTCAACAAAAGAATATTTTTCTACGATTTTCAAAGCCTGTTCCGTCTTATCATCATAGAGAAATTTGCATCCTGTCAGATCCTTAAATTGGGATTCTTCAACACATCTCAATGCTTTTTCCACTGCTGCTTTTTCTGTTGAAATACCATTTTCAAGTTCTACAAACTTACATGCCACAAAACGTACCAACATGCCAGTAGAAAAAAAGCCAATTTCTAGTTTATGTGAAAGTCTTTCTCCTATATAACTCTTTCCTAGCCAAGAGTACCCGTCAATGGTTATAATCATGCTACCGTCTCTCCGTTTTCAAATACCATTTCGTAAATATCTAACGGACTGCAGCCGGAATCTCCTGATTGAATATGAATAGGTGTACCTGGTCTTACATGACAATAAAAACAATTCACCATACACTGTACTTCCCTTGCCCAATGAAACCAGCTAGAAGTACACAGCATAACCTGACCTGCCGGACCACGCATCTGCATGTTTTCATGCGGATCTGTCCAATTATGACGTATACGTGAAGACTGAATAACAAGTCTGGCAAAGGAAACATCGCCTCTTGTCACCTCATTACTGTTACCATATCCAGTCAAACTAACATATCCATCTTCTATTTCAAACTGGAATCCAAGTGCCTCCAGCACATCCAAATTCGCCGGTGCTAATTCATCATAGGTACTGCAGATTCTACCTGTAACATCTGACACAATACACGTACATCTTGGTGCATCATCAACTCCTAATTTCCTACAAAGTTTTTTAATTTCACCTTTAAGTTCATCATATTGTGTTTTGCCTCCATCCTTATTATATGGATCTCGGTACCCTCCATGATGTAAATATCCTCTGCCTTTAGCAACTGTTTCTATAATCGGTGTAAGAATTTCCATTGAATCATTTTTCCCGGGAATTAGTGGCCTTACAGAAACAACTGTTTTTTTAAACCTTTTACAGATTCGCAGATAATTATCAAACCTCTCTTCCTGCGTCACACCTTCCTTTTCATTTAGTCCTGTGATACCACAAAAAATCCACAAGTCAGGATTAATGTCATATAGCGTATCAATCTGCTCATTGGTCAAAATCCACTTTGTACTGACTTCAATTTCTCCCTGATAGTTCTGGTTCTTCAAATATCTCAACTTATAGATAGTATCCTCCCATTGGTCGGGCTGAAACGGATCTCCAAAATGTGTATTAATTGTTATTGGCAAATTGCTTAAGCACTCCTTTGCTTTATTTTTCAGTTCATCGCTAAAAATACGTTTTTCCATATAAACTTCTCCTTTTATTTACTGTTATCTTTCCACATATGATAACTTTTTTTCATACTCTCTAATTTCTTTAAAATTCCTCTTTCAATTGAAGATTCTGTGCACTTTCTTGCTATACTACATCGTTCAAGGACATAGCAATTAGGATAAAAAATGCATTTTAAACATCTATCCCATATTTTTTTCTTCTTCCAGCTTTCTACTTCGTTCTGATATTCTATTCCTGTATCAATACTACCAACAACAGAATCATAAATTCTATGCTCACATTTTGCCAAATTGCCTAATGGCGTTATTAGTACTGTTGAATCATCCCCCGCCATGCAAAAATTATATTCCAGTCGAGGTAAATCTTCTTTGGAATGTCTCAGCCCCTCATGTAATAATCTGTTCTGTAGTCTATTCCACGTCATTTCCAGTCTTTGTTCATCACAAACATCATGCCGGATAGGTGCCGTTCCCAAGTTTTTGTGTATTATGGCAACATAAACATTGATATATTGGTTGTGAGAAAATCTTGCTGCCAGTTCATCAATCAAAACTTCTAAATCATTCATATTGTGACAATCCAAATTCAAGCGAATAACCACATGAATTTTTTGACTAGCCAGTTTAGTTATATTATCAATAACTGTATGATATGGATTGTTTTCTGCCTTAACGTACGCTTTCGTTCTATTATAAACCTCTTCTGTTCCGTCCAATGTTATTTGTATATCAGTCAGCTTCCAGTCCTCTATAGCTTTATAAATCATCTCATCCGTTAATAAATATCCATTACTTATCATCAGAGAAGTAAAGACGATTTGCTTTTCCCTAAGTCCGTTACATATTTGGTCAATACGTTCTGCTCCAAGAGTCGGCTCCCCTCCAAACCAATCAAGAGTTATTTCTCTGTTCTCCCCACAATGATTCTCGATAAATTCAATAACTTTAAATCCAGTTTCTTCTGACATATTTTCTCTGGGCATATTATGCTCGTAACAATAAAAGCATCTCGCATTACAATTTGAAGTTGGAAGAATATGATAATGTGTAATATCTCTCTTTTTATTTAATATACCAAAAATATTCCTCAGCTGATCTACTGACTTTTTATCATCATAGTCTACTGTTACGAGGAAATGCCTTCTTATTAAATCTGTCATCAATTCCGTTCGACTCTGCGGTAATGAATCAACACATTTTGTTTCTTCTGGCGTTAATAGCACCAGTTCACCAGATACATTATTTAGCAGAAGTGTTCCATCTTGACACTCTGTCCTCAGCACATACTGATATAAACGGTAATCACCATCTTTCAATTTCTGTTCTCCCCAAATCTGTTCAATAGATTCGACTGCCCTTTTCACGATTCTCATATTTTATATTCCTTTACAAAATGATTATGTTCATAAACAACACTATTCATGGGAATGATCACGTCCAAATGGTGTTTTACAATGGGAGTGTTTTCCATCATTCTGTTCAAAATCTCTACTGAAATCATATTCAATAATTTCTATTTCAGGCACATCAAAATACTTTTTCTGATGCCCTATTTCCTCGTTATTATTAATAATTTTTTTATTTTTTTTAAGAGATTTATCCAACACGCTTTCTGATTTTTTTTCATACTCCAATAAATTCTCTTTCTCCAGTCTTTCAATGAACTTATGTATGTATATACTCATCCGCTCATATGAAACGTCATATTTTTTTATCAAAAATTCAATAACTGCTTCCTCTGACACATCATTCTGCAATATATTAAATATTTCTGCTGCACTTTCATTTAATCTTATAATATTACAAAACCGCTCCTCATCCACAACACTTGGTACCGCAATAATACTGTCATCATTCTCAGCAGTTTTAAATACATATTTTAATTTCATTATTTCACATATATGGTGTCAGTATATAACACCTTATTTCCTCCCTTAAATTCATTATATTATTTATAATACTCCTATTCATTTTCCTTGTATAGAGCAACATTATCTTTTTTAATAAGATTCCCAAACCTATACGGAAATCATTTTGAACAGTTTTTGATTTTCGACTCTGCGATATATTATGTATAATCATCTTTTTCAGATAAAGTTTTGCTAAAATGAATATCTATCTCAAAGAACAACTGTGATATCTAAATCCTCAATAAACTTCTTGGCTTTATTCTGAGTAAGCTTTGTAATGAACCAGTCAATCCTAAACTTGTAAACAGCATTGCCGTTAGCAAGCTTATATGAATCCTCATCAACCGGTCTAATATACTATACTCATTGCTCTGTGTTAGTAAAATCAACTTCAGCACATCAATTACAGCTATTTCCAGAATCATTCTCCCCGATCATTGCATTAATTCCTTTGTGAAAAGTAATATGTAGACCTGGAGCGTCATTCACGATTTTAATCGTTAAATCATGTATTTTTAAATAGTTTTGCACATATTATCTACAGTCATTCTTCAGGTAGACTTTTGTTCAAATAAACTTCTGTTCATAAAGAACACATGTAATTACTATATTCTCCTTTTTCTACCTTTGCTGAAAACCCATAAAAATAAGCCTCGGATCTCTCCAAGGCTAAACTCACTATCTCTGCTCTTTGTTATTTGTAAGAAGCTGTATCAGCTGACTGATGGTTTCCTTTTCTTTTGCTGTTAAAGTTACCCACCGATTAAATAATTCCTTTAGTTCTGGTGTCAATTCTACCAGATCGCCCTCTGAAAAGAATTGTGACAATGTAATTCCAAAGCCCTTGCAAATTGCTTCCAGTGTTGCAATCGAAGGCACAGTATTACGGCGGAAGATATTCGCTAATGTGGAGTCTGAGAGACCGCACTTCTTTGAGAGTTTATATTCTGTCCAGCCACGTTCTTGAAGAAGCTGGCGCAGTCTCGCATGTACATCCATTTTACCACCGCCTTTCCTGAACTTATTTTACCGTTCAAGATGACGATATTATACGCAAGAGTTGTAATGAATATACCGTTATGTTAAACTATATTTACCACTCATTTTAGTAGTATTTATCATAGAAAGAAGGAAACCATTTGCACTACTCGAAAGATTACTATACTAAAGCTAAAGAAAGAATAGATAAACTGCAAAAAGAATTCACAGAACACAATACGCCCTTTACTAACTCAGATGCTCTGCGGGAAGCAGAGCAGAACGATCCGGGGTTTGAAAAAATAATGGCTCGCATCCGCAAAATGGAACAGCAAACAATGCACGTAGTCAATCCTGAGAAACTTACTTCTTTTTTCCAGTTGATGGATATGGCAAAGGAACTCGCTGAGTATTGTGAAATGAATATTGATATCAAGACCTCCAAATCGCTATACGGCGTTCTTAAACTTCAGTCAGGCTATATTATGATGAATAAAGATACGGATGTTCGGATCAGGGAAATCCTGAATGAACTCACCCTAAAATCTGAACAGTTCTCTATAGCAGCACTGAAAGGCATATTTGAAATGGAATATTGGTTTGATTTATTTGATGTGATAGAAAAATAGTTGCCCACACAAAAGGGATGCAGGTTTTTCTTCTACATCCTTTTTATTTTTTAATGGTCCCTTGCTTCTTTTCTATACGTCATAATCTGTCCTGGTTGGCAATTTAACAGGCGGCATAAGTGACAGATCACTTCGCAGGTCACATTTTCATTTCGAGTCAACTTTGCAACAGTATTGGAGTGTATCCCATTATTTTTCAGCCATTGCTTATTTACATTTTTTTGCTTCATCAAAACCCATAAATTAGAAAAATCAATGTATCCGTTTTCTCCGTAATTTGCCATATCTATCTACCTCTTTCTATAGTACATGATAATAGATTTAACCCTTTTTGTCAACGTCTATTTTCGTGTACTATTTGAACAAAAATCTGCGTTACATATTCGTCTATTTTTGTATACTATTTTGCTTGCACATTCATCTATTATCGTGTACTATAATAACAAAGAAAATGATCGGAGGTGCCATTGTGATTAGAACTTTTCTGATTAAGGATATTAACTATAAAATCGTTGTTGAACCTACAACCCGAAAAAATATTCTTTCATAGCTGGATGAATACCTGGAAAATTTAGAATATGATTTTTTTTCTGAACTTTGCAAAAAAGTTACACTAAACGTTTCTTGATGCCCCTTAGA
>ERZ1643246.3706-NODE-3706-length-12754-cov-33.800614_pt1 | contig 12754 bp, 11 predicted proteins | sample MGYA00579265_ERZ1643246 | MGnify/ENA primary metagenome ERZ1643246 (study PRJEB29033, sample SAMEA4952261) | chicken gut metagenome | biome: Broiler Chicken; feature: Gastrointestinal Tract; material: Caecum | place: Ireland | collected 2018 | study: Broiler... | reverse complement strand
ACACAAAAATTAAAAAATTTATATAATAACTTCTTTTGGCTGGCTTCTCTACATAAATAAGGATGTAAATTATAACTTACTTTTAAATAAAAACAAAAAAATGTTTGTAAAAAGTATTGACATTAAGAAAAAAAGTATGTATAATGCAGGTAAACATATTTTCGCAAAACAAACGATTGCTGGAATGCTTTTGAGGAGGGTATTTATGATTACAACTTTACAAATAAAAAATGTGGGAATTATAGAGGATTTGTGTATAGATTTTCAAAAAGGTTTAAATGTATTAACAGGAGAAACTGGGGCTGGAAAAACTTTAATAATAGATTCTTTAATGATATTATCAGGTGGGAGATTTTCAAAAGATATGATAAGAAAAGGTGAGTCAAATTCGTATATAGAAGCATGTTTTTATGAGCCAAATAATGAGTCTGCAATTGATGGAAATATAATAGTATCTAGAGAAGCAAATATAAATGGGAAAAATATTTGTAAGATAAATGGAAGAATGGTTACAGTTAATGAATTAAAAGAATTTATGGCGAATTTAATAGAAATTCATGGTCAAAATGATAATCAAAAGATATTAAATCCAAAAAATCATTTAAAATATTTAGATGGTTTTATTGGAAAAGAAATTGAAAAATATTTAGTAGATTATAAAGAAAAATATAGTAAATATATAGAAATAAAAAAAGAATTAAAGCTAAATTATGGTAATGATAAAGAAAGAGAAAGAAAATTAGATTTATTAAGATATCAATTAAAAGAAATAGAAAGTGCAAATTTAAAAGAACAAGAAGAACAGGAGTTAGAAGAAAGAAGAAAGGTAATATTAAATTCAGAAAAAATTGTAGAAAACTTAAAAGAAGCAGATATAAATATAGGAAATACTTGTATAGATGCCTTAAGTATGGCAATTAAATCATTAGAAAAAATAGAAGGAATAAATGAAAAATATGAAAATATATCAAGTAATTTAAAAAATATTTATTATGAAATGCAAGAAATTGCACGAGATATATCTAGTGAAGAACAAGATATTTATTTTGATGAGGAAGAAAGAGAATTTGTAGAACAAAGGTTAGATTTAATTTATTCTTTAAAACGTAAATATGGTAATACAATTTCAGAAATTTTAAACTATAAACAAGAAGTAGAAAAAGAGATAAATGATATAGAAAATTCAGAAGAGATTATAAATAATTTAAATAAAAGGTTACAAAAAATAACACAAGAAATGGAACAATTAGCTCAAAAGATCAGTATAATAAGAAAAGAAAAAGCAAAGGTTTTATCAGAGAAAATCAATAATGAGCTAATAGATTTAGAGATGAAAAATGCTAAAATAAGTGTAAAAGTAGAATATAAAGAAAATGAATTTTTAAAAACAGGAAAAGATGAAGTGACATTTTTTATAAAAACTAATATTGGAGAAGATGAAAAAGAACTTATAAAAATAGCATCAGGAGGAGAAATGTCAAGAACAATGCTTGCAATAAAAAAAGTTCTTGCAGATTCAGATAAAACATCAGTATTAGTTTTTGATGAAATAGATACTGGAATAAGTGGAAATGCAGCAAATAGTGTTGCACAAAAATTACAAGCAATTTCTAATAAACATCAAGTATTGTGTATTTCACATTTGCCAAATATTGCAGCATATGCAGATTCAAATTTTTATATTAGTAAAATAGTTAATGAAAATAGAACAAATACAAATATAAAAATGTTAAATGAAGAAGAAATAATTAGAGAAATTGCAAGAATTTCATCAGGAGAAGTTAATGATGTAACAATAAAATATGCTACAGAATTAAGAAATAGAAAAGCTTCATAATATTTTATTTATTTGTATAAGAAATAAAAAAATGTAAAAAATATACATATAAATATTTTATGAGGAGGGTAAATATGAAGGATTATCTAGCTATAAAAAATGTAGAGGCTTTAGAAATTTTAGATTCAAGAGGAAATCCAACTATTCAAGTTGAAGTAGTTACAGAAGGAGGATTTTCTGGTGTAGCAATGGTGCCATCTGGAGCATCTACAGGAAGTTTTGAAGCAGTAGAGTTAAGAGATAATGATAAAACAAGATATAATGGAAAAGGTGTTACAAAAGCAGTAGATAATGTAAACAAAAAAATTGCTAAAAAATTATATGATATGAATGTATATGAGCAAAGAAAGATTGATGAAGAACTAATATTATTAGATGATACACTAAATAAATCAAATTTAGGCGCTAATGCAACATTAGGTGTTTCATTAGCAGTTGCAAAAGCAGCGGCTAATTCGTTAGGAATGGAACTTTATAGATATATAGGTGGAATATATGGTACAGAACTTCCAATTCCAATGATGAATATTTTAAATGGTGGAAAACATTCTGACAATAATATTACTATACAAGAATTTATGATAATGCCAATTGGGAGTATAACATTTGCAGAAAGATTAAAAAGAGGTGCAGAAATATATCATACTTTAAAGACAGTATTAAAAGAAAAAGGATATTCAGTAGCAGTTGGAGATGAAGGAGGTTTTGCACCAAATCTAAAAAATGAAGAAGAAGCAATAGAAGTAATATTAGAAGCAATAAAAAAAGCAGGATATAAGCCAGGAGAAGAAATAGTATTAGCATTAGATATAGCAAGTACAGAAATGTATGAAGAAGCTAAAAAAATAAATAAAGATGGATATTATTTTTGGAAAACAGATGTATTTAAAACAACAGATGAAATGATAGATTTCTTAGAAAAATTATGCGAAAAATATCCAATATATTCAATAGAAGATGGATTAGCAGAAGAAGATTGGAAAGGTTGGAAGAAATTAACTGAAAGATTAGGAAATAAAATACAACTAGTAGGAGATGATTTATTTGTTACTAATCATAAAAGACTAGAAAAAGGAATAAAAGAAGAAGTAGCAAATAGTATTTTAATAAAACCTAATCAAATTGGAACACTAACAGAAACATTAGATACAGTAAAATTAGCCAAAGAAAGTGGCTATGGAACGGTAATTTCACATCGTTCAGGTGAAACAGAAGATACAACTATAGCAGATATAGCAGTAGCTGTAAATAGTGGTCAAATAAAAACTGGTGCACCATGTAGAACTGATAGAGTTTCAAAATATAATAGATTATTAAATATAGAGCATGATATGGAATAATAGCTAAAAATTATTAGATATTGAACATGATGCGTAATAATAACTGAAAATTATTAAAAAAGAGTGAATATATAATGTTGTATAATCTAGTTATTAAAAATAAAAAAATTATACATTAACATTGATAAGTTCAAAATTACAAGTTAAATCCTTAAATTAAAATTTAGTATTATAAATTTTAATTTAAGGACACGACTTTATTCTATTTTACGTTGAGTTCTTTCATTTTGTTGATTATTATTTTTCGAACATAGAATTTCAAATTCTTTACACTTAATTTTATAATCCATTTGCATAGAAAGATACTTATAATATTGATAAGCCTGTTCATATTGCATTACAGGATTAAACATAGGGTCTTTGTAAATATCATTCATATCATTATTTTGATTATTCATATTATAATCTGCAAAAGGGGAAAAATTATCCATTATATCATCTCCAATCTATTATTTATATAAGTTTATTGTAAAAAAAATAGTTTTATGCTATTACATAAAAAATTTAAGTTAAATAAATATTTTATAAATCCAAATTAAAAAAAGGAAAAATTTGAATTGCAATAAAAGTAAAAATACTAGCCAAGATTCCTTGAAGAATTTTACCATATATATAAGGTTTTATTGATAAATCTGTTTTAGAAGTAATACTAAAAACTTGTAAAAATACAGAAATTCCACCAAAACCAAGGAAGAAAGCGGTTAATATAATATTTATGCTTATAGATTTTATAGGAATGCTGGCTATTTGTTTAATTCCATTAGTAATTTCTAAAAATCCTGTAAGTATAGGTATACAAAAAGAATTATCAATATTAAAAAGTTTAAGAACAGGATTTAAAAAAATTGATAGAATATTAAATATACCACTATTATTAAATATAGAAATTACACTAGAAAAAATCACAATAAATCCACCAATCATTAAAATAGTATTTATACTACTTGTAATACTTTCAGATAAAATTTTTCCTAGATTAGATACTTTTACTTGTTCACTATTAGATTTTTGTGCTACATAATTTAAAGAATCGTTTTGACTTTCATCTTTTTTCCAAAAGCGAAAAATTATACCTACACAAATACTAGCTAAAATATGTGTTATTAAAAGAAGAAGACCAATTAAAGTATTTCCAAACATGCTTATTCCAACAGTTCCTATAATAAATAAAGGACCAGAATTATTTGTAAAACTAAGTAATCTTTCACATTCAGCTTTTGAACATATATTTTTAGTTCTAAATTCACTTGCAATCTTTGCTCCAACAGGATATCCACTAATAAGTCCCATAATAAAACCAAAAGCACCACACCCAGATATATTAAATAAAGGTTTCATAATCTTATTTAAAATTCTTCCAAGAAAAGGAATTAAGGTAGTATGTAAAAGCAATTCTGTAGCAACAAAAAATGGAAATAGAGAAGGAACAACAGATGTAGCCCATAATGTCAAACCATTTTTTATTGCAGGTAAATTATTTTTAGAAAAAAGCAATAAACACATTGTGAATAAGAGAAATACGATTGCAAAAAAATTTCTTTTTATTTTTAAAACAAAAAAATGACATTTAGAAAACATATTATTATCACCTAATAATATTTTTATGTTTAAATATTATAAAAAAGTATAAAATAAAAAAAATAAATACATAATATATTTGGAAGTTGAAATAAGTAAAAGATAAGGAAGGAATAAGATTAAATATGGAAAAAGAAAATAAAAACAATAAAGATGAAATTCATGAAGTAGGGGAGGATGCTACAAAATATGGAGAATTTATATCATCATATTTTGCATGGATACCATTACCAAAGCAAAAAGAAAGAGCAAAAGAATTAGATGAGATGACAAAAAATAATAAAGAGTAGAAAAAATGAGAAAAATAAATAAAAAATGAGTAAAATTAAGATAATACTCGAAAAAAGACTAAAAATATAACAAATACTGACTAATTTATCAAAAATAAGGCTTGAAAATATTTTCAAACCTTCTATAATATAATTATAGGTCAAAGAAAGTCAAAGTCAAAAAGGAGATGGAAAATATGAGAATGTCAGATATTATTGAAGAATTTATTAAAGAATTATTAGAAGAAAATGATGAATATGTAGAAATAAAAAGAAATGAATTAGCAGAACATTTTCATTGTGTTCCATCACAAATAAATTATGTTATATCCACAAGATTCAAACCATCACAAGGTTATTATGTAGAAAGTAAAAGAGGTGGAGGAGGAAACATAAAAATACGAAAGATAAATAATGAAAAATCAGATTATTTAATGTATATTATAAATAATATAGGAAAAGAAATAACATCAAATGATGTTGATATTTTATTAAGTGATTTTTTAACATATAATATTATTTCAGAAAAAGAAGCTAAACTTTTAAAAGTAGCGACAAGTGATAATGTTTTAAAATTAGATTCTAAGATTAAAGATGAAGTAAGAGCAAGAATTTTAAAAAATATGTTATTAAATTTAGAGTAGAATATATTTTTATAATTACATTAAATATAATAATATAAAAAAATTTTATCATAATAATAAATTTATTATAAAATACATTATATTTAATTGCAAAAAATAGAAAGGAGAGATATATATGTTATGTGATAATTGCGGAAAAAGAGAAGCAAATATTAGATATACAGAAAATATAAATGGAAAAATAAAAGAAATGCATTTATGCGAAGAATGTAGTAAAAAATTAGGAATAATGGATAAAATGAATTTTAATATTCCTACTAGTTTTCCAAGTTTTTTTGGAAGCTTTTTAGAAGATTTTGGAGAATTAGAAGCAATGCCAATATTCAATGAATTAAAAGAAGAAGTGTGCAATAGTTGTAACACATCTTTTGAAGATATTATAAATACAGGTAGATTAGGATGCCCAAACTGTTATGATGTATTTTCTGATAGATTAGACCCAATATTAAAAAGACTACAAGGAGCAAATAGACATGTGGGAAGAAAAGCAGAACAATTAAATAATGATAATAAAACTTTAAAAAATATAGATAATGAAGAAAATAAAAGTGAAGTAAAAAATAAAAACAAAGAAAATAACGAAAAAATCCATACAACTTCAGAAAATGATAAGAAACAAGAGAAAATGGAAAAATTACAAGAACAATTAAAAGAAGCAATTAAAGAAGAAAGATATGAAGATGCAGCAAAAATACGAGATGAAATAAATTTAATGAAAAAAAATCAAAAAAATTAGGAGGTTCAAATGAATTGGTATTTACAAAGTGGGAAGGAATCAGATGTAGTAATAAGTACAAGAATACGTTTAGCAAGAAGTTTAGCAGGATTTAAATTTAACCTATCAACAGACGAGGAAATAAAAAGTTTAGAAAAGAAAATTGAAGAAAATTTGTATGGAATGGGATATGGATTAAAATTTTTAAAAATCAGAGATATGGATGATATTACAAAAATGTCATTAGTGGAGAAAAATTTAATAAGTCCAGAAATCGCATTAGATAAAAAACAAAAAGGATCAATACTAATAAATGATGAAGAAAATATATGTATATTAGTAAATGAAGATGACCATTTAAGAATTCAAGTATTTTCAGCAGGTTTAGATTTAGAAAACGCTTTAAATTTAGCAATAGAAGTTGATGAAAAATTATCAAAATTATTAGGATATGCAGTAAATGATAAATATGGTTATTTAACAGCATACCCAAATAATTGTGGAACAGGCTTAAAAGCATCAGTAATGCTACATCTACCAGCACTACTTAAAACAGGTAATATGAATTCAATATTGGATATAATAAGTAGATTAGAAGTAAATATAAGAGGAATATATGGAGAAAATAGCAAAAGTACAGGAGATATGTTCCAGCTATCAAATCAAAAAACTTTAGGAATAACTGAAAAGGAAATAATACAAAATATCTATGTTATAGCACAAAAAATAGTAGAACAAGAAAGAGCAGCAAGAAAATTTTTAGCCAAGGATGATATAGCATTAGAGGATTTAATATATAGAAGTTATGGAATTTTAATGAACTGTAGAAAAATATCATCAGAAGAAGCAAGAGAATTATTGTCAAATGTCAAATTAGGAACAGACTTAGGAATACTTAAAGAATTAGATGATTTAAAAGTACAAAAATTATATTTATACACAAAACCAGCAAATATGCAAAAACTATTAGGAAATCAATATGAAGGAATTGAAAGAGATATAAAAAGAGCAGAAGTAATAAAAAATATATGTAAGCAAGATGGATAATAAATAAGAGGAAAGGAGATAAAAATTATGACATATAAGTTTACAAACAGTTGTAATAGAGCAATAGAAATTGCAAGTCAAATTGCAATGGAATTAGGACATCACTATATAGGAACAGAACATATTTTATATGGTTTAACAAAAGAAGAAAATGGGGTGGCAAGTAAAGTTTTGCTAAACCAAGAAGTCACACCAGAAAGTGTAATAGATAAAATAGATGAATTAGTAGGAAAAGAAGACCCAATAGATGACATTATAGACTTTACACCTAGAACAAAAAGAGTTATAGAAGTAGCATTTATAGAAGCTAGAAAATTAGGATATAATTATATAGGAACAGAACATTTATTGATAGGAATCTTAAGAGAAGGAGATAGTATTGCGGCAAGGATTTTATTAAACTTAAATGTAAATATACCTAGATTATATAATGAAATAATAAAAGTAATAAATGAAGGCGAAGACTATGTGCAAGGTGATAATAGTGAGCAAAATAATAAAAAATCATCACAAGGAAAAAGAGGAAGTTATAATCAAACACCTACATTAAATCAATTTGGGGAAGATTTAACAAGAAAAGCAGAAGAAGGAAAGTTAGACCCAATAATAGGAAGACAAAAAGAAATAGAAAGAGTACTTCAAATATTATCTAGAAGAACAAAAAATAATCCATGTTTAATAGGAGAACCAGGAGTTGGAAAAACAGCAGTTGTAGAAGGATTAGCACAAAAAATAGTTTCAGGAGATGTACCAGAATTATTAAAAGATAAAAGAGTAGTCACTTTAGATATTTCTGGAATGGTTGCAGGAGCAAAATATAGAGGAGATTTTGAAGAAAGGATAAAAAAAGCACTTAATGAAGTAAAAAAAGCAGGAGATGTAATATTATTTATTGATGAAATTCACACAATAGTAGGTGCTGGAGCAGCAGAAGGAGCAATTGATGCAGCAAATATTTTAAAACCATTACTTGCAAGAGGAGAAATTCAATTAGTAGGGGCAACTACATTAAATGAATATCGTAAATATATAGAAAAAGATTCAGCATTAGAAAGAAGATTTAGTCCAGTAAATGTAAGTGAACCATCAGAGAAAGATACAATACAAATATTACAAGGAATACGTGATAAATATGAAGCTCATCATAATGTAAAAATAACGGATGAAGCGATAGAATCAGCAGTTAAACTATCTGTAAGATATATAAATGACAGATTTTTACCAGACAAAGCAATAGATTTAGTAGATGAAGCAGCATCAAGGGCAAGATTAAAAACATATATGGAGCCAGAAAATTTAAAAGAATTACAAGACAAAATAGAAGAAAAGCAAAAAGATAAGGAAGAAGCTGTAAGAAATCAAAAATTTGAAAGAGCAGCAAAATTAAGAGATGAAGAAAGAGCACTAAAAGAAAAATTCGAAAAAGAAGAAAATAAATGGAAAAACAAAAAGACTAAATCACTAACAAATATAACAGAAGAAAATATAGCAGAAGTTATTTCAACATGGACAGGAATACCAGTAAAGAAAATAACAGAGGATGAAAACAAAAAGTTAAGAAATCTAGAAGAATCATTGCATAAAAGAGTAGTAGGACAAAATGAAGCTGTAGAAGCAGTAGCAAAAGCAATAAGAAGAGGAAGAGTAGGACTAAAAGACCCAAATAGACCAATAGGTTCATTCTTATTTTTAGGACCAACAGGAGTTGGAAAAACAGAATTATCAAAAGCATTAGCAGAAAGTCTATTCGGAGACGAAAATGCAATGATACGTATAGACATGTCTGAATATATGGAATCACACTCAGTATCTAAACTTATAGGTTCACCTCCAGGATATGTAGGATTTGATGAAGGTGGACAATTAACAGAAAAAATAAGAAGAAAACCATATGCTGTAATTCTATTTGATGAAATAGAAAAAGCACATCCAGATGTAATGAACATGTTATTACAAATACTAGAAGATGGTAGACTAACAGACAGCCAAGGAAGAACAGTAAGTTTTAAAAATACAGTAATAATAATGACATCAAACCTAGGAGCAAGAATAATTACAGACAAAAAAGCATTAGGATTTACAAACAAAGAAAAAGAAACAGATGTAGAAAAACAATATGAAGAAACTAAAAAAGAAGTACTAGAAGTAGTAAAAAAAGAGTTAAGACCAGAATTTATAAATCGTATAGATGAAATAATAGTATTCCATAAACTAAATGATGAAGAAATCAGTAAAATCATAGATATATTATTATCAGAAGTAGTTAAAAGATTAAAAGAGCAAAAAATAAATATTAAATTTGATGAAGATGTTAAAAAACTAATAGAAGAAAAAGGAATAGACAAGAATTTTGGTGCAAGACCTTTAAGAAGAACAATACAAAATTTAGTAGAAGATACTTTAGCAGAAGATATATTAGATGGAAAACTAAAAGCAGGAAAAGAAGCGGAAGTTGGAGTAACTGACGGAAAAGTAACATTAAAATAATACGAAAAATACGTATAAAAATATCCAATAATCTGGACAATATTTTAATTTGTCTATATTATTGGATAATTTTTTATTTTAATCCTTTATTTCAAAATGTTTATCATCAGTCAATCCCATCAACCAAATAGGAGAGACATTAAAATAATTGGCTATTTTTAAAAGAGTACTTAATTTTACATCTTTAATACATGTATATTTAGAAATAGTTCCTTTAGACTTAAAACCTAATTCTTTAGCGAGAGATTCGTATGTCATATTAGAACTTTTGACTAATTCTTTAAATCTTTGAGCAAAAAGGTTTTCCAAAATAATACCTCCCAAATCTCAGTTTTCCTAAATTATAACATGTAAAATATTTTTTGTAAATATTCGTATTTCTGTTTTTTTGATAATTAACGACAAGAAACGACAAAATACGATAAAAAAATATTTTGGTTTGCTTTGAACCAAAAGGAAGTGTTTCAAATAGACGAACAGACTATACTTATTGATTTCAATAAAGTTAAAAAATATTCATAGAAAATTAAGAAAAAATAAATAGTATTATAAAAAAATCTATGGTATAATAAAACCGAAATAAAAATAAAAGAAAGGATGGTTTTTGATGAGTACTATTTTAAAATGTGAAAATCTGTGTAAAAAATTTGGGAAAAAGCAGATTTTAAATAATGTTTCATTAGAAATAAATCAAGGCGATATACTTGGATTTATAGGGCCAAATGGAGCAGGAAAAACAACAACAATCAAATTGATTTTAGGTTTACAAGGAATAACATCAGGAAAGGTAACAATAAATGGGTTTGATGTAGAAAAACAATTTACAAAAGCAATAGAAAAAGTAGGAGCAATTGTAGAAAATCCTGATATGTATATGTATTTAACAGGAAGAGCAAATTTGAAATTAGTAGCAAATTTATATAAAGGAATTACTACAGAAAGAATAGATGAAGTTGTAAAATTAGTTAAATTAGAAAATAGAATTGATGATAAAGTATCTAAATATTCTTTAGGAATGAGACAAAGACTAGGAATAGCACAAGCAATTTTGCATAAACCAAATTTACTTATTTTAGATGAGCCAACAAATGGATTAGACCCAGAAGGAATAAAAGAAATGAGAGAGCTTTTGATTGAACTTGCTCAAAAAGAAAATATGGGAATACTAATTTCTAGCCATAATTTAGCAGAACTTGATAACTTTTGCACAAAAGTTTGTATTATAAAAAATGGAAGTGTTATTGAAACAAGTGATATACAAAAAATAAAGCAATCAGATGATTTAGATACAAAAGTGTTTGAAGTAGATAATACGAAAGAGGTTGAAAAAATATTATTGGAAAATTCGGACAATAGGGACACTCCATTTCATCCGGATAATAATTCAACAGATAAAAAACTATTAGCCCAAAATGTAGAAATAATAAGTTCAACAAAATTTAAAGTTCATGCACAAAAAGAGAATATACCAGAGATTGTAAAAAAATTAGTAGAAAATGATATAAAAATTTATGAAATAGAAAAAGAAGAAAAATCATTAGAAGATGCATTTTTTGAAAAGACAGGGGGGAATGTAATTGGGTAAGCTTATAAAAAATGAATTAATAAAATTATTTAAGAAAAAAAGTATCTATATAGCACTAATTGTCGTATTAGGATTTATGATATTTAGTAATTTTATGTATAAAAGTACAAATAATGTAATGTATAATTCTTATATATATTCAGAACAAACTTTAAATTATCTACAAGAGGAGTTAGATAAGTTAGATCCTAAAAAAACAAGTGATATAGGAATGTATGTCGACATAAAATCACAAATTGAATTATATGAACTAATGAAACAATATGAAAATGGAAGTTGGCAACAACAAATAATAAATCAAGATTTACCAACTTATTTTAAAGAAAAATGTATGTATGAATATGGAGAAGAAAAAGATTTACAAAAAGCACAAGAAGCACAAAATAAAATTGATGAAATAAAACAAAAATTAGACACAGATGATTGGGAATATTTTGCACAACTTGAATTACAACAAGCAACAGAAAAATTAGCAAATATAGAAGAACAAATAAAAAATACAGATGACAAAAAAACATTATTAAGCTTAAATCAAGAAAAAGAAGCAACTTTGATAGATAAAACAATAGCAGAATACAGAATAAATAAGGGTATAAAATATGGTCAGGATTATTTAAATCAAGCAATAGAAGATTATAGATATGCAGCACAAGATATAGCAAGACTTGAAAGTTCAGAAAAAGAATTATCATATGAAGAACAAAAGAGGTATAATGAATCATTAAATTTAAGAGAAAAAAGTAAATATATTATAGAAAATAATGTAGATTTAAATGAAATGAATTTAAGAAGAGTTTTAGAAAACTTCTTTACTGAATATGGAATATTTGTAATAGCAATCCTTGTTATGATAGCAGGAACAATTGTAAGTGAAGAATTTAATAAGGGAACAATAAAATTATTACTAGTAAAACCATATTCAAGAACAAAAATCTTACTATCAAAATTTATAACATCAATGTTAATGATTATTTTTGTTGTACTAATTATGGGAATAATGCAATTATTTGTAGGAGGAGTAATATTTGGATTTGATAGTTTATCAGCTCCAGTGGTAGAATATAATTTTAACACAAATTCGTTACAAGAAATAAATGTTTTAGTATATTTCTTAATACAATTTTTAGCACAATTGCCAATGTTTATATTACTAGCAACACTTGCATTTGCATTAGGAACAATATTTGCAAACAGTGCACTTGCAATAACTATTTCATTATTAGGATATATTGCAGCAAATATTATAAATCAG
>ERZ1643246.3704-NODE-3704-length-12758-cov-6.118712_pt1 | contig 12758 bp, 12 predicted proteins | sample MGYA00579265_ERZ1643246 | MGnify/ENA primary metagenome ERZ1643246 (study PRJEB29033, sample SAMEA4952261) | chicken gut metagenome | biome: Broiler Chicken; feature: Gastrointestinal Tract; material: Caecum | place: Ireland | collected 2018 | study: Broiler... | reverse complement strand
GTCACCCCGGAGAATCAAAGTAACGCTGACAGCATCTACAACATCGCTCTGTATGGCACTTCCACTGGAACCGCCGATTGGTTTCCAGGAGCAGATGTGCCGTTTATCAGTGTAGATGGATTCTGCTCACCGGTGGGTGCAAACTGGGAAAGCATTGTGACCTCAGAGTTCGGTTACCGCAGAGATCCCTTCACCGGAGAAACAAGAGGACACAGCGGCATGGATCTGGCCGTTCCAACCGGCACTCCTATCCGGGCAGCTCTGCCGGGAACAGTCACCGTATCACAATACAACGCAGGTGGGTATGGATACTATGTGATGATCGATCATGGCAATGGTCTGTCAACGCTCTATGGCCACAACTCCAGACTGCTTGCTCAGGTTGGCCAGACCGTCGAGGCTGGGGATGTCATTGCTCTCTCCGGTTCCACCGGCCGATCCACCGGCCCTCACTTGCATTTTGAGGTTCGTGTGAATGGTGAGCAAACCGACCCACGTGCTTATCTGCCCACAGCAGGAGGATAAAATCATGAGATTAAAAATACAACTGCCGGCGATTGCCGGACAACTTCGCGTCGCTGATTGCGAGGCCGAGGGAATCGTCACATTGCCGGAGCAGGACTTCGAATCTTTTCTGCATTCGCCCTGGAAAAGTCCTCGGTGGACAGCGGAACATTCTCTGCTCAACGAGGACGGACACCGGCTCTACAGCGGCATCCTGATCCTTCGGGACGGCGGGATGGACGGAGTCTTCGCCTATAACCAGGGCAACCGCTTTGCCTATCTGCCCGGCGCACGGGCTGTTGTAGATTCGATTTTGCAACAGGCTGCGGACGAAATCATCCGGGAGGGCACCGAAAACACCAATGAAGGAAACTGGTGCTATTATTTCACAGAGCTTTTCGAGAAGATGCGGCTCGTCGTGGAGCCGGGCAACGGGACGGACAAAATGCTGCTGTCCCAGCTGGAACAGCGCCCGGAGAGCGTCGATGTGGTCATGACCGATGAGTGCTTCGATGTGTGTTTCTACCTGGGTTACTGCCGCAACTTTGCCGATGAGGGCGCTCCGTCCCCGTTGGCTGACCCGGAGAAAGCGGAGAAAATCGCAAAAAAACTGACCGAGTATCTCGCCCTGCATGATGGCAGCATGGAGCTGTATCAAGTTCTGCACAATGATCTTGGGTTGAGCCACCCGGAAATCGAGGCCATGGGATTCGACCTCCGGCATCGTTATGAGCCGGATCAGGCACAGCCCTCCGGCCCCGTGATGCAATGAGAATGGAGGATGGACATGGATAACCTTGATTCCAAGCAGCTCGCTTTGCTTTCTCAATTGGAGGAATTCAGAAAAAGACATGAGAGTAAAAGCGAACCTTCTGATTGGGCCATCCGTATGTGTCAGGCGATTGTAGCTCACAGTATGGGGTTCACTGATCGGAACCAGTGGACTGACCAGCTGAAAAAGCAGAGCGAAACCCTGTTCAGTTTTCAGTGGACAGCAGGCAGTGTCAGCGACCATGTCATCCGATGGTGCAAAGAAACCGGCCACGATTGGCAGTACAGCCATCTGGGTGAACTGCAGGTGTCCAGCGGCGGCGAGTGGCGACGCATCGACTATGAGTGCGATTCAAACTCGCAGACCAGAGTGTTTCTCACTCCAAAGCCTCTGCCTGAAAATGAGCTGAAAGCACTCGCTGAGGAACCTGCCATCCGACTGAGAGATCTGGTGGATCTCGGTCTGCCAGATCATGATGTGTATCTGGTTCACTCATCCGCCGATGTCGGATGGGTTCCTGCGGCAGACCTGTCCCAGCTGAGTGACCGTGGGAAGGCACAGTTCGCCGAAGTCCTGGATGCCAAGGTCGCCGCTGTTCGCCCCGGCCCCTACGGAACAGAGTTGGTTCTTGACGGAGTCGATCCACAGCTGCTGACGCAGTATGACGAGGCAATTGCGGATTGTGCCAGAGCAGAGTCTGCAATGAAATTTTTTATGTAATGGAGGTTGACGATGAAAAAAACAAGCATCAGCATCGATATGGAAGCGGAAAAGCTGCGGGCACTCCGGTTCTATACCGAGAAGAAAGAAACGACTTTGGAAACGGAGCTGGAGGACTTTCTCGCCAAGCTCTATGAGAAGTATGTCCCGTCTCAGACCCGTGAGTACATCGAGAACATGGAGGAACCTGCTGAACCCACTCGCTCCCGGACCAAGCGCCAGCCACGCACTCCGACCGATACGCCCGCTCCGGTGAGTGAGGAGGCGATGTAAATGGACTCGGTCTCTATCGAACTCTGGCTGGACAAGAGACAACTTGCCGCACTGGAGCAGGCTCTGGCTGAAGATGGGACCACCGTTGAACGAGCCATGCAGGATCGCCTCAACGAGCTCTACGACCAGCGTGTTCCACTTGAGCAGCGAGAGAAGATCCGGCAGGCGCTGGATGCTGAGCAGCTTGAGAGCCAGCGAAGCGCCGAAGCCAACACCCGGTACGCCGGGTTCCACATCACAGAGAATGGGCGGGAACACTATCTCGCCACCAAAAGCGGCCAGGAATTTTTGGATATGGCGATCCTCATGCGGCGCTATGTGCGCGGCACATTCGGCAACAAGGAAAAAGGATTCGCCCAGTGCATCTATGGTGCAGAGGAAATTTCACCTCAGCAGTTTGAGCAGCTGGCCGCATGGAGGCTGGAGAATCTCGGTAAAGTCACCGGCCTGGTGGAGATCAACTTCGACAAGAGCCTGTTCTCTGCCCTTAATATCATGGATGGCTGGCAGTGCTTCCGGCTCAAAGATGTCTCCTCTGCCGCCTACTTTGCGGACAAGAGTGGCCATGTTAACAAGGATGTGCGGTGGAATATTTTCCTCTCTCGGCTGGATGGCAAGCAGCTCACCAGCCACACGCAAGCCCCGGTTGAGCTCCACGGCTCACGCAGATTGCATCCAGAGGAGATTGTTTTTTCCGACGAGATCTCTGAAATCGATGGGCGCTTGAACTTCTACCTGGACTGCTCCTTCAATCCCGACGAGGTCTTCGGTACCCATGTGGATACGACGGACAACGGCAACTGGCTCAACATCTACGCCGAGTACGATCTGGAAACCGGTCAGGTCTGCGATACCCTCAGCGTCATTCTCTGCCGCGAGGACGGCAGTGACCACGAGATGGTGTACCAGCTCGATGCCGGCGAAAAAGGTGCTGTCCTGGAAAAGATGGAGCAATACTGTCGAGCCAAACACGGTCAGGCTCTGGAGGAGTTTGCGGCCGAGATCGAAGCGGATATCACAGCGATGGAAACGCCACAGATGTGATTGGGCCGGAACCGCCCTGTTGGCCCGCTGTGCGCCTCTGTGGGCCGTTTTCCCGGTGGGGTGGCATCCGTATCCCTCTGACGCCCCGGAACGCCGTGTGCGGGCTTTGTGCCGGAGCGTTGCAGGGGATAGAAATCGCCTCTGGAATGTATGTCGGGTTCCACACCATAGCAGGGGAGTGAACCGAGGGGTTGAAAACGGTGCAGGATAAAGCGCGGGGGCCACAGAGCGCCCCCCGCACGGCTCACACCGCCCCGCAATGCGGGTCGGGGAACGATTTTGCGGGGGTCAAATTTTGGGTGCTGGGGTCATGCCGGGGTTTACACTGTGAAAAAAAGCCCGTGTCCCAACGGGTTCAAAGGTTTCATAACGGGGACATCCCCATATTTTCAGCCCGTCTGCGGAAAGCAGGCGGGCTATTTTTGAGGAGGATTCAAATGGCAAGAGAAAAAATCAAGTTCGGGCTGCGGATCAGCCCTGAAACGCAAAAGCTCGTGCGGGATCTCTATCCCCGTGACAACTGTCAGAGCCAGAACGAGTTCATCGAAAAGGCCATCCAGTTTTATGCCGGATATGTTTCCGGACAGGAGGCTATCAATTATCTGCCGCCTGCTCTGGTGTCTGCTATCCGTGGAACGATCCAGAGCAGCGAAAACCGGATTGCAAGATTGCTTTTCAAGTTGGCGGTGGAGACGAGCATGATGATGAATGTGCTGGCATTCGCTACCGACATCAACACAGAGCAGCTGGATGCACTCCGCGCACGCTGCATTAAGGATATCAAAAAAACCAACGGGATGATCTCCTTCAAGGATGCGGTGGAATTCCAGAAAGAGAAACCACAGTGATAAAAGGCGGTGACGCTCTGTGCCAAAAGTTATCTTCAAGTGTCCGCATATCAAGGGTGGCACAGAGCGTGCCGCCTCCCATCTGCAAAACTATGTGGAGTACATGTCAACACGCAAAGGCGTGGATAAGATCGACCCAAGTGAATCCGTGCTTCCAGCTACCAAGGGGCAGCGTCAAATGGTTGCGCAGATCTTGCGTGACTTTCCACTCAGCCGCGGAATGTTCGAGTACGAAGACTACCATGCGTCACCTACACGGGGGAATGCGTCCGAATTCATTACTCGTGCGCTGGAAGAAAACTATGACCGAATCGGAAAGCGTGAGAACTATCTCAAGTACATCGCTATGCGTCCTAACGCGCAGCGTATGGGTCCACACGGATTATTCACCGGCTCCGATGATCACCTCGTACTCTCACAAGTTGCGGACGCGGTAGCACACCATCCGGGAGTTGTGTGGCTGCCTATCATCTCTCTGCGTCGTGAAGATGCCGCTCGTCTCGGTTACGACAATGCGGAACGCTGGAAGGATCTGCTTTCTGGTTATGCCACAGAAATAGCGAAAGCAATGAAGATCCCCTGGGCCAACTTCCGCTGGTATGCGGCCTTTCATAATGAGTCTCATCATCCTCATATCCACATGGTCTGCTACAGCACCGATCCCTCCAAAGGGTTCCTGACCAAGCAAGGCATTGCGGACATCAAAGCTGGTTTGGCAAAGGAGATTTTTCATCAGGAGCTGACAGAACTCTATCAAAAGCAGACGCAACGCCGAGATGAATTGAATGTTGATACCCAGACCATTCTATGTGAGCTTATTGAGCAAATGTCATCCGGAACAATCCAGAACAAGCGCATTGAGGAGCTCATGAGCTACTTGGCTGACCGCCTGCGGTTTTTGTCCGGTAAGAAACAGTACGGATACCTCAAGGCACCTCTCAAAGCGGTTGTGGATGAGATCGTGGATGAACTCGCAAAGGATTCTCGTGTCGCATCCGCTTATGATCTGTGGTACGAGCTACGAGAAGAAGTCCTTCACACCTATAAGGATGATTTGCCAGAGCGGTTACCGCTCTCTCAGCAGCCTGAATTTAAGAAAATAAAAAATATCGTTATTGCGGAAGCAGCAAAATTAAGTGAGCGACAGCAAATATTTGCTCCCGACGATCAACAGGAAGTTAATCTTCCATCCACACAGGAGGATCTGCCTTCCTCCGACCAGCTTTCATTGTTGTTAAATGTTGAAACCGACGCTCCTCCAGAACCATTCCATAAGGAATCATCTGATGCAGGTGTGTACATGGATTGGAACGAAAGATATCGCAAGGCCCGACGCTGTCTGTTTGGAAGTAAAGATCAACCCCAGGATTTCAAACTTGCCTTTGCATTATTCGAAAAAGAAGCTCAAAAAGGTAATGCATTGGCCATGTATGATTTAGGCCGTATGCTCACGGATGGTCTGGGTCATGAAATAGATATGCAAGCTGCTCATGAGTGGTACGCTAATGCTCTAACTGCATTCCACGCTGTGGAAGAACAGAAGAAAAACCGGTATGCAGAATACCGTATTGGCAAGCTCTATGCCGCAGGACTCGGCTGTGAGCAAAACTATTACAAAGCGGCCCATTGGTTCCAGCTCTCTGCAAAAGAAGAATACAAATACGCACAATATTCCCTGGCTGGACTTATTCGCCGTGGATATGGTGTGGAGCAAAATGACCGATTGGCATTGGAGCTGTATACCCGTGCTGCACAGCAGGATTTTCCCTATGCTGCATATGAATTGGGGCGAATGTACCGGGACGGTGTTGGCTGCTCAAAAAGCGATGCGGAATCTAATGTTTGGTATCGGAAAGCCTTTGACGGTTTTCTTGGCTTGGAGGCGCAGAGTCACGATGATAAGCTACAATACCGCATTGGCTGGATGATGCTCCACGGTGTAGGAACCGAAAAAGATGAGTCATCTGCAAAAGAATGGTTTGAAAAAGCTGCAAAGCTTGGTAATCCTTATGCACAGTATCAGATGGCTCAGATAATCCTAAATGATTCATCTTCTCCGCATACACAGATATCTCAAGCGATCATGTGGCTGTCAAAAGCAGCTGCCGCAGGCCAAGATTGTGCCCAATATGCACTTGGTAAAATCTATCTGAACGGTCATGGAATAGGAAAAGATATTCAAAAAGCGGTGGAACTGTTTACTCTTGCAGCGGAGCAAAAAAACAGTTTTGCCGCTTATGCTTTAGGCAAACTATTTCTTTCTGGTAACCCAACTTTACCAAAGGAGCCAGCCACTGCACTAAAATGGCTTACGATTTCTGCTGAACTCGGAAATCAGTTCGCCCAGTATCAACTTGGTAAGCTTCTTCTCCAAGGGGAGGAAGTCCCAAAGAACGTGGAATCTGCCGTCCGCTGGCTCACCACTGCCGCAGAGCAAGGAAATCAATATGCACAATACGCGCTCGGAAAGCTATACCTGTTGGGCAAGGTAGTTCCTCCAGATCGTGAAGCCGCAACTAAATGGTTTCGACTGGCTTCGGATCAAGGGAACGAATATGCCCATTACTTCCTGGAACACATGGATGACCGTTTGGGACCACCGCCGGCAGTTGCAGTCATATCATTGTTTCACCACTTGGCCAATATTTTCCGTGATGAGAACCAACGACTTCCCTCTGGCGGTTTCCGTGCAGTAGTAGATCGAAAGCTGATGAGAAAGATCAAGGCGAAGAAAATTGCTCAGGGTCATAAAGAAGATGACCATGAGCCAACGATGACCCTATGATAGGAGGTTTTTTCTTGAAAAAGCGTAAGGGTACCAAGTCTTCTGCTTATACACTGATACAAATCAAGCCCCGTCGTCCTGCTCAGGTACAGCAGGTTCGATACCATCGCAAGACGCGCAGCCGTCACCGCTGACATTGAGGTACTACTATGCCTTACATACATTTTACTGATGAACAAAAATTCCGCGCCAATTCTGTTGATCTGGTGGAATTCCTGTATCGGCAGGGGGAAAAGCTGATTCCGTCAGGCCGTGAAAAACGGCTGGCCTCTGACCACAGCATCACGGTCCGCGGGAATGAATGGTTCGACCATGCCACAGAACAAGGTGGCCATGCGATATCATTCGTACAGCAATTCTATAATCTGAGCTACCCAGAGGCCGTCAAGAAGCTCCTTGATGGTGAATGCGGCGTAAACTATACTCTGGCTGATCCTGAGCCTGCGGATGTGCCAAAAGAATTCTCGCTTCCGCCGGCGAGTTCTACCATGCGACGTATGTATGCATACCTGCTTCAGCAACGATTGATAGCTTGGGATGTGATCAACGCCTTTGCGAAAAAAGGGCTGATCTACGAAAGCTGCGAAAAGTCAAAGGACCAGACAAAAGAATACCACAATGCTGTGTTCGTTGGATTTGATGAACATGGCGTTGCCCGTCACGCACACAAGAGAGGGATCTATACCCAAGGAAAAAGCTTCCGTGGAAATGTGGTTGGATGTGATCCACGATATAGCTTTCACTGGACAGGTAGCAGCAACAAGCTCTATGTATTCGAGGCTCCCATTGACATGATGGCGTTCATCACCCTTTATCCGGATGACTGGCAGAGCAACAGTTATGTAGCCTTATGCGGTACCGCTGAGCATGCCATGCTGTGGATGCTGGAGCAGAACCCGCAGCTTGAAAAAGTGATCCTTTGCCTGGATCATGATGCGCCAGGGATTGAGGCCACCGGCCGACTCACTGATATTCTTCATGAACACAGTTATTCGATGGTAGCTCCGCTCCAATCCGCCCACAAGGACTGGGACGAGGATCTGAAAGCGCAGTGTCGCATGGCTGCCCAGCCTGCAGAGGAGCATCCGCAGGCAGTTGTCAAAGGAGAAATCTGCAATCGCATCGGTGAAAAATGTACCAGCATACAGGCCGACCGTGTACCCCGGCAGATACTGGATCTTCTCCGGCAGTATCGAAGCCATCTCCAAGGCGGAAGAACCGAGCAGGCTATGGATATCATGGAGCAAATGTCTGCCAGCGCACTGTCTGTGGTGCTTCAAGAGTGTAAGCAACTGGGTTCGCTGGTCGCAGTAGATAAGGCAGCTCTTCTCCTTCAAGATCAAATCCTGCCCCACCAGAATAGAGGGGCCATTCATAATCGCACCGATAGGATTGCATCTGAAATACAAGGTGTGCTGAGCAAGGCGCAGGCAACAGGAGTCCGCAGCGTAGACCAGAAAAAAGATGTTGCCCGTGCATGGCTTAATCTGGCCATATCCTGTGCGAAAATTCCGGTTAAGCATGCTGCCGATCAGCTTGTCATGGATCAGAAACAACAAGTTGAACGTGGGCAACGGATGTGAGGTAGCCTTATGGAAACAGAAGGGGGACAGATCACTAATCCGTCCCCCTTCTTCGGAACAAATTCCTTTTTCGGTTTCTATACCCCTCCCGCCCCCGTTTATCAGCGAGGCGGACAGTTTCCTTGCCGCAGTCTGGACAATGCTCTGGATTCTCTTGTGACTAAAATAAAAAGTAGCAATGATCACATGTATAAATCAATGTAATCACCTCATCCAAAAGTGAAAGGAGGAAACCTATTGTCTTCCATTATGATTTTGATCGCGGTCTCCGGAGCAATGTTCCTGGTGATCGGCGGTCTTGCTTTTGTTTCGAATTTTTATACCTTGGATGGAATCAAATCCCGAACAGTGGGCGATGGACAGCATGGTAGTGCCCGCTGGGCGACCAAGCAGGAAATCAAATCCACCTACGCACATATTCCCTTTGAGCCGGAACTGTGGCGACAGGGCAAAAATCTACCGACAAAGCAAGGGCTGATTGTTGGGTGCGAAGGCCCAAAGGGACATGTCACTGCACTGGTAGACACCGACGATATCCACGCGCTCGTCACGGCAGCCAGCGGTGCCGGTAAGACTGCTTTTTTTCTTTACCCCAATATCGAATATGCGCTTGCCACCGGTATGTCTTTTCTCTGCACAGACACCAAGGGCGATCTGTTCCGAAACTATGCTGGAATTGCGAAAGACAACTATGGCTTTCACACCTCGGTTATCGATTTACGAAACCCTCTGAAATCCGATGAGGATAATCTGCTTCATCTCATCAACAAGTACATGGATATCTACAAGGCGGACCCCAGCAATCTGGCCGCAAAAGCCAAATCAGAAAAGTACGCTAAGATTCTTGCCAAAACGCTGATCAACACCAGCGGTGGTGACAGTGCCCAGTATGGTCAAAACGCCTTCTTTTATGACTCAGCAGAAGGACTGTTGACTGCCATGTTTCTGCTGGTGGCGGAGTATCTGCCCACTGAAGATGCGGACGGCAACCCAATTGAGCAGCGGCACATTGTGTCCGTCTTTAAATTGGTACAGGAGTTGCTGGCTCCCAGCCGTGTGAAAGGCAAGAATCAATTCCAGCTTCTGCTGGAGAAGCTTCCGGAAAATCACAAAGCCAAGTGGTTTGCCGGTTCCGCACTTAATACGGCGGAACAGGCTATGGCCTCTGTTATCTCCACTGTACTCTCCCGGCTGAACGCCTTCCTCGATTCTGAAATGGAACAGATCCTTTGCTTCGGAACTTCTATTGACGCGGAAGTTTTCTGTAATGAAAAATCTGCTATCTTCATTGTGCTTCCCGAGGAAGACCAGACCAAGTATTTCATGGTATCCCTGATTCTGCAGAACCTGTACCGGGAGATCCTCACCGTCGCAGATGAGAACGGTGGTCGACTGAAAAATCGTGTGGTTTTCTTTGCGGATGAGCTGGGTACCTGCCCGCCCATCCAGTCACTGGAGCTGATGTTCTCAGCATCCCGTTCCCGAGGCTTAATGCTTGTTCCCATCGTTCAGTCAATCACCGGCCAGCTTCAGAAAAACTATGGTCCCGAGGGTTCGCAAATTATTGTGGACAACTGCCAAGTGAACCTGTATGGAGGATTTGCTCCTGCCAGCAAGACTGCTGATGAGCTCTCCAAATCTCTCGGCAGCCGAACTGTAATGTCTGGTTCTATTAGCCGAGGGAAAAACGATCCCTCCCAGAGCCTTCAGATGATTGAACGCCCCCTTATGACCCCCGACGAACTCAAGTCAATGCGTAAAGGAAGTTTTATCGTAGCAAAGACAGGCGTCCATCCAATGAAGTCTCAACTCCGTCTGTTCCTGGATTGGGGTATCCGCTTCGGAACACCATATGAGATGCCGGAGAAGGCGCAGCGGCCAGTAGCCTATGCAGACAAGCAAACCTTAGAAGAAAATATCATCCGAAGCCAGTACGCCTCTCAGATTGAGGATGATGATCCGGGTTCCGACTCGATGGCTGGTGGAGTTACTCAAGGAATGCAGGCAGGGGCTGATCCCAAGCGCCCACGGCCGATGATTCGTACACAGTAAGGAGGTGCCTATGAGTTACTATAGCCTTATCTATTCTTCTGATCTGGAGCATCGCGCCAGGACAGTATACATGTACCTCAAGGATCGCGCCGATTTAGATGGCCGCTGCTGGCCGGCAATCAAAACGATTGCAGCAGATCTTGGATTGTCACGGTCAACGGTCAAGAGGGCTCTGGATGATCTAATCCGCGTCGGACTGCTCGAAAAAGAACCACGCTGGAGGGAGAATGGGAGTTACACATCCAATCTCTATCGGCTCACCTGATCAGAAAAAGAAAAGCAGACTCTTCCCACCAAGGGGAGAATCTGCTCTTTTGATGAACTGAGGATAGGTTCATGGTGAACCACCCAGAAGGGAACACTCTATAATTTTATTTAATTCAGAAAAGAACAAATTCTATCACTACAACACTTAACAACATATACAGAATGTGAAATAAGCAAAGAATTGCTGTTATGAAACAGCGGCAGAATTTGTATGGTGACTGAACTCACATTTCCAGCAAAGGTTCCTTCATCAACCGCTCAATCATCAGTTTCTGGATATTCATTTCTTCGGTATGATCAAAGTATGAATTTTGGGGGTCGGCCCAAGAATCCAAATAGCCTTTGTATTTTTCTCCGTATCCCCGTTCCTGTAAGATGCTGTAAATGTTATCAACACCCTGCTGAAGCTCATCTGTTACCCCATGCGCCTCGGATAATACACGGTCAATTTCAGAATAAATATCCGATGCAGAAGGGTCGATGGTCCAGTTGGAAGGATCTTTTGCGGCAAATGCGGAAAATGTGTCTTCTCCCAACACGTTTTTTAGAGTGCGGTCAAGTCTATCGTTAGAAAAAAATTCGCTGTATCGGTTCTCGTTAATATGAGCGATCCCGTCTTGAAGGAACTGCTCTCTGTCCTTTTGGGCTTTCTCATAAGACGAAAGAACGCTTTCCATGGTCTGTCCTTCTGATAATGCAACCTTTCCATCCAGAATATCCTGATAGCCTTGGATGGTTTGATCCCATTCCTGCAACTGTTCCTTGAAGTCCGAAAGTTCTTGCTCATATCCTTCAGATATTGTCAAGTACATCTTGGTATTATGCAAATATAGTTCCAACACGCCGGTTGGCAGTTCTTCCAAAGGAGTGGCTTCATTGGTTTTTACATAGGTGTCTCTGCGAATTTGCGCAGACTTGGACAAATCTTCTAACCGCTCATCACTTGTTTGATTGGCCACAATCTGGTTTGAGACCTTTTGAAGTGCTGTTTGAGGTTTTTCGGCGGTCGATAAAATACCAGAGTTTGCAGCAAACAGATTGCGGTTTTGAAAAACGCCGTTGTTTTGAAAAACACCGTTGTTACTCAAAAAGGAAAACGCCGTATTTGATAGGTACATTATTCCATCCTCCCCACATGGCTGTACACACCCTGTTAATATGAATTTTAACTGCACAATAAATGTTTATGCTTTCATATCCATAGTCCCTTGCTTGTATTCCTCCAAAATACTGGTATCAAACTTTTGACCAATCTCCCAGCCGGGAATACGGGAACGGACAAAATCATAGAGACGATAGGCCTCATCCCTGTGCATTTGATTCAATGTCCAGCCAGCATTGGCGCGGTCTGAGACGGGGACTTGCTTATAATAGGACTTGATGAAATTTCCCAAATCATTGCCGTCAGGCCCGGACATCCCATAATACTTTTTCATGTGCTCCAAAGCTATATCCCGTACCGCCTGCTCTGCTTCTTTGGATACGGGGATGATGTGAAAGTCCGCTGCGGTCATGCCTGTAATATCCAGTCCGTCATCAGGCGCATTAGGATCTGATACCGCAGCACCGTTTGGATACTTTGGCTGTGTGACCCCACGCTGATACTGATCTGCGTTCATCAGCATACGCGCCATATCTGTGATGGTCATGCTGTTTCATCTCCTTTTACACATAAAACGGCTGGCAAAAGATAATGAACAAAAAGACACTTCTCTCAAATCATCTAATTGCCGACTGAATATATTTGATCAGAGCTGCCGTATCTCCAGCGATGCCCAAATAGGAGTCGGAAAGGTTATATTTTTTCCCAAACTGCTGCACAAGGGTGCGCATATCGGAGAGCTTTGCGTTGAAGTCCGCCATAAAAGCGTCCTTGCTGCTGCAATCCAGATTGGCAAACAGGTCGGAAA
>ERZ1643246.3703-NODE-3703-length-12764-cov-11.619246_pt1 | contig 12764 bp, 11 predicted proteins | sample MGYA00579265_ERZ1643246 | MGnify/ENA primary metagenome ERZ1643246 (study PRJEB29033, sample SAMEA4952261) | chicken gut metagenome | biome: Broiler Chicken; feature: Gastrointestinal Tract; material: Caecum | place: Ireland | collected 2018 | study: Broiler... | reverse complement strand
CCCTAGGATTCACACTTTTATTATTTAAAGTGTCAACCCTAAGGGGTATTGTACGGTTTTAATCGCAAGTTTAGGCGAGCAATCGAAAAATGGCTGGCTGATCTGAACTATGTCAGTCGCTTAGACGTCAATTACAGTCGCATTCCGATCCAAGCGATGCGGACCTTGCTGAATCAAGCCAACTAAGCTAATGATTTAAATAATATATAAAAGGACCCGCCAAAATCGACGAGTCCTTTTTATCTGGTTAGTTATTATCAGCCTTTTTTAATGCTGCCGCTCATGGCATCCCCATAGATCGGCGTTGGCAGGCCAAAGCCACCGGCAACCGTAATCAGCTCACCCGTGACATAACGCGCCTTATCGCTGGCCAGGAAGGCAACCATATTGGCGATATCCACTGGCTTAACGACCTCATTTAATGGTACGTGTTTCAAAAAGCCATCCAAGAAGCTCTTTGACATGTTCTGCAAGGCGCCATCCGTACCGACAAAACCAGGCAGTACCGCGTTGGCCCGAATCTTATCACGCGCATACTCAACGGCTGTCTGTTTGGTCAGCGAGTTGATGGCTGCTTTTGAGACACCATATGCCAAGCGACTGATATCTGGCGTCGTACCGGCAACTGATGAAATATTGATAATGTTGCCGCCGCTTTCCTGCTCGCGCATTACTTTAACGGCATATTTGGAAGTGTAATAAACGCTTGCGATATTTTTGTCAACGATATCAAAGAAGGTCTGACTGTCGCCATCAACCAAAGTCGTATCTTTTTTAACATCCGTCGTGCCAAAGTTATTGACCAGAATGTCCAAATGACCCGCGTCTTGCACTACTTCTTGAATCATGGGCGCATAGGTTGCAAAGTCAAACGCATCATAAAAAACGCTGCGGAAGTTTTCGTTTTGCTCGTGCAGGCGTGCCGTCAACTGACGGTTCTTTTCACTGTCCCGCACAGCCATATAGACAATGGCCCCCTGCTCAACCAGCTTTTCGGCAATTGCCAGGCCAATGCCGCGACTGGCTGCCGTAACGATCGCCGTTTTATTTTCCAAGTCTTTAGTCATCATAAATTCCTCCTTATCCTTGCAGACAGGTAATCAACAACAACTTTTAAGGATATCCTAGGACGGCATTGAGCGACTTCTCGTCAAATAAACCGTCTTTTTGATATTGGAGAAAAGTATAACATCTTTAATAAAATAACAACTTAATTTTTGTAAAATTCGATAAAAATATACTTTAGATTAACTAATTTTAATGAATGTTTCTTAAAAAGCGATTTCATTTGTGCTATATTTTTTCGTGGCCAGACGGACTGCATTTTGTTTTTTCGCCATAAGTTGATTATTAAGTAATTCATTATTTAACGATTGATTGATAGCTGTTATCAAAATGGCAACCAATCAGAATGCCACAATAACAAAGACAGAAATTCGAAAAGGGGATTGTATCTTGAAAGAAATTGACGCAAGCGAAATTCTGCACCGGCCCTTTGCCTCAAACTTTTTAAAAAGGATTGGACGCGGCACCGCTGTTGGAATGGCAACTGGTCTGATCGTAACCACGTTTCGCAAAATCATCGACGATACGCTGCAAGGACTCAATGTTATCTATCCTTATATGCGAACTCATTATCTAATGCTGGGCGTCTATCTGATCGGTACGCTTATTTTATGGCTGATAATGGCGCGTCTGTTGAAAAATCATCTGTTTGACATCGTTGGTTCGGGAGTACCGCAAGTTGAAGACGTTTTACATGATGAACATTGGATGTCTTGGTGGTCAGTGCTATGGCGCAAATACTTGATTAGTCTAATGGCAATCTGTCCAGGATTGTTTCTTGGCCGAGAAGGACCCTGTATTCAGATGGGAGCGGCAGTTGGTCAGGGGCTGGCGGAAAAATGCTTCAAATCGTCTCGCCACGAAACTAAGGTCATAATCGCCTGTGGCATTGCGGCTGGACTTTCCGCGGCATTCTCCGCTCCATTGGCCGGTGCGCTTTTCCTGCTTGAAGAGATTACCTATACGTTTGAGTCGCAAACCTGGCTGACGGCATTAACCGCAGCCATCGCTTCCGATCTCGTCACCCTGCTCTTTTTTGGCACGTTTGGCACGCGACCATGCATGTGGCTGCCCGTTACCTATCGTCTGCCACCGGCTACCTATCTTCCCTTGGCTTTGTTTGGCATCTTGCTGGGCATTCTGGCTTGGTTTTACCAATATTGTCTGATTAATATTCATTGTTGGTATGGCAAGATTTCCTGGCTGCCAAGAAATCGGCGCTCGATCATCCCCTTGCTGCTGGTGGTTCCAATCGGTTTGTGGGATGCCAGCATGCTGGGCGGCAGTCATGTTTTCGTCGAGGTTATCGCCCAGCTGCCACGTCATGTACACGGGTTTCAAGCGATGATGATGCTTTTGGGAGTTTATTTTATAATTCGATTCGTTTTTTCGATGATTTCTTATGGTGCCGCAGTACCAGGCGGGATTTTCATGCCGATTCTGGTACTGGGTGCGATCTTGGGTGGTTTTGCTGGCTGCTTGATGATCCGCTTTGGTCTCATTCCTGCCAAAGCCTACATCAATCTGGTGGTCATTGGTATGGCTGCTTATTTTGGCGCAATTGAAATGGCCCCGTTTACCGCCATCTGTCTTTTGACTGAAATGGTCGGCACGATTCAGCAGATTCTGCCAATGCTGCTGGTTACGTTCATTGCCTACACAGTCAACGATCTGTTAGGGGGACGGCCAATCTATGGCGCGCTGCGTGAACAGATGGCTCCCCAGGCTGCCCAAGAACGGAATGCCAAAACCGGCCAACCTTAATTATTGAATTAATTTGTTTGGTCTCATTGCAAATAATCAACCAATCGACTTTAGATATTTAACAAATGAAAGTCATCAGAAATTTTTTAAAAAAGTTTTTGATGGCATTTTTTGTTCATTTTCTAGTTCACCACTAAACAAAAACGACACTTGTTTCAAAGAGCAAGCGCCTAAAGTAATTGAAAAGCTTTACGAACGTTCGCCTGCCTGGATAATCAAATTCTTGTTCAATTGCTCAGTTGAAAATTCTCGAACGTTCGTTGCATTTTAACGTTATTGTTCGTGATTCATTCGATAAACAAAGTAATTTTAGACAGATAGTACGGTTTACAAACTAACGATAACAGGATATGATAATGCCACGTTCGAACGGAGAGTTGATTTTACATTTGGCAAACAGAGAAAGAGGCTAAAATTATGGTTCAATTTGACACGATCGAAACTGCACTGCAACAACTGCAAAACGGTGGCTACGTAATTCTTTCCGACAATGAGGATCGCGAAAACGAAGGCGATCTGGTGGCTTTAGCTGACCGCATCACTCCCGAAACGGTCTACGAAATGCTGCACGAAGCCAATGGTCTGATGTGCGTGCCAATCACCATCCAACGAGCACATGAACTGGGCTTTACCAAGATGGTTGAACACAGTACTGATCCTCACCAAACGCCATTTATGACGACTACGGATGGTACTTTTGAGGCAACCGGCGTCACGACCGGCGTTTCCGCATTTGACCGCGCTGCTACGATCAACCGCATTGCCAACCCAGCTGCCAAGCCAACCGACTTTAATCACCCTGGCCATATCCAGCCGCTTTATGCTTTGGACGGCGGGCTGCGCAAGCGAATCGGCCATACTGAGGCTTCTGTTGACCTGGCATATCTGACGGGCGCTGAACCGGCTGCGGTAATCATTGAAGTGCTTAAAGAAGATGGCCACATGGCTCGCCGTGACGATTTGGCAAAGATGGCTAAGCGCGTCAACGTTCCTTACATTACCATTAATCAAATCATCGAATACATGGACGCTCACAACATCAAGGAAGCCAGCGACCTGCAAGCTGCCCCGGTTCAAGGCTAATCCAACTCGCTACTGACTAGGTCTCGTTATTAAAATAAAACTCCCCGCTTGACTGCGAGGAGTTTTGTTGTATTTGAGGAGATATTGATACTATTTCAGCATACTTGAGCAAAATGATCTCAGCCCACGATTTTTGATCTTTTGCATATGCTGCTTTTTTAAGGAAAAATGTCAATTAAGGAGATCAATCAAGACTGTTTTAAGCGCCCCAGACTTCTTCGGCAATGCTCTTGACTAAGGCAATCTTAGCCCACTGCTGTTCTTCAGTCAGAATGTTGCCTTCTTCAGTTGAAGAGAAGCCACATTGCGTACTCAGGCATAGTTTGTCCAGATCATGATACTGTGTCGCTTCTTGAATCCGGTCCAAGATTACTTGACGATCTTCCAATTCACCAGATTTAGAGGTTAGCAGACCCAGCACCACGTATTTATCAGCTGGGACCTTCGCCAAGGGTTCAAAACCGCCTGCCCGCTCTGAATCGTATTCCAGATAAAAGGCTGCCACGTTTTCTTTTGCCAATACATAGTCAGCAACGGGACCATAACCGCCCTTGGTTGCCCAGGTGGAGTGGTAGTTGCCACGGCAGACATGTGTAGTCACTACCAAATCAGCTGGCAGGTTTACCAAAGCATCATTGTTGATCTTTAAGAGTTGTTCTTGCAACAGTTCACGGCTTTGACCATCTTCTGCAAACACATGCCAGAATTCGTCATCAGCAATTGATCCCCAAGTACAGTCATCTAGTTTCAAGTCACGACAGCCGGCATCATATAAAGCCAAAATCAGATCATGGTAAGCTTGCGAAACGTCTTTGGCCAATTCTGCCTTGGATGAGTAAAATTCAGCGATGGCCTCGCTCTTCCCCTCACCCAGTACTAATTCTTCATAACATTGAGCTGGTGCTGGAATACTTTGGCGAGGAATCAAATCCGTGCCATCCGTTAAGCTCTTAAGGTACTCGAAGGCTTCCAGGTCGGGGTGCGTACCGTTAAAGCGAACCTTGCCTTCAACCTGAGCAGAATCAGCCCGCGTTTCTTCATCGTGGAAAAAGTAGCCATGCTCTGGATTCGTGTGTGCGATCCCGTCAAAGCCCCAGAACGTGTCCAGATGCCACCAAGAACGCCGGAACTCACCATCAGTAACCGCGTGCAGTTCAGCTTGTGCCTGTTTTTCGACCAGCGCCTTGATACACTTGTCTTCAACGGCTTTCAGTTCGTCATGGTCAATTTCATGGTTGGCAAATTTTTCCCGAGCTGCCTTCAGTTCGGCTGGACGCAGGAAACTACCGACAATGTCATAACGGAATGGTGAAGTCGTGCGGTTGGTAAAAGTTAAAGTTTGTGCTTGCGTCATATGTGATAACTTCCTTTCGAAAATGCTTGTTTGGCAGGACTTCTCAGGAAATTAAAAATCCCTGGGAAAAGCACATCCTGCACTTTCTCCCAGGGACGTTGACTGCTTATTCAACGTGTTACCACCCTGATTCAGCTAGACCTCACAATCTAGCCCTTACTGAGTACTCTAAAAATTAGAAGACCCGGACCGTGATATCGGACGTCACCCCGCGGCCGGCTTACCAAACGGCTCGCCCGCCGACTTGCTCCAAGACCATCTTCATCGCGTTTCACGATCCCGGCTCTCACCTAACCCGGTTCTCTTTAAAGGCTGCCCACGACTACTCATCTCTTCTAAGCAATTTCTAATTTTATTGTGATTATAATAATTGGCATAACGATAAATGTCAACCATTTTTCTGGAATTTATTAGATTTTATCAAGAAAAGATTAAGAAGCTTTAATTTAGCGACGATGTTTTATGGTTTAGGACGCGTGCATCATGATAAAGTCGAATCCTCGCGTTGGTAAAATAGCGTGGGCAAATACCAATGGCTTGGCCCCGCATCCAATCAGATAGCGTGGCTTCGGGCGTCGCGCATTAACTGCCTTAACGGTTGCCTTAACGACTACCTGAGGCTTGCTCATCATGTTGCCATTGTATTGCTTGTGCATCCCTTCAGCGACCTTGCAGTCTTTTCATGCCATAATTGTACAATTTGAGATTGCCATTTTTGTACATTTTGAGGTTGCCTTTGACAGTATTTAAGGGGGCAGAATGCTTGGGAGCAACGTAAGCTGGGAGAGATTGCAGAAGAAGTAAAAAGGAACAGTGGATCAATAAATAATATCCCTATTTTAACTATTTCGGCCGCCAATGGTTGGATGAATCAAAAAGACAGATTTTCTCAAATAATAGCTGGAAATGAGCTAAAAAAATATACTTTGTTAAAAAAAGGAGAACTATCATATAACCATGGAAACTCAAAGTTAGCAAAATATGGGACGGTTTTTGTACAGGATTCTCATGATAAGGCGTTAGTTCCGCGTGTTTATCATAGTTTTAAAATGGTTGCTCAGAATAATCCATACTTTATTGAATATTTGTTTGCAAGTGGACTTCCCAATAAAGAACTATCAAAAATTGTTACTTCTGGTGCTCGAATGGATGGCCTTCTTAACATTAATAAAAAAGAATTTTTCAGCATTAAGCTAAATAATCCGTCATCAGAGGAACAATCTAGCGTAGCTAAACTTTTTCAATCTCTTGATAAAACTATCACTTTGCATGAAGAACAGCATCGTCAGTTAGAACAGCTGAAAAAGGCTTTACTGCAAAAAATGTTTGCGGATGAAACTGGATATCCAGCACTCCGGTTTAAGGGCTTTACTGAAAAGTGGGAGCAACGTAAGCTAGGAGAAACTGTTGTTAATATAGTTGCTGGAGGAGATATAAATAAGGCTGAATTATTATCAAAAGGGAAATATCCGGTTTATGCTAATGCATTAACTAATAATGGCATTGTTGGTTATTATGCTAGCCAGTATCGAATAGCGGCTCCAGCAGTAACTGTTACAGGCCGGGGTGATATAGGGATTGCAAAAGCTAGAGATATCAATTTCACACCTGTTGTACGATTACTGGCTATAAGTAGCCAACACAATAATTATTTCTTAGAAAACTTGATAAACACACATAGGTCTTTTGCTGAATCAACAGGTGTACCACAATTAACAGTACCCCAACTATCAAATTACAAACTATATTTTCCCCAAAAAATAAATGAGGAAGTCTTCATAGGTAAGCTCTTTAAAAAAATGGACCATCTCACAACTCTTCACCAGCATAAAATTGATAATCTAAAGCGTCTCAAGCGCGCATTACTACAAAAGATGTTCGTCTAATTTAAAATCTCCCTAGCAAGATATTTGCTAAGGAGATTTTTTATGCGGAGAAAACAAATTTTGTTATATGACTATTTTGCTCAATGGATTGAGGTGTATAAGGATGGAGCAGTCCGAGAGCGAACATTAGAGAAGTACTGGCTATCATATCGGCACTTAAAACAGATTGCCCCAGAACTTAAATTAGTTGACGTATCACGACTAGAGTATCAACAAATCTTAAATGAATTTGCCAAAACACATGAAAAAGCAACTACGATGGACTTTCATCATCAGTTAAAAGCTATGCTACTTGATGCGTATGATGAAGGTTATTTAAAACGAGACCCAACTCGCAAAATTGTTGTCAAAGGTAAAACGCCAACCGAAAAGAAAACTAAATATTTAAATGAGTTTGAGTTGAAGCTACTGTTACGCCATCTTGATTTATCACAGTTTCCCAGCTTTGATTGGCTCATTTTAATTATTGCCAAAACCGGGTTACGCTTTGGTGAAGCTTTGGGCCTAACCAAGAAAGACATTGATTTAGAAGGACAGACTATTAACGTTGACAAAACTTGGGACTATAAAAATTATGCTGGTGGCTTTAAACCGACTAAAAATGCTTCATCGATTCGCAAAGTTTCAATTGACTGGAAATTAGCAATGCAACTTAACCGGGTTACTCAAGACTTCCCTAAAGATCAGCCTTTATTTGTCCAGAAACGTGTATTTAATTCAACCATCAATAATCTTTTGCAGCGGTACTGTGAAGAACTTGATATTCCAGTAATCTCAGTGCACGGTTTAAGACATACTCATGCTTCTTTGCTGCTTTTTGCGGGCGTATCGATTGCGAGTGTTGCCAAGCGTTTGGGGCATGCTGATATGACGACTACTCAGCAAACTTATCTCCATATTATTCAAGAGTTAGAGAATAAGGACAATTCAAAAATCATGCAGCATTTAGCATCACTATAACAAAAAGGATAACGGTTTCATGCCGCTATCCTTTTTGAATTAGACAAACATTTTTTGCAATAATCCCCGTTTAAGTTGTTTAAGATATTGGATTTTCTTGTCATGCAAAGTGATAGTTTTGTCAAGAGATTGAAAAAGCTGACCAATTTTTTCTTGCTCATGGATTGAAGGTAATTTTATAGAAAGTTGCATCAATGTTTCTGCATTTAGCTTAGCTCTGCTCCCACCAACTAAATAGGCTACAATATTGATTTTCTTTATGCCATTTAATAAAAATAAATTATTTGCTAATCCTTGTATTCCTTGAAGAACATGAGCATGATTGTTAACCCAGATTTTTCCATTAACATAATTTACTGGATAATTTTTTGGATCTCTAGCACCATCTTCAGCAACTAGAATAAATTCACCATCGTGGGTATATCCACTAACAAAATCCTGTATACCGTTAGCACCATAATAAGGAATATCACCATGTTTACGTTTAGAAGCCGTAACTGGAACTCGAAGATTGTCATATCTTCTTGTTATATCTCCTAGCTTACGTTGCTCCCACTTTGCAGTAAAGCCCTTAAACCGAAGCGCTGGATATCCAGTTTCATCCGCAAACATTTTTTGTAGTAAAGCCTTTTTCAGCCGTTCTAACTGGCGATGCTTTTCTTCATGCAAAGTGATAGTTCTATTTAATTTTATAAATAACTTTCCAATTCTCTTCTGTTCTTCCAGTTCTTTTGGAAATTGAAGAATTGTGTTTTTTAGATTCTTCTTAGAAATAGAGGTAACTTTTATCCCTTGCATCAATGGTCGAAGTTTATCATGATATGAATTAGAGTTTAGATAAAAACCTAGAAATCCGGATCCAAACTTTTGCTTTGGACTGAGCGGTATGGTATGCAGTCCTGCGAGTACTCTATCATTTGAAGATAGACTGGAAATTTCGGTGCTTTTTCCAACCGTTTCGTCTTCGGCAGTATCAGCCATTACAATATCTCCATCTTGTAAATATGAACTACTAAAATTTGAAGGAATATTTTGAGTTACAAAAGGAATGTTACTGTTATTATGCACATTTAAATATTCATTATATTTAACAAGAATATCACCATAATGGATATTTTTAACATATCCATTTTCAAAACTTAATTCAGATCTTGAAAATGTATTATTTTTTTTAAATAAAAATGTCTCTCCTAGCTTACGTTGCTCCCAAGGGTAAGGCTGACTATGCTTTCCTGCTGCACTCACTGTATCACCTGGAGCAAAATGGTACGATGGCGATTGTTTTGCCACACGGGGTTCTTTTCCGTGGAGCAGCAGAAGGCAAAATTCGCAAGGCCTTATTAGAAAAAGGACAAATTGATGCAATTATTGGGATGCCAGCTGGTTTATTCTATTCTACGGGTATTCCAACCATTGTAATGGTCTTAAAAAAGCATCGTGATAATCGAGACGTTTTGTTTATCGATGCTTCAAAAGGCTTTGAAAAGGGCAAAAACCAAAATATCCTGCGTGATCAAGACATTGACAAGATTATCGAGACATATAAAAAACGCCAAGACGTCGATAAATACGCGCACTTGGCCACAATGGATGAAATTAAGGAGAACGAGTTTAACCTTAACATCCCTCGATATGTTGATACTTTTGAAGAAGAACCACCAATTGATATTGTGGCCTTGAGTAAAGAAATGCAGGACATCGATCAAAAAATTGCTCAAAGTGAAGCTGAATTTTTGTCATTGGTCGATGATCTTGATGTGAATGAACATACGCAATCCACTATTGATGCGATTAAGGCGGTGTTTAAGCATGACTAAACAAAATGAAAAGGATGCGAAACGAGTCCCAGAACTGCGGTTTAAAGGCTTTACGGATGATTGGGAGCAAGTGCACCGTAATCTTTAAATCGTGGATCTTTTAATTTACTCGAATCAGCATCCCATTTTTGTGAATATGGTGGGTTGGCAACAACAGCATCGAAAAAGTGAGGACGATCAACCCCATCTTGGTCCAATCCGTCTGGCCAGTCCATTGCCAAAGTATCAGCATTACGCAGCGTCATATTGCCATAGTCAACGCCATGCATCATTAAATTCATGCGCGCCAGGTTGTAAGTCGTCGTATTAAGTTCTTGACCGTAAAAACGTACTCGTCCCTTTTGTCGACCATTTGGAATCTCATCACGCACGGTCAACAGCAAGGAACCGGATCCCATCGTCGGGTCATAGATTGAAAATGATTCTTGATTCGGATCCATGTTGGCTGCTACCAACTTAGCCAAGACCTTAGATACTTCATGCGGCGTGTAAAATTCACCGGCCTTCTTTCCGGCATTGCTGGCAAACTGCTTAATCAGATATTCATAGACATCCCCTAAGATATCATGCCCATTTTCATCAAAATAGTCAAAGTCGTTTACCATTTTGGCGGTTGCAATCAAAGCTTTGGTTCGCGTAGCCAGATTGTTTCCCAGCCGACTATTGTTCAGATTGACATCAGCAAAAACCCCACGAAAGTCCTTTTCGGCAAATGAATTAAGCTGCGCGTTTTCTTCAAAATGATCAAAAATATTTTGAAAATCTTCGGCATTTGCCTTGCTGTCATGGATTTTTTCCATCAATGTCGTCCAGGTATCTTCTGGCGCAATTGCGTATCCTAACGCCCCAGAGATATCTTCCAAGTAGTCCTTTAAATCATCACCAACTGCGTCTTGGCGATACAGATCATTAATGCTCTTTCCTTCTACTTGATCAAAAATATCATTATCAATCAGATATTTTTCCTGTTTTTCTGATAAATAGCGGTAAAACATAAATCCAAGGATATAGTTACGGTATTCGCTGGCATCCATCGTCCCACGCAGTTCGTTTGCCATGCTCCACAGTTGGCTTGATACATCTTGTGCTTTTGACATTTTGACTCTCCTAATTCTAGTATTTGCGTTTCATCGTATCGGCAAAATCATTAAAGGCTTGCCGCAAATGGGTTCGATATTTTACCCTTTTCAGATTCCGGACTTCTTGATCATGTGCCGTAGTCTGGTATGACTTTTGAGCTTCTTTAATAATATTGGCTAATTCCCCTTGCATATCCAGATCATCATGTTCAAGCGTATGCTGCTGAATTAAATGAGTAATCTTGTCTTTATTTAGGTTCATTAAGCCCCATTTTTGCATAAACTGCTCAATATCGTTTGATTCACTGCCTTTAGCATATGATCGCAGCAGTTTTCCCGCATCCTTGCCTTGAAGCGGATAAGTACCGCCCTGCACTGCCCGATCGAACAAGGCCTTGATAAAAGCCACCAGCTGAGCAGCATACTTTTCATCTTCAATTAGATTGGTATAGCTCTGCAACTGCTCATGCGTTTTTTGCGCTCCAGCTTCATCACCATCATGCAGCTGATTTGCCAACTGTGCCAATAGTTCTTCAATATAATCATAATTGACTCGGACGTCATTTACGTGTTCCATTCTTAACGTTGGCATTGGCATCTCATCATCAGATTCGTCTCTTCGTTGATTAATCAATTTATTGAGCTTAGTAGCAATACGCCCGGTCAGCACCGTTTCGTCTTGTGCATTCATATTAACTTGCCCAAACAGCTTTTCTGGATGCTTTTCATCGTAATTATCATCCTGTTTAATCTTTACCATCAGATGATTATACCGATGCATCGAATGCCATAGCTCAACCTGCGCATTCTCACTCTTTGGTACATCGTCAAAGTTATCGGTAAGATTCTTAATCTGCTTCACGACTCCTGCCAGTTCATCAACTAATTCAACATAGGGTTTTTCCACGATTCCATCTGGGCGATCAATCAACTCACCCTGTACGGCAGCCGACTGACGATTGGCATAAAGAGTCAACGCCTTATTCATCAAGTCTTCTGCGTGCTGAGGCCAGCGGTAGTTAACGATTCGTCCAAACGGCTTTTTTTCCATATCCTGCACACGATTGGTCCGCGAATATGCCTGGATTAAATTAGCACCTTTCAGCGTCCGATCGACATAAAGCGTATTAAGCATTGGGGCATTAAATCCCGTCAATAGCTGATCAACTACAATTACCAAATCAAGATTAATGGCATCGTCACCCAGATTTCTTGCCAGGCGATTAACCACGTCTTCGGTATATTCTTTTACCGTTGTATCATCAAAGCCAGTCCCAAATTCCGCATTGTAGTTTTTAATGGCACGACTCAAGCCTTGATTATTGTCATACTGATTTTCTCCATTCGATGTATCCTGGCTAAACGTAATCGCCACTTTTAAACGCTGGTCAGCAGGCCTTAATTTATTTTGACGCTGAAACTCATCGTAGTACATCATTGCCATTGGCGTTGATGCCTTGCCACCACCTACATGAGTCGTCAAGATCGCACTATATAGTCCTTTATTTGATCGATTCGACCAGTACTTGAAAATATCTGTGACTACCAATCGCACATGTTCTTGGTTATTGTCATAAACGCTCGGTTGTATCAAATCGTCCATATCACTCGGCGTTAGATTTCTAATCCGTTCTTTAATATGCTCATCAGTCCACATTGGGTTGATCTTTTTGAAGTATTTTGGCAAGTACTCATTTTCCAGGCTATAATTTTAGGCGAGAGGACACCCGAACTTGTTCGGGTGATGAATCGCCCC
>ERZ1643246.3702-NODE-3702-length-12764-cov-35.047683_pt1 | contig 12764 bp, 10 predicted proteins | sample MGYA00579265_ERZ1643246 | MGnify/ENA primary metagenome ERZ1643246 (study PRJEB29033, sample SAMEA4952261) | chicken gut metagenome | biome: Broiler Chicken; feature: Gastrointestinal Tract; material: Caecum | place: Ireland | collected 2018 | study: Broiler... | reverse complement strand
AAATGACGATAAAATAAATCGCCGTGAAAATACCGATGTTGATGAGATCCTTTCCCTGCAATTTGTTGTTCATTGCGAAACCTCCTAACATGATTGCTTTCTTTTTTTTAATTAGACTTCACTAACCAATTCTAATAGTAGCACACATCAAATAATGCTTCTATGCACATATCAGTATTTTAGGCCCGTATAGCAAGGAGTTTTGACCTTGGGTCGGAATAACCATTGACCGGGAATTTCCTTGCCGGTATAATAATATCAACGATTTTGCGTGATGAAAGGGGCGAAGCAGTTGCGTGATATGATATACAGCATTTTAGAAAACAGCGATGCTGTTTCTGGTGTGACTTTGAAAAACAATCCAAATAGCAGCACATTGCTTTTGGATCGGGCAGATGGAAAGGGACGCATGACATTCCATACGCTCTTTCCGGGACTGACTTTGGCTTTTATTTTTGTAAACGCTCCCATATGGCCGGAGTCGGATGAAAATTCAAATCTAAAGCCTTTGCTGATTAACTATTGCGTTTCGGGTAGAAGTGAATTGCTTCTGGATGACGGCTCCTACATTTACCTGAAGGAAAATGATTTTTGTATCAGTGAGCAGACCGCACAGAAAGAATATATCTTTCCTACGAAGCAGTATCAGGGAATAAAAATATATTTTGACCTGCCACTTCTTTTACAATCCTGCAGTGAACTTTTGAAATCTTTTTCGCTTGACCTCCCTGCGCTGAAAGAAAGTTATTGCGGCAACCATAAGACATATTTAGGCGAAGCGGACAACGAGCTGGAAAATATATTTCAAAAACTCTGGCGGCTATCTGAAAGGCCCTCTGCTTTCCATTTGCAAATCTATACGCTTGAGCTTCTCTACCGGCTTCTTAACATAGAAATCCGGCCTCCAAAAACCTGCGGTTTCTACACGGAAACGCAAGTGGCGCTTGCAAAAAGGGCAGCACAAATCCTTTCCGATGATCTTCGCCGGCACATCCCTGTAAGGCAGATTGCAGAATGCTTTTCGGTCAGTGAAACCAGCCTGAAAAATTATTTTAGAGGCGGATATGGACAGAATATATCCACCTGGCTGCGAGAAATCCGTATGAATGAAGCCGCCAGACTTCTCTCTGCCACAAAACGTCCGATTGCCGAAATATCAGAACAGGTCGGCTACTCTAATCAAGGGAAATTTGCCGCCGTATTCAAGAAGCAGTTTGGCCTTTCTCCACTGGAATATCGACGTTTCAAAAATTTAGACAAATTTTAAAGCTAAGAGGATATCTGAAAGTATTACAGCCTGGATACGCTGCCTTTAAGGATATGTACTATTTATCTGTCATGATGGAAGGAAGCTGCACTATATCCGGACAGAAAGCGAAGAAATGGACATCTATGCCTAGACGATGGATGTCTATGGCTATTTAGACTGCAGCGGACGTGAGCTCTTTATAAAAATCCTGACTGGAATAAAGTAGTGAAAATCAACAAACGATGGGAAGAATTGATGAAAGAGTCCTACGCCAATATCCAGAGGGAGGGAAAAATTTTAAAACGGCAGATATGTTCCATCTAGAAAGACACTTTGGAGTATCAAAGAGAATGAAGTTTTCCACCTTTTTCATTACCTTTTGGAAGAAAAGGTATACAAAGAATTTATACTGTATGCCGCAGACATTGCCCTTGTGGATGATGAAATCCGGGAACTTCCCCATCTGCTGTCCCTTTCCAGAAGAATGATGTCGACCATCAAGATAACCTTACCTTTTCCATGACCCTTAATTTTCTCGCTATCCTTCTTGCCATTACAGGATTGCTTGGGCCTGTCATCGGAGCCTTAGTCCATAACGCAGGATCGGTTCTGGTGATCATCAACTCGTCCCTGTTGCTCCATTGGAAAAAGAAATAAAAATGCACAAATCCCCTGCAAAGTTGTCAGATTTGCAGGGGATTTGCAATTCTATAATAAATTCCCTATTTTCTTTATAATCAGAGAAACGTTATACGCCCAATTTCCACTGTGCCGTTTCCCTTTGCAGCTCCACCATACGCTTGTAAAGGCCGTCCTGTTCCAGCAGTTTTTCTGGCGTGCCCTGCTGGGCTACATGGCCGTTTTCCAGTACTACTATGTGATCCGCCCCGGCAACGGTGCGCATCCGGTGGGCGATGACCAGCACCGTTTTGCCCTGGAGCAGGCGGGAGAGAGCTTCCTGGACAGCGCTTTCATTCTCCACATCCAGGCTGGCGGTGGCTTCATCCAGCAAAATCACCGGCGCATCTTTTAACAGGGCCCGGGCAATGGAAATCCGCTGCCGTTCTCCCCCGGAGAGGGTGGAACCATTTTCACCGATCACCGTCTGATAGCCTTGCGGAAGCTTCCGGATAAATTCATCGCACCGGGCGGCTTTGGCTGCCGCCATCACTTCCTCGTCTGTGGCTCCCCTTCGGCCCAGGCGGATGTTTTCCATTACCGTATCCCGAAACAGCACCACATCCTGAAATACCATCGAGTAATATTTTAACAGTGTTTCCGGGTCAACACTGGACACATCTACGCCTCCAAGGGTTACTTTTCCCCTGGAAGCATCCCAAAAACGGGCAGCCAGTTTGCAGGCGGTGGACTTCCCGCCCCCGGAAGGGCCGATGAGAGCAGTCACTTCTCCCTGTTTGGCTGTAAAACTTACATCCTCCAGCACGCCATCTCCCTCCCGGTAGGCAAAGGAAACGTGGTCAAAGGTAATGTCATAATTTTCCGGTGTAAATTCTTCCGTGCCTTCCTGTACCGGCTGTTCCAGGATCGAACGCATCCGCTCAATCTGCAACTTTGTATTGAAGGTGGCGGCGATATTCTGAAGCACCAGCCCCAGCGGGTCATACAGCCTTGCGGCAGCAAAGAGGAATCCCAGAAAATAAAGGAAAGAAAGTTCCCCGGCTGCCAGCAGCGCCCCGCCGGTCAGGATCGTCGTTGCCAGCCCAAGACGTAAGAAAGCCTGTGCAGAGCAAACAAAGACGCCGGTGGCAAGCTCCGAATGAATGGAACCTTTCTCCATAACAGCCAGCTTTTCCTCCAGTTTTCCCATATAAGCTTCCTGGCGGCTGCATGCTTTGATGTCCCGGATGGTTTCCAGCCCCTCCTGGATGCAGTCGGCTACCGCCCGCTTGTTTAAAATATTCTTTGTCCCGAAAGAATCCTGAATCTTCTTGCTCCCTGCTGTAAGCAAGACAGCCACCGGAACCACCCACAAAATAGCCAGCGCCATCCGCCAGTCGCAAAGGAACATGGCAATACCGATCACCAGAGTAGAAAAGATGGATGCAAATAACTGAGGCACATAGTGGGAGAACATCTGATCCAGGCTTGAACAGTCTGCAATCATAGTAGAAGTCAGATCACTTAAATCCCGGTTTCCGAAAAAACTTAACGGGAGCCGGCGTAAGGTCTCTGCCAAGCTTACACGCCGGTTGGCGCTTTCTTTATAAGTTGCCAGATACAGCGAAGCATACTGGAACCAATGAAGGATAAACAGCAAAAGCAGGACAATGACTGCAAAGCCCGTATAAATCCAGAAACCATCCATTGGGTTTCCCTCGTTTTCCATGGAATCCAGAAGATGCTGTGCCGTAATCAGGACAGCTCCTACCGGAAGCATCAGGCTTAAATTGCATACAAAACACCAGAGGACAGCTTTCACCAGATCCTTTGCCCCTTTTTCACTGAGCGCAAACAAATGCTGTAATTTCTTCGTCATACCCGTTTCTCCCCCTTTCCTGTTTTCTGAGTATTGTGGTATCCCCTCGTAGGATTTCCCACTTTCCACTGGGCGCTGCGCTGGTAATCCTCCCACATGGCGGCATAAACGCCTTTCTTTACAATCAGGCTTTCATGGCTACCTTGCTCAGCGATTTTCCCATCACTTAAGACAAGGATATTATCCGCATCCTGTACGGTGGATAGCCGATGGGCGATCATCAATACCGTTTTGTTCTTTGTCAGCGTTTCAAATGCTTTCTGGATCTGATGCTCGTTCTCCGGATCAGCAAAAGCAGTTGCCTCATCCAGCACCACGATGGGCGCATCTTTTAAAATGGCACGGGCCAGAGCAATCCGCTGCTGCTCCCCTCCGGAGAGATAAACACCTTTCGTTCCAACCACCGTATCCAGGCCATGGGGCAGCTTCTCCAGAATGTCATCGCACTGGGCGGCATGTGCGGCAGAGAGAACTTCTTCTCTGGAAGCCTGCGGCCGGGCAGCCCGGATATTTTCCAGAAGGCTTTCTTTAAACAGCCTGGTATCCTGAAAAACAAAGGCAACCTGTTTCATCAGGTCTTCCGTATCCATCTCCCGGACATCCACCCCGCCAACGGAAACGCTGCCGCTGTCCACATCCCAGAAACGGGGGATCAGGCTGGCAGCGGTAGTCTTCCCTCCACCGGAAGGGCCCACCAGCGCTGTCACCTGGCCTGGCCGGACAGAGAAAGTCACATCGTCAAGAGCCGGACGTTTGGTTCCAGGATAAGTAAAGGTCACATGGTGAAACGATACGGCAGCATTTACCGGTCGCTTCTGCACCTTCGGCTCTTCCATAGGCTCCTGTCCGAGGATCTCATCCAGGCGGCCCACCGCCTCATTGGCTTCCATGACCGCTTCGCTCATATACATGATCCGGTTGATCATCTGACCGCAGGCAGGAGCAAACAGGGCGTAAAAGATGAAGTTGACAAGCACTGTGCGCACATCCCCTCCGGAGGCCAGCAGCAGCGCCGCCGGGATCAGCAGAGCAAAAGCCCCATTGATAAATGTCAGGAAACAGGTCTGCCCTACACGGCAGCTCATGGCGTACTGGCTGGCCAGGTCGCTGTAATCTTTGATGGCCGCATAAAAAGCCTTGAAGGAATATACCGTCTGCTGGAAAATTTTTACTACAGGAATCCCCCGGACATATTCCACCGCCTCGCCGCTCATGCGCTCGATCTCTTTCTGATACCGATGGAAAAAGCCTGCGTTCTTTCCGCCCATCATCAGGCACATGGAAAGAAGCGCCAACGCCATAGTAAGCAGGCACAAAAGCCCCATTCTCCAATCAAATAGGAACAGCATCACGATAGCAGCAATCGGCGTGACTACCGTTCCCGCCAAATCGGGAAGCTTGTGGGCCAGTAGGTCTTCTGTAAGTCCGGCGTTGTCATCAATGAGTTTCCGAAGCCGCCCGGATTGATTACCTGTAAAGAATCCCAGGGGAAGCTTCATCACATGGGCCATAGCGGTCCGCCGGATGTTCCGGGCTGTGCGGAAAGCTGCGATATGGGTGGACATGAGCGCCGCAAAATACAGGACAATACTGCCGATAGCTGTCCCTACCGCCATCCATCCCCAGTGGGATAGGCCGGACATCCCGTTAAGGCCAGGCCACCCTTCCAGCACATTCCTTGCCGCCAGCCAAACGCATACATAAGGGATCAGGCCCAGCACCGCAGACAAGGCGGAGAGGATACAGCCCAACAGGGTGAGATTTTTGTGCCCGCCCGCATAGCCTAAAATGCGGGACAGGCTGCTTTGCTTTTTCTGGTTCAAAAGAATACCTCCCTTTTGCTTAAAATATTTATTATGAAGTTAGAAATACCTAACTGTCATACAAAAAGATAAGGGCTATTGCCCCATCAATTTCAGCCATCCGGCTGTATAGAAATCCCGCAGCTGATCCACATAGTGCAGGGCTTTCTCCCTTGGCATATCGTGGATCACAATCTCAAACACCCCGTTAAACATGCCGCTGGCAATGATATGGCACATCTGCTCATCCAGTTCCGGAATGTCCTTTCCAAGGCGGCGGAGAACTTCCATGTATCTCATGGTATATTCTACTTCTACTTCGACCATGTTGTGGACGAAATGCTCGTAGCTGGTGCCTTCTGACCGGCCAAGCAGGAGCTTTACCGGCTCCCGGTGCTGGCAGATATAATCCACCATCCAGTGGACACAGTTTGATGATTCCACACCCATATGGTCCGGCTGCTGATCCTCGGGCAACTCGGCAAAAGAGGTCTGGGCTTCCATAAATTTCCCCATCAATGCGGCAGCATGAGGTTCTACAATGGCATTAAACAACGCCTCTTTGCTGGAAAAATACCCATAAAAAGCCCCGGTTGTCACCCCTGCCCTTTTTACGATCTGCCGCAGGGATGCGCCAAGAAACCCCTTGTCAGAAAATTCCTCCATAGCAGCCTGCAAAATATTTTCCAAAGTGGTCGATGATTTTTCTTCCATAGTTCCCTCCATATAACAGTGTCATATAACAATGTTATTATAATGTGCAGAAAGGACTTTGTCAAGAGTACCCGCTTGGTATTTTCCCCTGAGACTCGAAAGGCATGAAAAATCCATCCCATTTTTCATGCCCGCATCAATATACTCTCTTGTCTTCAATCTTATTTTTCTTTAAATAACATACAATAAATCAGAATCCTTCTTTTTAACATAGATTTCCTATGATCTCTGAAAGCGTTATTGCCTTTAATTCTCTCTCCAGCAAAATATTTAATCTCTGATATGCCATTTCTAAAGTATCCATCTCTTTCTCCAACTCATCTGAAGGCAATCCACAAATCTTTCCGGTTTCCACAACTCCCTCCATACTCAAAATAACATCGGGAGAATTGATTATAAGATCATTGTATAATTTGCCAAGATAATAGCTCCCATGCGTCATGATGTATCAACCTTCCACATCGTTATTTTCGTCCCGCCAGCATCTTTGATTCGCCAAGCATCATCATGGCAGCCCGGCGGTGTGAGCCAAATACCTCTTTGGCAGTGTCAATAAGGCGCACTTCCTCATATCCCATATCCCGGAGTTTTTGGGCAAACGCCTCCATGTCTCCATACATTCCCGGCTTCATCTCATCGTTAAGAGCAAAGACACCACCCTTTTTCAGCACCCGCAAAGTTTCCAGCAGCAGTTCCCTTTTATCCGCTCCGGTAATATTGTGATACACATAATTGCTCACCACAGCGTCAAAAGATCCATCCGGGAAATCCAGCTTATTGGCATCGCCACGGCAAAAGGTACACCGTTCCCCGGCCCCTTCACTGGCAGCGTTTTTCTCGCAAAGAGCCTGACTATAGTTATAAACAGCCGCCCAGTAGTCGATTCCAACAACCTTTGTCTCCTGCCATGTGAGTGCTGCCCGGATGGATAATGCCCCGGAGCCGCAGCCTACATCCAGCAGTGTTCCTTTGCCGTCATAATCCATGTGGGACAGGATAGTCTGATGCACCCGCTCCATGATTCTGCCGCCATCAAAGGCATACTGCCGACGAATCCATGTGATCCAGCCAAGGAGCGCCAGAAGCCCGGCCACGATGATCACAAACAGAATACCCAGCGCAAAAATATGGAACACAGCAAATGACAGTACCGCCAGCAGCGCTGCCAGAGCCGTCAGCCCGCCCACCATATAAAATACCGGGTTTGACATCCAGCTTCCGTAGTTCTCACCGTGAGTGCCAAGGTGTATCGCTTTTTGAGATTTTCTCTGCCGATCAGACATATCTTTCCCTCTTTCTTCTTCAACAAATTTAATCCCTGTTCCTATAGACTCATCCTTACTACTATAGTCTTATCAACACTCCCCCCAGTCCTGCCTGAAGCAAAGCCATCACCGGGCAAAGGAACAACGGCCACTGGAGCAGATGTTCTGGCAGAGCGTAGCTTTTCATCCACGCCTTGAACCCATAGACGGGATGCCCCTCGGTCCCGGGAATCATAAACCGCTTCTTACATTTTTTCTGGATCAGCCAGACATCCAAAAAGAACAGGTCTGCGAAACCGATCATCAGCCACTGAATATAACCGTGCAGCACCATCCAGCCGAATCCCCGGGTTCTGCCTTCCATCATACTGACCGAGCCATAAATAACCAGGGGCAGGATTTCTCCGAAACAGATCCAAAGCACATACAACCGGTTCTCCGCTTTTGTGGGAGGTTCAGGCACATCCTTGATAATGGATGGCGGATAACAGGGAAACATCAAACGAGGATTATATATTGCCACAGCCGCAGCGAACAGATTAAAATAAGCTGCCATCATAAAACCATGCGTATCCAGTTCACTGTCACTCCTCTACCATATCCGGCTTTTTATCAAAATATAGGAAGATGCCCATCCACAGATTATTTGAACGGGCATCTTCCTGTTCTTTATTTGCCTAACAATTCCAGAAGCTGCCGGATATTTTTCTTTCCAAAAGAAACGGTTTTCCCGTCATCGACCACCATGCAGGGAACACTCATCACCTTATACTGCTCTTTCAGAGCCGCAAAATGATTCAGATCATAGACTTCCGCTGTCGCACCGGGATTTTTTGCAGCAATCTGTTGGGCTGCCGTCACCAGTTCCGGACACATGGTGCAGGAAAGGGATACGAGGATTTTCATATGCACCGGCTTTAAGGACCGTATTTCACTAAGGATTCCTTCATCTAAAGCCTGTCCCGGTCCGGCCGCGTTATAAAGCCCCAGCACGAAAGAGGTAAACTCATGCCCGCCGGGCACACCGTGGAACGCAAGCCCGGTCCACGAACCGTCTGCTCTGCATACCCGCACACAGGGACGGTCTTCCATCTCCTCGCTGCTGATTTCCAGAGAGAGTTTCTCCGTCAGCCCACAAAGCTCCTCCATATATCTTTTCAGCTCTGCTGACAAAGGTGTATCGTCCAGATAGAGCTTCAGCTTCAGCGGGGAGGCCATTTTTTGAAATACTGTCTCCAACTGGGACAACATGTCCTCCGTGAACAGCCCGCTTGTCTGCCGGACATTCTCCGGAGCTACCGCAGCTTCTTTTGGCATGGCTGCGGGCTGTACGGGATACAGGCCGGTCTTTTTCTGCAAAGCAGCGGCATAGCGTTCCAATTCTGTGGCTGCCAGCGCCCCGTCTCCCACCGCCGTCACCACCTGCCGCAGGGGTTTGATGCACACATCCCCGGCGGCATATAAGCCTTCACAGGTGGTTTTCTGGCTCCGGTCAGTCACAATGTACCCCTGGGCATCGCATTCTGCGAGTCCTTTCACCAGGCCGGTCGCAGGCTCGTATCCAGCAAATACGAATACGCCGAAAGAGGCTCCCTCTGAGGCTCTGTATTCCGTAATTTCTCCTGTTTCCGTATTTCGATACTTCAGGAAACTGAGGCCATCGTTTCCAGACACTTCTTCCACCTGCACATGGGTGACCACCGTGATCTTTTCGTGATGAAGCGCCGCTTCTGCAACGGCCGGGGCGCAGGTGAATCCATCGCCCCGGATGAGGATGGTCACATGCCTTGCGTACTTGGTTAAAAATACGCTTTCCTCTGCGGCTGCAAATCCGCCGCCCACTACAAATACTTCTTTTCCTGTAAAAAATCCTCCGTCACAGGTAGCGCAGTAAGCGACTCCCCTTCCCTTAAATTCCGCCTCACCGGCAAAGCCTACACTGCGGGGATGAGCGCCGGTAGCAAGAAGTATGCCAAAGCAGCGCAGCCCGCCCCGGCTGGTCTGTACCGTCTTTACATCGCCGTCCATGGTCAGGCCAGTAACTTCTGCCAGCAGAAATTCCGCCCCAAAGCTCTGGGCCTGCCTGCGCATGGTTTCGGTAAGAGCCTTTCCGGATGTGCGCTCAACGCCCGGAAAATTCACGACTTCATCCGTAATGGTGATCTGCCCTCCAAAATGCTCTTTTTCTACCACGACAACGCGGTATCTGGCCCGGGCCAGATACAGGGCGGCCGTCAATCCGGCTGGCCCGCCTCCAATTACTACAACATCGTAAAGTTCTTTGATACCTTTCATAGCTTACAGCTGCCCCACAAGGTCAAGACTCGGCTTCAGAGTTTCGGCTCCAGGCTGCCATTTGGCCGGGCACACCTCATCCCCATGTTCATGGACGAACTGGCAGGCCTGCAGCTTGCGCAGCAATTCATCGGCGTTGCGCCCCACATTTCCGGCATTAACTTCATAAGCCACGATCTTTCCCTCGGGATTCACGATAAAGGTACCCCTCTCTGCCACGCCGTCCGCTTCGATATATACTTCAAAATCCCCGGAAAGAATATGTGTGGGATCTGCCAACATCGGATAGCCAATCTTTTTAATCCGGTCAGAAGCATCATGCCATGCTTTATGAACATAATGGGTGTCACAGGATACGGAATACACCTCGCATCCGGCTGCCTGAAAATCCGCATACTTATTTGCCAAATCTTCCAACTCCGTGGGGCAAACAAAGGTAAAGTCCGCCGGATAGAAGAAAAACACAGCCCACTTTCCCAGAATGTCAGCCTTGGAAACGGCTTTGAAGGCACCTTCATGGTAGGCTTGTACGGTAAATTCTCCGATTTCTTTATTAATGAGAGACATGGTTAGTTCCTCCTTTATGATATATTAGTTAGTTTAAACTAACTAATAGTAATTATACCCATTTTATACCTGTATTGTCAAGAGGCAAAGCACGCTGATCAACACATTTTACCACCTACGCCATTTCAGATAAAACAGTTCTCTTATGATTCCTGCCTGCTCAATTTGTTTACCTGTTCAGACTTTTCTATTCTGTGTACTTTCATACTTCCTGCTCTTCATCGGATTTCCCCATGTACCGAATATAGTCCTCCCATGTCTCGATCTCCGGATGCTGGTCATACCATTCCCGTATATGATGTGCCGATTTGCATACACGCTCAATCTGTTCCGGTGTCAGCTGAAGCATCTCCTGATAAATCCTGTGCATCAGCAGTCCTGTCTCATCGCGGGGTGCGTAAATACATATATCTGCCGATAAACGAAGCGTTACGACACATTTTAAAAATATTTCCGTACCATGCTTGCTGGTTCCATCTTCTAATCGCCTCACTGTTCGTACATCCACATCTAAGGCATCTGCAAGCTGAAGCTGCGTCCATCCTTTCGCTTCTCTGGCTTCTTTGATAATCCTGCCTATAAATTCAAATTCATTCATGTATATTTCCTCCGTTTCGGCTTATTTTAGCATGTTTTTAAAGAAATTCAAAACAAAGTACTTCATACGATACGCAATATTTTGCAGGTCATCGCCATCAAACCGAACTGTTGATAAAATTAGCGAAATGGGCGGCTTGCTTCATTCACAAAACAACTTTTGGCGGCTTTTTTGTGTATTTTCCTTCTCGATTTGTCTCTTTAATTCCTCACATTCTGTCTGTGACAACTCTGAAATAGTAATGCTCTCCAGCTGCCTTTGTATCCCTTTTTCCAGTTGTCTATATATACATTCCAGCGTGTGAAAATAGATGTCCTCAATATTATTTACTCAAATACCAAACAGATATGCAAAAAGGATCCAACAATGATATGAATTTTTGACTCCTTATCACCATCTATGGTGAATGCAAGACCTCTCCCCGAAAAAAGATGTTTTCCATTTATCGCTCCCAAGGCATTTTCTTCTATACAGACACTATCCCATATCCCATAATGCAGGCATAGTTAAGGTCATAATCTCTCTGGTTAACCGCATCACTGGAATTCCCTTCCACAGTGTAAACCCGGCCATTCTCACTTTTTTCCACGATACCCACGTGGTCGCATGTTCCATCCTGGTCCCAGTCAATAAAAATAATCATCCCCGCAGTAGGCGTACTTCCCCCTGCCTGCCATTTTCCTTTGCTCTGGAACCATTCCAACCCATCCTGGCAGAGAGAAAACTTGGGCACGGCGCCGCTTTCGATCAGCCCGCATTGATCTGCACACCATGAAACAAAGCATGCACACCACTCTTCACGGCTGCTGAATCCGTACCATGACCAAAATTTTTCGCCTCCCTGATTGCCAAGCTGTGTTAATGCTACAGACACCATCTGACCATTACCAAACAAAGCCGCAAATGGATTTCCACCAGAATAGTACCGAAGCACATGAGCCACATATTCTGGATCCCCATAGGCAGACCATCCATGGGAAGCAGCTTGCTGTTGGGAGAATAAAAGGGCATTGGCTTCACTATAGCCGCCATAATTCCGGAGTGCCCATGTTATGTATCCATTCCCATAATTATATCCCTGGAGGGAAAGCTTCAGCCGATCCATATCTTGCGGGCTTGTACACCCTGCCTCACGAAGGCAATCCGCATAATACTGAATTCCTACCTGGATGGAATATTCCGGATCCTGTATTGCCCCCGGGCTATTAGGATATCGTGTATTGTATGGGCATTCCGAACTCTGCATCGGGTCCGTCCCACGGCCTCCAGATTCCTGCATCATGATTGCCTGTATAACGGAAACGTATTCCGGTATCCCGTATTCACTGGCATAACGCTGGATCGTAGCAGTATAAGAAAGTACCTCGGCACTTAAGGCTTCACTGCTCTGGGAGGAACTGTAAGAAAAAGCGCCGCCTACCACGCCTACGATTAGGATCAACACAACAAAGAAAGCGCCGCCCCCTGCAGCTAGTGCTGCAAATGCACTTTTGACAGTCCTTGCCGCAGCTTCGACCATACGTTTAAACCGTACCGTGGCTACTGCAGATTGCTGCATTCTCGCTGTTGCCCTCTGCATAGAGATTACCGCTGTCTGCTTTGCCGCCATCGCTGCCCGTGCATTCTTTTTAGCAGTATAGGGTAGTGCCCCCGCTTTATGGCCAGGAACCGGAATCCCTTTTGCCATATGCGGTCCCTTCCGTATGGCGAGCTGCCTTGGGCTTTTACTGATGTGCGATAAAGAAGTAATAGAAATGTAAAAAATTTTGCCGTTCCT